>Ga0114918_10002467_pt1 | contig 16581 bp, 21 predicted proteins | sample LantaG_FD_87015 | JGI IMG/M metagenome (GOLD analysis project Ga0114918, IMG submission 87015) | Deep subsurface microbial communities from Baltic Sea to uncover new lineages of life (NeLLi) - Landsort_02402 metaG | ecosystem: Environmental > Aquatic > Marine > Oceanic > Sediment | place... | reverse complement strand
ATTCGCATATTTACTCTATAGAAATTTCCTAAGATGATCTCGACTTGGGAATTTATCGAGTTGAGCGGTGAAATATTCTTTAGTATATCCCTTACTTGAGAGAAAGGAAAACATACCATGCATCCCGCGCCAATACCTCCGAGGTTGGTGTTTTAAAAACATGGCACTTAAGATATGGACAAAGGGAACATCTTTACTATATTTAAATGATTTTTTAATATCTTCATCATAACAATTCAAATTCATATCCCAAGTCCATTTTTCGTCCGAGGTGTGGAGGTATAAACAAGAACTCCTATGTTTCAAACATCCATCACGTTTAGACCATATGAACGAATCAATAGTATTATCAATCATCCACATATCAGCATCGATTATACATGATGGAAATCTTTGAACCCCATGTCCGAGTAATCTATAGTGTTCTTCATTGATACGTAATATTTTTTTATTTCGCTTTACCCAAGATCTCCCAGGATTATTTCTCGCTTTCAAACCTTTCTTCGTCGTATCCACATATGTAACTGGAACGTCTCTATACTCATCAACTAGTGGCATGTTTCGATCTACAAATTCATGTAGAGGTATAAGGATACCGTGGATGTTCTGAGATGAATTAGTTTTAAGCATATCCAAACAAACATTCAAAACCATGTCATCCAACCGCAAAGTTGTCACATACCATCCAAACTTCATAAATTCACTCCCTATGGTTTACAAAAGTACCAGGATGATTTAGAACCCTCTGCAGTTATATATAAGTCCGCCCCGACAGTGGCGACCAAGTTATCTACAGCGAGTTTCACTCCGAAATTCTTCTCAATTGGTCCTAGATAATCGTGTCCAGAAAACAACCCACCACTTTTGAGTTTACGATACCAACATAATAAATCAGTCGATACCGAATATAGATCATGTCGGGCGTCTATGTATATAAAGTCAAAATAACCATCCTCAAAGTTTAAGTGAGCAACTTCGGATCTCTCCTTTATGATTTCTATATCAGACTTTCCTAAATATTTAGACTTGATATGATTATAATATCTCTGACCCCTTCCAGATTCCCAACTATCAACAAGGTATAATTTCTCATGATTCCATCTATTTCTCAACAGTTTAACATTTACACCCTTCCAAACTCCAATCTCTACGCCGAACCTATTAAGTCCCAAATGATTTAATAGAGTTCCAAATTCTTTTCGTCTTTTAATCTGCATGTGGGGATCCTCAATATAATGTCATCCGTTTAACATTGGATGTGTAGTCTGAATAAGCATTTTCCCAACTGGGAGTGATGATGGTCGTCTTGGTCAACTCTCTCGATTCTGAATAACAATGACCACAGTGTTTACATAGAATCTTTAACTGTTCTGATATGGATTCATAAGTTACATCTTTCAGATCTTTTATTCCAATATCATATCCAAATACTCTTGCCAAGGCAGCACCTGCTCCGCATGGAAAATAACCATATCGAGTTAATCCCAATCCGCATCGCCAAGGAACATCACAGAATACAGGATCAACCACACCACTATCAGTTGGTGATTTATTATATGCGGAAAAGAGATTCTTTGTTGTCGTCTTGTTAGAATTCCTAATCTTCACCCACAGAGGTAAAGACTCTATAATCTCCATGGTTTCTTCCCCAACACCATGTGTAGACAATCTAATAACGCACCTTTTATATCTTTTCTTATACCTGAATAGGATATCCAAAATGTTTTGAAGATTAGGATGCAAGGTGGGTTCCCCACCAATTACGTCAATTCTATTCCAGACATGTTTATTATCTAGAGACTCGGCGATAAATTTCTCAACTTGAGTCAATGATATATTCTCATTCGAGGGTGCTTGTCCACATGACCTATCACAATTTAAACATCCCATTTGACAGTCTGTGGTGATCTCCATCTGTACTTTATTTAAAATATTACTCTTGAGTCCGTAACAATTTTTCCTGCTCTTACGTATTTGGTTGGGGACTTTTAAGAAGGCATCTCCACCAATGTATGATCCATTGCAGGATGACTTAATACTCTCCATTCGAGTTGCGGTCGTAACACCTCTCTTCTTTATATTTTTAGATCCCCAATTGTATTTGGGAGATCGATTGGCGACGTACCAAAGATATGTATCATGACTAGGTACTGGTAACACACCCCCTGCTATCTCAGATGCTTCCTGAACAAATTGTTTTTTATGTAGACACATGAATGATGCTAAACGTCTATGTGGGAATGTTTTTTTACTCTCATCGAAATCATCTTTATATTCGCCGCCTCCCCCCAACTCTTTATCATCCGCCCATGAATCTAATTCTTTGATCCAGTGTGCAGGTTTAGTATAACCCCAAGAGTGCCCGACGATATCATAATTGAGATCCTTCCCATTAAAAACATCTCTATCATCCTTAAACGTCACATCACAATCAATCTTCACAAAATAGTCAGTTTGAACATGTTTGTATGATTCTAAAACAAATGCACTCAAGACGGTCTCACGATCCCCCCAACCATGATCTTCGAGTGGAATTAATTGTATTCCACGACCCAATCTTCTTTTGAGACCCATTAAAGATTTATATTTATATGTGAAAAGAACAATAGGTGATCGACGGAATTGAGGTTTCATACTCCACGTTGGGAGACATCGAATCAACTTCTTTTCATATTTAGGAGTCACTGCTGTTACAATGGTGAATTTCATTTAAACATCTCCAATAACTGATGATTCAGATCGCGACAAAGAGGATCATTGCAAATTTCTACCATCAATGGATGATCACTCATTGCTTCATATCTATTTAGAACATCCATCTCCTCTGGGTGATTTTTATATTTCATCCCATCAAATGAACTGCCCCCATTGTAATTGGCGACTTTATAGAACTCCTCATCATTATTATCTTTATTGAATGAGTGAGATATTTGAATCCTATATTCGAGACTCGTAACCCATTTGTTATAAAAAATAAAGTGATCTTTGGGATTTGATAAAACGTATTGAACATTATCGATCCACCTTTGTTTATGTTTAAGTACTCTTTTGCGAACTTTCATTTTCTTCCCATGGAATCTTGCGCGTTGATCAAAACTTTTACACACACTCGCCATCAAATTATAAAAGTCCCGTATAATAATAAAACGATATGTTTGGTGTGGATTTAGATTAAAGGAAGATTTATTCCAATCTAAAACTCTTCGATTTTCATATGAAAGTATGAGAGATTTATCACCACTGGTCGTTCGAAAAGACTCCATCTGTTCATTGTGATATTGTAATCGCCTGCGGGGAACTATGGAATTAAAATCCGATTTATCAATATCTACATTGTTGATAAAGAAACAGTTTTTGAAATGAGATTTAATCCAATTAATTATAGCATGATTGCCTGATCTTGATACTCCATTTATAAAGAAGAGTGAGTTAAAATCCGCGTCATTAAACATCTATATACTCCAATATGCTTTTCTTGTACCTGCGATACATCTTATCACCATAATGTTCGTTGAGAACATCCATTCCTACCTTATCAAACACACCATCATTAATACATCTCTCAAAGAAGTATAACCAGTATTCGCTATTGTGTTTTGGTTGTCCATCATCACCGATACGACAGTGTTTCTTTCCATGGAAATGAACCATGATAGGATAACCATCATCATTGATATGTTGATCATACTTACAGGATGTATTATAACGTGAAGGCATAACCCAATGCTCATGATGTGGCAGAAGAACCTGCATACATGTTTCATCACATATAAAAGATTCTCGACCAAGTACTGCAGAATCATACCAACTCCCCATCATCTCTGCATCTTTTCGAAAAGCAAAGCATCCACAGTTAATCCCTGGACCAAATTCTAAAGCATCAGATATCACATCGGGGAAATGCTTTTCCCAATACTTGATACGCTTTGCAATAGTTCCTTTATGAGTTTTCCATTCGGCAAAACTTGCTAGGACAAATTCATACTTTTCTGCTTTGTCAAGGTAGTCTGTGATCCTTGCATCCAACACTACTGTATCAGAGTCAATTGATAGTGAGACATCATATGGCGTGACTTCATGATACTTAGTTCGCTCTAAGAATACTCTATTCTTTCCAGCAGGGACGCATGGATCGATCTCCTGTACATTGCAGTCGAATATTGAAGCGACTTGTTTACAGACACCAATAGCAAATTCATGATCATCTTTATCTCTGGTAGGATAGAATATAGAAATGTTATCAGAATAGACTTGGCGAAGCGAGTATAGCGACACGATCATTCGAATGAGACACGAAGTACCTGAATTATAATAGATTACACCTCTACTCATTTCTTTGCCCTTCTATCGTACAATCCACTGGTTCTCTCGTCTTCGATGTTAGGCATCGGGGCGAGAGCAACATCAATAGCATCTTTAAACGATACTTTAGGAAATACATCTAGATGTGAATTAGGGTTACAATTAAAGACAGAGAATCCCATACGTTCAAATATAGGTTTGAGTTCTTCTAGTCGTCTGGCCAATGCGCGGTAAGATCCGTTGTTACCATTAACAGATCCAGAACTACGATCCTGTTCGAAGTGATAGTTCTTTTTACCAAGTTCCATCTTGAAGTCACATCCAATTAGGAATAGATTACGCACGCCTAGAAAATACATCATTCGTATGGCGGGGAGAAATACGCTGCGCGAACCAAATGCTTTCTTTCCACACTCTGAGCAAACCGTTTCTTTCTTTGCTTTGGGGTTCTTCTTTGTATCTGCTCTCCAATGACCACAATGGCAAAGATTAGAATGGTTACCCCAATTAAATGTATCTTCAAACAGATATTGTTCTGCTTGAAATTGTTCATTACGTCTATAGTAAAATACATTAGGACATTGCCCAACTGTCAGATCCGATTCTTTCCATAAGTTGCTATCAAATAGTTTCTTTTCAGCATGAGCATATGGAACAAACTTGGTGATTGTGGGATCGACCCATGTTGATAAGATGAAATTCTGGGGATTGTCTACACACATCCATAGGTTTGGTCTGAATGTTCTTACAGCGTTGTTAATACCCATTGTAAGAATCCCTGGTTGACGTAGTGCATCTAGATTAAGATCCAGTATACTCGGTCCACCAAGAACAAGAAATGCGGAAGCACCTCTATACATATCACCCAAGAACACATTGTGACCATCTTGAGTGAATATCATTGGAGGTGTTTGGATATAGTGTCCAATCTTAAATCCACCATACTGAGATCTATTGTGTCTTAGTCGTGAGTGATCATTCTTATCAGTCATACTAGACTTCATGGATATAAAATCCTGAACCTCAGATATAACAGACTTTGGTTCTTCGTGTTTCTTATGTTGTAGATGGTGACACTTCTCCGAGATTTCAGGTTCGGCGAGTTTTTTCTTTTCTGCTATCCATTGGTCTAGAGATAATCCCATAACAAACTCTCCTACTTCTTTTTGATTGGTTCTAGGAAATACGTTCGGTGCTTGTTCATTTAGTTTATATTCTATTTCCTGCGCGATAACCCTTATGTCTGCTTGTGCATGACTTGAGAGACGGAGATGTAGGAAATTCCTCCATGATCTAAAGTTCCCAGTCATAACAATTTCAGTCTTACATGATGAGGGTAGAACTGATCTAGCACATTGCGGAGCAACTCCATCATTAATGAGACTGAAGTAAGATATTTCTGCAGCTCGACATGCATTGGACCATTCCAATTGAAGTGGTTCTGAAGCACCGTCAAGATCCATTGGTCTAACAAAACAGATCTCATTATTGAATTTATCTTTGGAGTAGTTACAATAGCGTTGTGACTCTTGACTGTAACTGAAAAGTCTATGTCTGACGATTTGATGAGTGGTGAACCTCGCACATACGATACGAAAACTAGCACTACAATGCTCTAACACAGATTCATGACCAGACATGATGATTCTTTTAATAAACTTCTCAGAGGAATCCTCGGTGATATTACTCTCAGACTTATAACAAGTCCTTCCTGCAGATTCAATAATAGTTTCTGGATGTGGTGTTATCCAAAGTAATGTAGCACTCGGTTCTATTAAATTCATTCCCTCTCCTATTCGTAATCGCGGATAGTTTTTGCCACTGGAAAACGCGGAACCTTATCACCAGAAGTTAATTCGAAGTATCGTACAGTAACCATCTTACCAATAAGTTCTTCACGCTCGTCAAATATGCGGCGACGGTATTCATCTGTACCTTCAGGTCTCGCTTTAAATGAATTACCAGACTTGGTCTTGCATACAAAGATAGCGGTGCCTTCTGCGCGACCTTCACCTTCGATGACATCCGTGATCTCGAACTCATCGTCTTGGAATCCCTTATGCTTCTGAAGATCGTTACTTCGTTTATTTAGTGCATACTTACCATTTTTATTTCTTAAAATCAAACCCTCGTGTCCCTCAGTGACAAATTTATCATGGAGAGGTTGAACGTCATCTTCGGATTTAATTTCGTAGTTCTCGACCAAAACAATCTTATCAAGATGACCATTCCATCCCTCGATAATTTCCTTCAACCTAGCATAACGCTCCTCAAATCCTAGATCAATTTCACCCTTAAAGATACAATCATATGCTCGTAGTTTAATAGATTGCATTGCTTCGGCGTCACCGTCTTTCAAAGTTTGACGCTTGACCAAACCAACCAACCGCTGAAAGTTCATCTCATCGGAAAATAGTTCACCATCAAGAATCATGTTTCGACCACCAACTACAGACTTGATTTGAGAAAAGAGATGTTCGAGGTGAGGAAATTGCTTTCCCTTTCGAGACTCAATAATAACTTCACCCTGTGGATTGGTAACCGAGAATGATCTTACGCCATCGAATTTGATTTGTCCAAGACAAGGATACTTAATATACTTTTTACGACCCTTCTCTTTGCCAGTCTTACTATCAATCTTACTAAAAGTTTGAGCAAGCATTGGTAGATAAACCACGTCATCTACAGCAGAGAGATCTTCTACGTAACCCTTATCTAGTTGCTTCTTCCATTTACTACCCGCCTCAAATACTGCTTGTTCCTCAGGAGTAGTCTCGTTCTCCTTACCTGGATTCTTACCACTCTTAACTGTTTTACGATCAACCTGCTTCTTACCAAGTTGCAAACCATGAGTGACAACGATCTCTTGATTGTCTACAAAGATATCCCACTCCTGTAGCATGCCCTTGGAAGATTTCTTATACAGTTTCGGAAAAGTCTTGACCATCATCACTCCTAGTTAAATTTAAGCATATTAAGAATATCATTAAGTACAGTGGTTTTATCTTCCAAGTCATCTTCCAACTCAGAAATTGTCTTAGTCTTCTCAAGCAACTCTGCGTAATATTCATCGACCGTTTCTTTGAGACGCTCAATCTCATCGTCACGATCACCACATGTACAATTTGGTCCACATCCAGTTGTGACGGATGATGGAGACTGAGTTGGTTTAAGAATATTGTTGATTTTATTCACGTGAATTGATGGGTCGGTGTCTTTGCTATGATATACAACAACCTTCTGCCCATCGAATAGTTCAAGGCGTGTAGAAATATAACGATCATTCACAAGCACATGATCGTGCGCGTTGATCAATGTGGCGATACAGTTACGGACGTTAAAATGTTCGAATCTTGCTTTCATCCAGTGTTGCATCGCTTTCGTAATATCATAAGCGGTGAATGATTCACCACATGCAACTTTAAGACCAACTTCCTTCCTTACAATATCCATAAACATATTTTGATCCATTTCTTTCTCCTTATACTTGGTTATAATAATATCCATTAACCCCTGAACTCCACTAAATATTTTGGGCAACACTGTGCCACATCGTAAACGATCATCTCATTATTAATTACAGACGACTCTCCTGCTTTTGCAAATGTTGAATCGTATCCACTCTTAGGTAGATTCTTTCTTGCATTTCTTCCTGCTAGTGGGATATACATCTTACCCATGACAACATCAAACAAAAACATGAAGCAGTGATTATCTTTACCATTCCCATCCCAATATCCATAAGCATAATTCAAACTCTTGGTTGATTGGTCTGAGAAGTATACACCATTTCCATACATCCGTCCGGTGCAATGACTTGCAGTTGCTGGAGGAATATACATACCCTTAGATAGAATAGACAAGACATTAGCGACACGGGTACCATGCCATAGTTCCATAACGTTACCCAAGTCTTTTTTAGTATCGAATGCAGCGTTCATCCCCTTATGCTCCACAGACCATACCTTATCCACATCTAAATGATAACACGAATGTTTCGTTTGTCTAGTCTTATTATAGAATTTTTTGATTCTTTTCAATTCATTTTCATCAGGCATTTGTTTCACAACAACTCCGAAGTCAAATTCTTTTGAATCATCTGTATCTTTAGGAGTATTGACAATATCTAGACTCGCCTGGAGGGAATCTAGAATCGAGTTGAGACTATCATACTTATCCATATCATAACATATGGTAGATAAAGTGGGTCTCCTACGCCCAATGTTCTGAGGAATAAGCATCATGAACTTCTCAGCAAGTTCATCACCTTGGTCACCTTTCTTTCCAACATACTTCTTGATTTGAGAAAGAACGGTACGTGCTTCGTCGATGTTTTTTTGACCAACAACGCCAAGTGGTGTAGAGAAAAGACCTGTGGTGGAGTCGTATGATATGTCTGTATTATTAGTAATGTTATGAATGTTTTGCTTATCTAAGTATTCTATAAGTGATTCCACCACAGGATCATTATTGGCAATTTGTTTGAGTGTGTTCTTACTTACATTTGTCGATTTCGATGTAGCGCCAACCGTACCAACAATCTCCACCTCTTGATAAACAGAGTCTCTACTACCATCTGGTTTCTTCTTACCACGTTCTTTTTTCCTTATTAATTTGTTCGCTTCTTTAAGCGCTCTCTCCTCGGATCCAAAGTCTTTGCGGGATATCGCTCCAGGATCCCCAACCCTCCCAAACTCAGTTTCCAATCGACCATCATCATAGACCTTGACGTTCCACTTCTTATTGTGTCCTTGAACACCATACTTGGAGTCAGTGCAAATGAAAGTGCGATTCATTACCAAGTCTGCCATTATTACCCCCTTATGTTTGGATCAAATTGAGCGGTGCGACGGATCTGGTCGGGTGTTATAATACTAGAGGACTGCTCCTGCATCTGCATCTTAATTTCATTCATGACTTCTTCTGCTGCTTTTTGAGATGCGGCGGGTGCCTTTTCACTCATCTGTGTGTCGAACTCTTCAAACGCTTCCTTAATATTATCAGCATCAATATCTACTGTGAACTCCTGAGGCATCTTACCCATAGGGGTATCAAGCATAACAATTCCCTTACCCAAATACCTGAGTGCTCCTAGATCGGGATGATCTGTATCTCGGTATACACGCTCGATAATAATAGCACCACGTTCGTCTTTGAATTCCTCATCACTCCAGAATTTCATTATGCACCCCTTCCGCAACATTTTTTATACTTCTTACCAGACTTGCAATTACAAGGCGTATTGACAGGGATACGGCGCATCGGTCCGACTGGCGAAGGTCTCGCCCCAACTGCTTCATGGCATCGATTGAAATACTCTACAACATCCTCATCATCTTTGATTGGAGGAAACTTAATCTTACGCAAAGAACCACGAGATGGTTTTTTGTCTCGTCTAAGAAAACTGTAGTACTCGTAGCGCTTGCGCTCTGCTTCGAAAATATCGGTGGGTTCGTCGGTTCCGATATCCTCTGCTGTTTCTTCTAGTTCATTAATAACTTCCTGTGGTGATTTACAAACATCCATAGTTTCTCCTTAAAAAGTATTGTCGGTGATATTCACGAAGTTAGATCTTATCATTTCTTGTGCATTGCTGTTGATACATTTATTAACAATCTTAAGACGATCCTTCTCAAGGATATCAGAGAGTTGCCCGTGATCTTTTTCTAGATCTTCACGGATATCCTTCGCGAAAGAACCAAGCAACTTACCAAAATCTTTTTGAGTTACAGGGCCAAAGCGAGATAGAACATTACGTAAACGATTCTCGGTAACATATTCGTACGCATACTCAAGAATAGATTCTTCCTCAGGTGTTAGAGTGACAACAACCTTAGGTTTCTTTGTCTTCTTCTCAATCTCTGCAAACTTCTCATTCTTATTTTTCAAGATGACGCGAGAACCAGAAGGGAAGAACATGGGCGTTGCTGGTTTGAGTACTACGCCTTCTGAGATATTAACATCCATTTCAGGTAACCCAAGACGTTTGGGAAGAGATGTTGGGAGATCGTTGGGGAACTTGAGGCATTCCGAGAATGCACCACGGTACAACGCCTTAGCGTAATGGAATCCAACATTTTCCATGATGGTAGAAAATATATCATAAGATATAATTGCACCGTTGATACTGAGATCAAACGCATAGAAGTCATTCCATGGACAGTAACTCACACCTTTTTGAACTCGTGAAGCGTTGGGGTCTTTTTCAACGTCTGAATGATTATAAGATCCACCAAACAACTCACCATACAAAACAACTTCTAGGTTATTGTCTTTAATTTCAATGAATCCCTCGTCTGCGAGGTCATCTAATATAGACACACATGTTTGATATAGTATACTAAGATGCGCAGAGTATGCATCTAGAACACGTTCCCAATTGAAAAAACTATCACCTTGCCTAAGAAATCCGGATCGTCTTGCGCACCGACAACCTTCGTTGTCCATCCAGAAAGAAAAGTTGCTTCCATGGACCTTCTCAGAAACAACCCAGTCTTTTAAATCAATACATCGAACATGAATCTCATCGATAACCTTTTGTCGATAACAATTATCAATGCTTGTATACTTCACGAAGTCCATGTTTACTCTCCCTTTCAGTTTTATCTTTTAACATTGTCTTATGTTGATATTCCCAATAACGAGCACATACCATATTTCTCGCAAACTCATCATGGTTGAGATGATCATACCATCCCAATTTATATCCACTTTCCCACGCATCCTTCTGCGATTGTTTATAAACCCAAACTAAAGCAAAAAGATTGAAGATACAAATGATAACAAAAAGTATTCGGTACTTGGTTTTCATATCCATCATATTTTCCTTTCAACATATTGTACACGATCAACCACATTTGTCAAGTGGTTTTCTGAAAATAAATTTGATTTGGGGATTATGCGGGATAATTTAGTAAATCAAAATCAGATTTATAGACATCGTATACAGCATCTCTCATCTTTTGATTATACATTTGATTCCAAGGTATGTGTTTGCTTGGACGGATATGAGGTAATTTTATCTTAATTTTAGTATAGCGTGCAACGAATCTATCCCAATCATCCTGGAGTGTTTCATAACGCATTATAAAATTGTATGCGGGATCGTTATTATGTACTAACCACTTTACTTGAGGATAAAAGAATGTATTTTTATATGCGTGCTCTGCTATGCTCAGCGCGAAATTTTCAAAGGTACCTAGATCGAATATGTACTTGTGATCAGGTTTACCCTTCTTGTTCTCAATAATATATCGATATGCACTTAATAATCTATCATAAGGATTACGTACCGAAACAATAACAAAGCAGTTAGGATAGTCTTGTGCTACTGGATTACCGTGTCCAAATGACCTAAACTTCTGCACCGGCGCTTTTCGACATAGGCGAATCACACCTTCTTCAATCGAAGATGATGCTGTCTTTGGAATCTTAATCTGAAGTATCTTCTTAGAAACCTGCATAGAATTCATCAACTTTGCTCTTACCCTTCAGTGGATAACCCAAGTCTCTGAGTGCAAACACTATATCTCTGTGTCTCTCTTGACTAATAGATGCTACCTTATTCCAATGCCACTCGGCGAAGATCTTACTAACATATTTAATATTACCAGACTTTATCAACGCTTCGAATATATCATACTCTTTGCCTTCAACATCAATCTTCATAGTAATATCATCACCATCGTCAAAGTTGTCCTCAAAGAAGAAATTCACATCAACACATTCCACAATGATCTTTTCATTCTTCCGCATGGTCTTGTCTGGAAGTAAAGATGATCCTAGTTTGTGATTCCCTGGTGTGAAGTCTTCATAGAACGTAACCTTCTTCTTGGGTACATCCATTGCGTCAAGGGCGATATTATATATAAAGACCTTGTCCTCATACCCCTTGGGAATATTTAACATGGATTTAGTAACAAGTTTCTTGACCGGTTCAATACCAATGTACGCATCCATATTAGGATAACGCTTCATCGCCATAAGAATGGTCTGCCCGTTGTGAGTTCCAACGTCGAGGAATATCTTACGCATTATAACTCCAGTGTGAAATCGAGAGCGTCAATGTCTCTCTTCCAATGTTTGTAAACAAATGCCTGTGCTTCTGGATTTTGTCTATAGTGATCTTTCCAATCTCTCTTAGACGCATGAGACTTATTCTGTCTTGGTAGTTCAATAGACTTGACACCAATTGTTTTGCAGATATGATTAAATCCAGATTGTAGTTGTTCGAAATGTCCAATATAATCTAGCAGCGGTTTGCCACTTGCGTCTGAAATATAAGAATGCTGTGATCTAATATTAGAACACTCGTCATGTCTTCTACCAACAGGCGTCTTATAATACTTGACAACCTCCTCAAAGCATTTCATATTCATGATGCCACCTTTAGGCATTCTATTCCTTCCAATCTTAACCCAGAAGAAGTAGGATGATACTACCCAAGAATATGTGTTTCTGATAAATGTGAACTTAAATGACTTGTCCCATAGTTCTTCACCAATGTGTTTACGGATATGTCTTGCGGGCATATGCTTATCGTACTTCTTCCAAAGTTGGTTATTCTTCTTTGCTGGATCGAAGTACTTTAATCCAGGGATCGCCTGCAATAGTCCTGCCTTAACAGATCCAGTAGCATTTCTTCCACCAGAGATGTATACAAAGTTGTGACTACCCGATACCATTGCCATGTTATTTACTCCACGAAAATTTAGGATACTTGAATATTATAAAATCTTTCCAGTAATAATTATATACTACCTCTGCCATTTGATCAGTGTAATACTCTTGCCATTCTATATGTGATGATTGATTGATGGGATCAAGATCAACATGAGGGATCTCTATGTCTAATAGGAATTCTTCCCAATCAGGTTCCAATGTTTCCATCCTGAGAACATAGTCAACTTCTATTTTATCTCTTACCGCTACCCATTGGTGTTGTGGAATGAAATGAACGTGTTTCGATCTCTGCTTTGGTTTATGATCGTGTCCCATTCGGGTTACTTGTTTATGTAGGAATGGATTACTGCTATCTAAACAAAACGATTCAAACGTTGGGTAACTTCTAAACTCTATAAAGTATGGATATGATCTAGATTCAAATTGTTCTCGTCCATTCTTATATGCGCTCAAGAAACGACTGTACGGATTTCTACATACACAAAATGATATATCATATGGTCCCTGAGATCTTATTTGGTCTATCGTCTCATGCGGACCTCGTCCAAAGAGATTAGTTTCCTTAATTGACCTCGATGCGTTCTTAGGTATTCTTACAAATACTATCTTCATTAGAATAGATTATCCGTATTGTGTTTGTATCCCTTAGAGAATTTGATACCTTCACCAAATGATTTTTTTGATTGAAACTCTTGATTGCCTTTGATGAGAACAAAGTTTACAAGTTTATTAGTCTTGTGTCTAATCTGAATCTCAGTATAAGATAACTCGTATCCATTCGCATTCGCAAGAATACTTGGGAACTCTGGACTATAATGATATGGACAATGGTTCTTCCAGTATCCAACATGTGGAATAGAATGAACCATAGCACCACCGACGCGAGTCATGTCATGGATATTCTTAAACACTTGCCATTGATTTTCAACATGCTCAGTGGTTCCGTAGTTGGTAACCATATCAAAGTATCCACACCATTTCTCAGGTAGGGTCTCACAAAGATCGAGTGCAATGGCACCATCCTTACCATTTAGATCAAAACTGGTATGTTCAACACCCTTGTCGGTGAATCTCTTCTTAGAAGTTCCTTGATGCACATCTTTACCATTCGGACCTTTAGAAAGGATTTTCTGGTTACCCAGTTCTCCCATCTTCAAACCCTTCCATACTGGACCTTCTTCACAGACATCGACAAGTGCTACTCGCACCAAACCAATATTACCATCACTAATAGACATTAAGATCTCCCTACAACGTTGTTAATTTTAAGAGCAACTGCTTGTGGACTAAAGAAGGTTTCCCATGAGCGCTTCATGCCTGCAGAGATTTCCTCTTGATTAGATAGGCAATGATCTACCGCTTTGGCAATTCCAGATGCTGTCCAATTCTTCACAGGATAGTATGGTGTCTCGTTGAAGCATGTAACATCTGGATGTTGTTCTGCAATGATCATACATCCACAACGAACCGCTTCACTAAATCTTAGACACTCCGGACGAACCCAACCACGTGGACTCAAAACAATCTTAGAGTTAGACATGATTTCGCTATACTGTTTGATTCCGTATCCACTACCAAATTTACCAGTGATCTTGACACAGAATTTGCGACAGTGGCGATCCTTCTGCATGTAGTACTTTAACTCTCTAATAAAATTAACCCGACTTCCGCGTCTGCACCCTGAGAAGAATATGTCGTGCTTTCTATTCTTCATGGGTACTTTAGCATTGCCGGTGAATTTTCCTGGGTAAGGAAGAGGAATGTGGTATACATTCCCAATGTTATCGTAATCTAGATGATGTTTGAATACAAACCCAACCTTATCAGAATATACAGGTGGTTTGCCTTTCTCGTCACCAGCAGTTAGTATGGCGATAACATTCTTACCATATTCTGGTAGATTGTGATAGTCGTGACTCACAATGATTTTTTTGTTCTTCATGATGTCAGGATCAACGAATTGAAACATCTTATCGAAGAACTCATGCTCTAGATACTTCTGAGGTAGTAGGTTTAGTATATTCATTATTTGTGCTTTATATACGTCTCGGGAGTAACTTTGTTAGATTCGAAGACGTTGTGTAGAGGATGCCCCGTAAACACTCTCCACGATCCTGTCTTCTTTACCGTACGTAATGCTTGATTAAATACCGCCATATTGGCATTCTCTTTAGGAGGAACCTTCTTAAACAGATTAACCATGATGTCGTAGAACCGCAAGAGAAGATCTCTATTACCACCACAGCATCCAGCGTTGTATACACATTCATCGGGACCAAGGATGGAATACTTATACCTACGCATCTTGGTATTAACCCACTTACGCCCGTATGATCCTGGTACGTTTTTCGCTTCAGATCCACAATACAATGCATAGTTTGGATTTTTGTCCATAAACTCAAAGGGGTTGTGGAGGATTTGAACATCAAACATATCGGTTGAGATTGCTCTATCATAATCTGGATTCAGAGTTAGAAACTCACGGAAGCAATAGAATCGTGAATCGTTATATGATGGTCGATGTTCCTTTTCCCATCTATGAAATGAGATCTGTTTTGTGGAATACTTATCAATAAATTTGTCACTACATTCGTTATGAAATATCACAGCATGTACATCAGATGATTTCTCACAGATAGAATGCACTGACTTATACCACTTCTCCATTAGTGAGAAGTCATCTGGTTTCGATCCACCCCTACCTTTGTGTGATGAATCATGTTGTGAGAATCCAATCTTCTTGGTGAAGTATGATGTGAAAATTACATTAGCCAATTTTTGAATCCTCTCTTTCGATACTTCGTACGGACAACATCATTTTGGCGGCGGTTGTCTTTAGTTCTCGGTGGATGGTTGTAATGTAATAGTGGGAACTTATGAGATGAGATAATTTCTAGATCGGTAAACTTCTTAACTACCTCTCGATGATAGTCGTCTTCTCTCGACCAACTTACGAATTCTTCACACCACCCACCAGTCTTCAACCACAAATCCTTCTGACATGCATTCCAACATCCAGCAGCATCTATCCATCGACTACTCATAATCTTCTTATACTTTTCCCAATCAATATTGTTATACGATGTTGGTAAATTCTTAAAATCTTTATCCCTCTCTGGATCGATTCTAACCATATCGTTATGGAAATATTTCTCACCAGACATAGCAATATTATAAGAATAGTCTACCAATCCAGGTGGGACAATCACATCCACATCGGTTTGAATTAAGACATCATAATCTTTCTTCAACAACTTCCTCAACACACCATTCAGGAGTTTGGATTTGTTAAACTGTTTGAATTGATCTTGCTTAGTTCTCTTCTCACCCTTGATAATATAAACGTCATAATTATAAGAAGGTTTAGATGCTTCTAAGCAAGATTCAAAGCGATTAACAACTTCATCGGGAATTGATTCTGCAATTATGAAAAATGCTATATCTTTGTGCGTCATCGTATGTCTTTCTCTTTTTAATATATTCCCTACAACCAATTCATCTTACCTTCTCGCTTCGCCTTCTTTTCCATCTCCATATTACGCAGAGATACATTCTTAGTTCTCTTCGGATGATCAACGTGCATAAGTGGGAACTTAT
>Ga0114918_10002465_pt1 | contig 16592 bp, 7 predicted proteins | sample LantaG_FD_87015 | JGI IMG/M metagenome (GOLD analysis project Ga0114918, IMG submission 87015) | Deep subsurface microbial communities from Baltic Sea to uncover new lineages of life (NeLLi) - Landsort_02402 metaG | ecosystem: Environmental > Aquatic > Marine > Oceanic > Sediment | place: Baltic... | reverse complement strand
TCAGTGGGTACATCCACACCCGTCTGACCATCAGTCGTTGAACTTGTTTGATCTGTTCCTGGATAGTGGATACTCTTAGTTGGGTCGTTGGCCGGATTTAAGGTCCCATCACTCAAGCCAACACCCTCCCAACCTCGTGGCCGGTTGGCATCAACATAGAGAACGCGAGCCGATGTTGCTTTCCGACGAACAATAGAAAGGAGCTTCTGGATATTATTGTTCAGGAAATCAGCCCAACCTTGTGCAGTGGCATCTATCGGAACCGGACCCTCCTGGTTGTATCTCTCACCAGCAGCAATCAGTCCCAAGTTTGCAAATTTTGTCAATCCACGAATTCTAACAAACTGAGTATCTTCACCAACCACACCCTGGTTAACAGTCAACTGAACCAAATAGGCTCCGTCGAAATCTGCCGTGAAACTTGTGGTACGGAGGGCAGCAGACGTTAACGTTGCAGTAGAGGAAGTCCCACCGGATGAAACCGGCTTGTAGGAGAGCATCCATTGGTAACTGGTCTGGTCGATGTTCGGGCATTCCAGATTGACCACATCACCTTTTCGGAGAATATTCTCACTGGTATTGGTGAAGGGGCCATAGGTGGTGGCTCCTCGGACGATTGTATATCTAATATCGGCTGGCATGATTTCTCCTTAATCAAAACACCTCTGTAAGAGGCTGGTTATCAATTGAAAACCACATCACCGAGTAAAAAAGATGGTGGCATCTTCCCCATCCACCCGCCGAGGTGTTTGCATTCCTAACCTATCGACATCAACTTTATATGACTGAGAACCAATGGCCTTAGACATTCTCCGCTGTAACCGTAGGATATTAGGAGCTATTTTCACTCTGGTAGCCGGGCCTATGGCAACTCCGAGAAGTCCACCATTATTCCCTACCAAAGTCTTCAATTTATAGGAACCGGAATTTGGCCCGGCAGTAAAAGTCAGGATTTCCCCTTCAACAGCATTCTCCCAAGATTGATTTGGATCTTCCAACACATCTCCATTCACAGTGGCCGTCCCAATCAATCCTGTCGGCGAAGTTGTGTATGCCCGAAAGATCGGATCATCTCCAACTGGAAAAAATAGCACTTCTTCCACTCTGAAATTCCCTGAGTAATCCTCATCCAAATGGACAGGGATTCCTTCATTATCTCCAATGTGTTCAGAGTTTGGACCATCCAAAATAGTCAGAATTGCTCCCGGTTGGATAGAAGTGAAATCCCTGGTCGGGTCACTAAACAAAGTCCGGTCTGTCAGAGTGATTCCAGCAGTTCCAGTTACCCGTTTTGCACCCAACCAGAACCTTCGAAGATCCTGATAGTAATAGCTCGTAAGATCGAAAGTCATCGATTCTGTAAACAGGTGTTGAAATGAATCCTTGAACAAGTGCCGGTAATCATAAAGAGTATGCCCCGGCTTCAATGCCCGGAGGACAATCTGAACATTCCTGGCCAAATTGAAAGGATCTTCCGAAGGGAATTTGTAGAGGGGAATGTCCTCCCCGTTGATTTCAACCGTCCCTGCTTCTTCACTGATGTTGATCTCAAAGGTAAACTGGTCATCAACTCCCCAGGCAGAAGTACCTTTCAATTTACGGGCTTCAATTCCCCGCTCGATCACTTCCACGGTTGCATCCGTCAGAAGCTCGATTCCTTCCTTAATCACATCCGGTTTGGCTCCTCGAAGGAGCAAGAGAACCATATTCTGAAGGAAATCTCGATAGGTTAAGTCACCTTCGATCTTTGGCCAACCGTCGGTCTTTGCATCGGGAAATACCAATGAACCAACTATCTGCCAGAGGAATTCAGGACGAGTGTAATCGGTAAAATTATCAGCCATTGTTTCTTGGGCAGTTATCTGAATATCTGCAATTTTCTCGGCAGCAGCCTGGAACTGAAGTGTATAGAAAGGGCCCGATACCTGAGACACATAATTACTGGGCAATACTTTCATAAATGCCGACATGATCCGATCCACCTGGCTACGGACAGCATTCTTCCGGTTCTGGCTGTCTGCAACAGGAGCCGGATTCTGCGGGATCGACGAAGGAAATAGATTTTTGTCTTGTGGTTTATCGGCCATTATGTACTCCGTCTTCCGCCACTAACGATAGATGAGAAATCTGTGTCTTCATCATACGTGAATTCCAGATTACCTAACTCGAGATATTGAATCGGAAGAACCCTAATGTTTTTCACACCGGTATCCCCAGACACCACATATGTTACCTGATAGACATTATCCAACGGAGTTTCTGCCGTGGGTAATGCAACCAAAACCCTATTGGCTGTAATCTCAACTCTGTGCTCAAGTATTTCAGCGTCAGTGGCAAACGGGTAGGCAGCCTTCAACGTGGCATTATCACTGTAGCCCGGGATATTCATCCCTGAATTTCCGATGATGTATGCCCCATAAGAAGTTCGGTTCAAAGGAACTCCGTGAGAATCGGGAGTTGTATTGTAGGTAGTCATCAAAGTGCTGTTCAGATAGACACCCTTGGTTTCGTTAAAAGCTCCACCTGAATTGGCTGTACCGGATTCGAGTTGATTCTCCAGGATGTAAACTTTGACCAGGTCGGTAGCCCAATCTGTAATCTCAGTGTAATCGATAGAAGTATCCGTCAAAACACGCTCCATAAGAGCCTGAGAGCCGTCTGTACGAGTCATTTTTGTCAAAGGTACAACTACATAGGAAACCCCATCAACTTCCTCTATAGCCCCAATAATATCCGACTGCCGCACTGGAGTTCCATCTTTGAAAGTCCCGAATAAACGAGCCAAAGCAGTTCGAACATCACTGTTCACCACATAAAGGGTGTTGTTTTTCTCAGTTACGATAGTTGCCGTGATATCAACACCGATAGCAAACGAATCTTTTGCCAACACATCGGCCATAATACTTCGAGTGCCCTCCAAATCCTGTTGGGCTGTCCCAACCAGAGAATTGACCTCATAAGTGACTACAAAATTCTCATCGTGGTCGTAATCTACGGAAACAGTTTCACCTTCGGTAATCCGACTCAGTGTCGTTGGAACGATCCCCAAGGGATAATCCCCAGCCTCATCCACAAACGAGAAGTCCGGTTCAACTCCCGGATGATACGGTCCATAATATTCAATGGATCTATCAGCATTGTACACCCGTACAGTAATCGGATTGATCCCCAAATTGTCCAAGTATTCGGTTGTGTCTAAAATAACATGTTGTTCACCAGACACCGTAATAGGGTCACCGGAAGGGATCTGAGTGAAGTCATTCACTGGCTGGACAATTTGCATATAATCACCGGACTCTGTAGACCGGCCTAACTCTAAAGGCTGACTTCCAGCAAACAATTTGTACAAATCAGGATCGATTGTACCGGATCGAGTCGGGTCACCTACCAAACCTGTGATTTCCCGAACCGGCTGTCTTTGAAGCACAACCTTGTTACTGGTTCTGTATCGATAAGACCCTCGAAATATGTCTGTCAAAGCTATGTTCGCCGGGTCGTTGTGATCTGAGGACAATTGGATTGTGTTGTAAGACGTGATTTCAACATCGGTCAGATCAAAAATCTTTCCGGTTGTGTCATCCGTGAACATAAATCCCCAATCTTCATTATCCAACATCTCCATAATAGGATTGTCTTTCGACAAACTTGAGTTCACTGCTCGAAATTTCATATCCGAAATGGAACCGACCGGTTCGAACTGACCCCGGTTCACAATCTCAAACGAGAAAGCAAAACTATCTTGGATAGTTGCCAGGTTCTCACCTCGTGTCCAGACATCTACTTTGCCGCCGGTATGATTCCCAGTAGCTGGATTGATATCCCGAAGCATCAAGGAATTCCCTGCATCGATAACAATGGATTCCAACACACCACTGATATTATTTGTGGTCTGAACATACCCTCGGTAAGTACTGGTATCTACACCAGACAAAGCCCCGTCTGCACGGGTGGCTAACTGATGGTTCGTTTCAACATCACGACCTCCGTAAGCCGGTACATCATTGTAACAAAGAACTCCTGAAGGGCCACTCTGGAATGAACGAATCTGGCCGGAAGTTACATTTCCAGCACTCCCTGGATTGACGGCCTCGACAAATAGTCTGGTGAAATACCGTCCTGTAACCGGATTATAAGACGAACCGATCCCTGTCGGGGTGATGTAACCTGTCGAAGTTGTTCGGAATGTTTGGCTACCGGCAACGGCAATTGTCCCTAAAGGCATAAAAATAGAAGATGCCGGTTTAGTTGTCACGTAAGCAATGATCTCACTCCGTGACCGACGACCGATCAATCGAGAAATTCCCCGCTGGGATGCCAGTCGGTCAAAGGCATTGTCGATCATATTCTGAACATCAGTGTTGGTTTGAAGATAAAACGCCTGCTTCAAAGCCAACTTGTACGGTGAGTTGTTCACCGAAATAGAAGTCCCATTGTTATTAGGATCATCGATGCTCAACAAAGTTGAGAAAGCCTGACAAGCCTGAATGAATCCCAGGATAAACCGGATACGTTCGGCCTCTGACGAGAATGGATCAACGAAAGTATCCCGAAGTACTGCTCCGGGTTTAATGTCCAACTCGGGATGGGATCGGTATATCGATAACGAGACGTCCCGAACAATCTGTTGACGGGATACCGAAGGCAAAGAGGACACCAACGGAGACACAATGATTGGGGAGGCCGCAATCTCAGGAGAATAGGAGGACTCGTATTCTTTTCCCTCAATCAGGTAAAGTGCTGTGACTACATAATAAAGTGGGTCAGTATCTAATAAAGTAGAGAAATCTGAATGGGGGACTGCCGGGTTTGTTTCTGTTATGCTGGCCGTAGCTTTTCGATTATGTATGAATGAAAAGCGTTCCAACTCCTGAACAGATTCAAAGCTGATGGACGTTCGGATTTGATCGATGGTATCAGATATACTGATACGTTGGTTCAAATCTGTTTGAAGAATATCACCAGTTCGATCCTCTTGGGTACTGGTCATATGGATGTATTGAGGCTCTGCTGCCAAGTTACCGTCCTCATCTCGTACTACAAGAGCATCCATACTCAAGTTGCCCAGAGAGGTTGTTTTCTCGTAGGTATCTCCCGAAATTACCGGACTGATCGAAATTCGTTTATAGCCTGTTGCCCCACCACCCGGTTCTGTTGAAGCATAGAACTGATAACCAGTCACGTTATCATCAACAATTCCGTCAACATAAATCTGGACTTTCCTATCCAAGCGTTCAACGTAAATCCCACTAGGAGCAATTACACCAGCTTTTACGTCACGTTCCAAGGAAAGATTAGCTTGAATAGAACCAATAGCTGACGTATCCCCATTAGACATAACGGCTCGAACCAAAATCTCATTTCTACCGGAAAGAAGTTGAAGGCCGTCTGGGTAGGCAGCAGGGTTAGGGACTGTGAAGGAAGTTCCTTCGAAAGACACCAAATCTGGATTAGATGAAAAAGCCCCTCCTCGAAGAGACACCTGTACATCTACAGTATCAGCATCAACCGTGCCGGAGAAAGAACGAAATGACAAATCGGTTGTAAAAATATAGTTCGACCGAAGCACGCCATCAGGCCCATAGAATTTAGGTGTTCTTGTATCTGTTGTCGTCATATCACTACTCCGTCGGAATGCCGTCGATAGTCAATTGATTAGGGTAAACTTTATCAGCACCAAGACCGACAGCAGCCGTTCCCAGCATAAGCCCATTCGATCCCATCAAAGCCACTGCTGAAGGCACGGTGAATACAATGCTTAAAGTTACAGGTTCCCCGGAAGCATTCTGAACCACAACATCGATCAAAAAAGTTGTTGGGTCTTGCTGATGAGGAGATACTTGTACGTTCAGAATGGCATAAAGTTGTTCTTTCAAAGGAATTTTCTGGTATTTACCTTGCTCTACTTGGAGGGATTGCATACGGGATAAAGCATTTCGAACATCTTCACTAATCATCATCGAAACACCAGATACAGCCTTCGTTCCGATCCGGCTCATAATCCGTGATCCATACCAAGTATGGTATGGATTGGAACCCATATTTGTCAACAGTATCTTCAGACAGGATTGATAGAGCAGATTCTCATTCTCAATCAAAATCGATTTCCCATCCAACCCGTAACGATAATCATTCTCAACCCAGGTACCGCCACATCGAAGGCATCTCTGAGGAAGAACCGTGTAAGAAACTTTGAACAGGGGATTACCCTTTACAGGATAATCAAATACCGGGAATCTATTGACAAGATCATCTTGTCTCCGATCCAAGCTCCAACTCGGATACAACTGAGCACCACGGGCTCCCCGTTGACGTGTTGCCCCTTGAGTACATTCAGATGATCCAAACCCCAAATAGGAGGCAGCCTTACCGGAAACCTTCACATAAGAGTCAGGGCCGACTGTAGAACTGTCGGAAAACAGTAAATGTCCATTGATATTTTCAACCACGGCACTGGTGAAATTCTTTTTCTGAAGTTCTTTGATAACCTGAACCGTCGTCAACCTGGTTATGCCCGTGACACCAAATGATACAGTAGATGACCCTGCCGGGGTTTCCACCGTCAAAATATCTTCACCTTCAGTCAGATCGAAAGGGCCAGAAATAGAACTGTACAATTGGGCAGCAGAAAATAAACCTCCATAGGGGATGAATAACTCATCATTAACCAACACCCGAACGGTTCCTGATCCTGCTATCGGTTGCCGAGTAAGCAAGGATCTCCGGTCTTCACCGAGAAGGACTCCTTCCTCGATTGTTCGATGGTCACAGGGCCATCCCATTTGAAATTCCCGACTCATTGTACTTTTCGTTTTCTAGCTTCTTGAGCAGCTCTACGTGCCGAAGACCAAGGAATTCCTTTTCGTGCTTTACTCATATTAGCTAGATGTTCAGCACTAAATTTTTTACCAGACCTACGTTTTTTCTCACCCTCAGACATTTTACGACCTCGATTAGCATCTCCTATTTTGTTTTTTGATTCCTGATTAAGATGACTCCCTGTTTTTGCTTTGATAGCTGCTAAGGGTGGTTTACCTTTATGAGCATTACTTATCTTTTTTTTATGCTCCTCTGAGAAAGATACTCCAATATTTTTATCTCTTGCGGCATCTACCATTTTCCGATGTAAATCAGGACGTTCTTGTACCCGTTTTATCCCTGCTAACCTTAATTTTTCTCGTGCCTCTTTATTAGGCACATACCCTTTGAAAGTTCCTGATTTTGGTAATGTGTTGTACCCATTCTGAAAAGAATCTAAAAAATCAATATAATATTGTTCTCTAGGGCTTAGTTGGGTTGAATCCTCCACAATCTCTAGCACACTAAACTTAAAATCTGCCCCCCCGTACAAATCCCAATCTTTTTGAAGTTTCGGTGGACCGCAACCATTATTTAATTTTCTAATGTGTTCTTTCCACCTCCGAGTCATTCGTAAGGACTGCCCAACATAAACACGATTGGTAGTCAAACTCTTAATACTGTAGACTCCTGGAATACGTTCCATAATAAATCCTCCTACACTCGGCATTCTATAGGCTTTGAACCGAGTTAGCATCCCATCTCAAACCGGTTTATTTCTGATTCTACATCCTTGAAAGTGAATCCGTACAACGGTACTAACGGGTTCGGGGAGAAAGACTCCACCAAACCGGTATCAGCAGTTTGGAAAATGAGTTGGTACATTTCCTGGATTACGTTCTGAACCAGAAGGTTGTCATCAAACCTGTCTTCATCGAACTCAGGAACTCCCGACAAAACTCCCCCGAAAGCTTGTACAAGAACATCATCACGTTCTTTCACAAGTTGTTCTCGAAGATCACACTGTTTGATGATCCGCCATTCAATATCCTGGAGACGTTCTTTGATCTCTTGATTTGCCCATGATCGGACATGATGCATACCGGTAAGGATTGTATCAGAATCGAACGATCCTTGATCTTTCCGACCACCCTGCCGGGCTGGGTAATATCGATCTGTATTCATCCAACCACCCATCGAAGCACCATACCCAGAATCAACCTCTCCACTGCCGTCATCGATCATAACCGGTTGTTTCCCCTCATTATCATCTACAGACATAGGGGATATTACACCCCCGTGAGGATATCCAAATTCAGGGTACATGAACGGGGAAATATCCAAGGGATTTCCACCATTTGCCACATATGCCTGCATCAACCGACCCACATTGGAATCGGAAGTGACGGACAAAGACAACCGTGTTTCCGTAAAATCCTCTTCTCCTTCAGCATTTGTAGTGGGTTCGTACCCGACGTAAACGTTCCCAATCCGGTCGATCTCAGCATTGATTGTTGCTATTCTGGCACCAACTTCTTTCCGGTTTCTCAGAAGCCAACTTGTAGTTGCCCGAAAATAGCCAATCGGCCATACCACCATCTTATCAAATGAACTCATAATTTCCTCCTATAAAACATCAGGGGGGTCATCCTCAGACTCCTCAGGGGGTCCAGGAAGGCCGTTTAAAGGGATACCGTCTGGTGGGTCAAGACCTGCCAAGGTCCCGTCAACATCAGGTCTCCCGTCTTTCTTCTGGAACAATGCCAGCAATAACTCATAAACGAAGGGAGGGATACCGGGAACCAGTGGAATTACTACTGCAATTCCAGCACCATAGGCTAAAGGACTGTCGAAAGGTTTGGTCTGAGCACTCACGAAATCAGACAACAATCCATTAGTTCCTTGTGACAGGCACACTAAAGCCGAACAAGGTGGAACCTGGAATAGGAAACCTAAAAGCTCTTGCAGGAGAGCATTGATCCGACGAATAAGTTGTTGAAGTTCAATGATACGGGCCTCTAACCACTCGATATATTTGATGATTGCATCGATGATTGACTGAATGGCTTTTTTAATGGCCTCGATCCAATTTCGAATTGTTTCCAGAACGTCCCCGATCCCCGGCATCATATCGAAAAACCGGATAGCAATCCAGTTTCCATCATCACTCCGGTTCCAAATACCACCGGCCACCCCCAAAGCTATTCGAGCCTCACTTATCAAAACTCCTGTATCATAACCGGTCAAGATTGTTCGAGCATACGCAATGGTTGCACCCTGGAGGGTGTATCCAGGGACACTGGCTTCAATGTCAGCCCTATTGGAATAGATCACAGGAGAATGATCCCCTGAACCTTCCATCATTCCTTCTTTCATCTTGTTCATATTGTTATAAGTATCAACAGGTACAAGAATATCACCGTTCTCTTCTCGTCGGATACTTTCATAAATGGCTTTAATGTTTGAAGGTAACGTTGCCAGATAGCTATCAACCTCAGCAGCCTGAACAGTTCGACTTAATAGGATAGAATCTCCTGTGTTTGCCTCAAACATTTGCGGGGATCGACCCTGAATAAGTCCATCAACCATCAATTTCTGATCGGCATTCTCTATCAAAAGACACCAAGGATTCAAAGCCAGACCTACAGATAAATCTCCACCAGGAGCAACTTCCGTATTAACAGACTCAAGTATGGTGGCTCCCCTAAAAGCACTACTTCCAAGAGGACCCAACTCACTGGGATTCTCAAACAAACCTGATGAGTCTAAGATATCCCCCCATTTAGCAGAACGGAGAACTTCAGTATTCTCCACTACCATCTTCTCAACATCAGGCATCGGGCCGGTACGAGAGTACATATCCTGAACAAACTTGTTGATTCGACGTTCGAGGTTTTTTCTGAAATCCAATGGGGACTCCCCAGTCCGTTTCCACTGTTCACTCGGTCCATAAACACCGTCATACAGAACTCGTAAAAGAGGCTTCAAAGATTCCAGACCACATTCTTCTTTGGCAGTCCCTTCCACAATAAGTTGCCCATTATTGATTTTTTGAATCTGTTCTGGTGTAAGAAGCTGTTCAAGCTCCGGCAGCGTAATCAAATCAGGACGGCACAGAACCAAAACTACCAAAGCTGCTTTAACGGCCTGAAGATATTTGGCAGTATTTGCATTAGGAAATGTCACCCGTTGTGGTCGTGACCATTGACCAATATCCGTCACATTCAAGCCATTAGCCTGGGGAACGACCACATAACCTGGGGCAGCAGCCATTGAAGTCACTTTACCATCACTGAAATTGTACTTGTAATTGTAATTCAAGGCTCCTTTATTACAGGCCGCAATCCGAACATAAACCGTCGAAGCACGTTGTTTATTGCCATCCTGATCCAGAACTTCTTTGATCTCAACCTTTCCATCACTACCGATCTCCAAATCCCCATCGAAAGGCATCTGATCCAATGTCAGATTGAATGAGTACTCTCCTATGAAGGATTGGAAAACCACTTGGGTTTGATCCATATAAAAAGTTCTTTGAAAATACCCGTACATATTATCAATCGGGATCGGAGCATTGTTGGCTGAATTCGTGTAACCATAAATCCGTGTTGATCCGGTCACAGGAGCACCATTAGCCGTTCCGTGGTTAAACCCTAAACTGGCAGGAATACTGAGCATTTCAGCTCCACCGTACAATTTAATTGGTTTGCCGTCGGTCGTGCGTACAAGGCCATAATCACGGGGTTGAGCCTGCTGATTCGGATCACTAGTGCTCGGTTTTGTAGTTGTATTCGACTGTGGTTTATCATACCGAATACTGATCCCGTCAGCTATTGAAGATACCGTAACAATGAAACCATCCGGCCCAAGAGTATTTGCGGGGAACGGATTAAACGGGAAATTCTTGTTTGGAGTGCTGGTTTTGAACCGTACTTGAGCCGTCTGGGGTACTTGCCCAGTCCATCCTGCATCGGCCAATTGCTTAAAAGCATCCCCCATAGCCACAGGGTTCATAATATCGATTGCATCCAACCCATAACGAACCTCAGTAATATTGACATTAGGTAGTGTATTCGACTCCCAGTTTTGCTTGAAAAAGGCAATCAGTCTCATAATGAAAGCAATGAGCCTCTGGATTTCAGAAATATCCACAGACAGATAAAAAAACAATCCAAATACGGTTGTCAAACCGGACACATCCGGCCTGGTCGGGTCTGTTCGATCCGTCAGGCGGGTAATCATCCGACGTTCATAATTACTGTAACCACCACGTAAATTGTCAAATGGATATTCACATAGCTTCCAATCACCTGTAATGTAAAGCCCCATTTGCCGGATGTCTTGTATCAAAGCATTTATTGTATCAATGATCTGCTGAAGAAGGCTCAAGATAGGATTAAGAAACATCGTCAAGAAAGATTTGACCAATTGAAGAGCAGCCAAAGCAATATCCAGCATTGCAACAAGGAATTCAGCCACACTGTTGATAGCATCCCGAGTAGATTCCAGAAAATCTGGAACCTCAATCGTTAATGTTCCCCATTCGGGTCTATCGGGCATTAAACACCTCCACCATGCTTGAGCCGTTCTACCTGCTCTTTCAATTCGAGAACCTTTTTCCGATCCTGTTCAGCTATCCCTTCAAACAAATCCCTCATCTTAACCAGCAATCGGCGTTGCTCATCTAGGGCAACAGGTTTTACCATCTTCTCTTCAACATCCACCCAGTTATCAGGATTGATACCTGCTTTTTTCAGTTCTTCTACCAATTTTTCTGGTGAAATCATGTCAATTTCTCCAAAGATTCCTGCTTCAACAGGAAGCTGATTTGTTCAGCCTTGCGTTGAGCATACTCAATATCAAACCGGTTGATAGCAGCCAAGGAACCGAGAATTGTATGGGTTCGATAAGCCAGCCACACATACCGAATGGGTCGGAATCGATCCTGCTGGTCAACAGCTTCCTCAATCCTGTCAGGTAACACCGGACGTACCTGCTCACCTATACTGTCATTATAGGAGGTATAAGGGTAATCTACTCCCGGTTCAACCGGCCTCATCCCGAATGGGTCATTATCAGCAATCCGTGCCGGAGCCAAAGAATCAAGTTGGGTATCCATCACCCAAAATCTTCGATCAAGGATCGAAACACAGGACTCATTATTCATAAATGGGGACACATCCGTCCGTCCCAAAACTGAAAGCAAGTAAGCATTCGACAAAAGACCCAGGCCGGACTCAGCATTTGTGGTAGACCCCAAATCCTCAATATGGAGGTATTTCTGGAATGCCCAGTAATCCCCACTTTTACCTTCGAATCCCCGACCGATCAACTCAATCAGAGACAGAAGTCGTTCCCGCATCATCAGAACCAAATCGATGGTGTCATCAGAGAACAACTTAGACGGTCGAATAACCCTGTACGAGAATGGTCGAAGGGAGTGGAAATTCGTCGGGTAATTGAACTTAGCCTGGGCATTTCTGTGTTTCGTCGGACGTAAATCCATCTGTCCTTCATCAAGAGTTGGATTCAATTGAGACAGATGAACCGTCGGGTACACAGCATATGCTCGAAGAGTATCCGTAGAATCAAATACCACATCCCCATCCACATCACCACTGAACGTAGACACCCCGGTCACGGTCAAGACGGTATCCTCAACTTTCGTAACTCGATAATAGCCTCGGTTGTCATCACGAGTGTCAGGATACCCTTCATCATACTGGGAAGAAGGAACAGCAGCACCACTCAAATAACCTTCTCGACCTTCTACACCCATATCTCCGATAGGGCGTACTCCACGTTCTTGAATATATGGGATGTTCCCTGTCGGTCTCCGAGGGATTTTCCCAGTGGGATCGACGATCACGATGTCTCCTTTACGGACACCAAGGGTACCAAATTTCTTATTTCCCACACCCGTAACGTTCAAATCATCGGACAGATGATTAGCCACGTCCTCCCAGGCTTGGGTTGTAAGTTCGGGAACAAAGCCACCTACTTCATCCCCATCATCATCACCCCAGGTGGCATCTGTTTTGAGAACAACCCTATCGGTTATCAGTTCCAACAGTTCCTCAGCAGATTGTTCCAAAGGAACCGGAGCTCTACGGAGGTAAATCTCAAATCTCATCCCACCGTCAGCTTTGAGTTGTGCCGGGGTCTTGGTGGTCAGTCCGGGGGCTGCCAATTGGAGAGTGCTTGCACTCACAATCCGTTCAATACGTACTTCTTCCAACAGAGTGCCGTCAGAATCCAAGAGCCGGAACATATCCCCCGGATGAACATTGACATCTTCGTTGGATGTAAAATCAGCATTCAAGAAAGATCCGAGATTCGTACCTGTGTACTCTTCCCCATCATTCCACACATCGGGGGTCTTGGCTTTAGGTGTTCCCGCTACCCAAGCTGTATCAAAATCCATCACAAATTGATTAGCAGTCACGATTCCCCGCTGACTTGTCGTTGTGGGATCGGAATCATAATCCGTAATCCGGCCGCGCCGAATTTCATAGGCATACCGAAGGGGTGCCAATTTCAGATTGACATCCTGAATTTCGTGGAACCGGCGGATTCGTCGAACTTCAAAGCTCACTGCCGACGGGGTTACAGGTGCAAAGGGTACTCCTGCAAAGTTTCCATAAGAATCAGAACTTCTTGCCCCGATCTCCCGTTCGTCATCGGCCAACAAGGTTGGGTCGGGGAGGGTGTTGTTATTGTCCACTACCTTTGGATGGTCAGTATACAAATTCAATGCCTGCCGTGGGAAAGAGGGTTCCAGGAAAATACCTGAAAGAGCTCGATGGCCGTGGTACAAAGCATATTGAGTTTCAGGGTCCATCGTAGGATCGGCAAGAAGCAACTGACTTTGTGGCAGCAGGCAATGAGCATAGTAATTGGGCATTGCCACAATGGTTCCAATAGAAGTGGTAGGCAGATCAATACCCATCCAAGTTACATCAGCCAGGGAATTCATCAAGGTATTGACCACATAGGAGTAGACCGGAGTTGTCTTGTCCTCATAGAAATCATTATTAATTTCTGGGGTATAAGACATAGGATACACTTGATCCGGTGCTACAAATCCTGCACCATCCACAATATTTGCTGGCCCTGTAAACGTAACCGGAGTTGTGTCTGTCAACCGGCTATCGATATTGAACCTTTCAAATCCATTGACAACACTGCCTCCTGCAAAGTCATTGAACCCAACGACGTTATTGGCAGGCAGGCCATAATTCTCTCCTGACACATTCACCGGCCAAGCCTTCATCCCAGACACTTGGTAAGAAGCATCCAGTAAAGCTGCCAACTCTGCATTCGTTGCAATAATCGGGTACTCAACCGCTGCCGGAGCAGCAGCCGGATCTCCACCAGTATAGGAACCATCATTCACAGTCCCTAAAGGAGACAGGGTCAGAACACACTGACCTGAAGGAGTAATGGTTAGATCGGTGTACTGAAGTCGAAGAATTGACTTCTTGTAGGTGTTAATAGCAGCATCATAGTCTGGACCAGCACCGGGGTTGAGTGTGGCCAGACCGCCTTTATTCCTGATGATGTACACAAACGTGTAAGTCCCCGGTCCGGGTACTGCCGCCGGTTTTGGGAATCCTGACTCCCAACCAATCGGGTACTCCGTATTGATCGTACTCTCCAGTGCCTTAATAGAAGCCGGATCAGATATTGCCAACTCGTGTGCAACTTCGTCATAACTGACCACAGTTGGGAAATGAACAGGGCACCATCCGGCACCATTCCCTGCAATGGCCGTGGGAGCAGACCACCACCACTGATCTGCTGGATTCGTTGCCGGGTTGTATTGTGGGATGGCATGTCGAACCAGATATGTCCCTGCTTTGGTCGTGGCCTCACCGTTGTAACCGGACTTCACAACCAGAATGTCACCGGACTCGATCTGAGCCAACCCTTCAGGTGCCGGGGTTGCGTATGGTGGGGAAGGCCAAGCTTGAGGTACCGGATCTGTGATAACAGTATCCGAAATACGGTCGTCGTACAACTCTCTTAAATCAGGAGGTCCTATTAGACCTGAATCAAATTTGCTCTCGATTACCCCAGTGCCTTTACAGATGGAATTGTATGTGGTCACAAAGAAAGCATCTGTCCAAGCACATCGATCATTCGAAGCTGCCCCACTGAACGTTGCCAAATTCCCAAGTATCGGGATATTCCCCGTAGCCCCATCATAACCTTCGAAACCGTGAACCACAAGAGTACCCACACCGGCAGCATATTCTCCAAGTACCCCTTCTCTATTGAGGAATGTAAATGGCACCGGCTGACCGGCAGACTCCCCATTACAGAACGTGTTAATAATTGAGGAATATTGGGGGGTTATAGCATCGTGCCCAACAGTCACTTCATAGATGGACAGTCTTGTTTCCAACTCAGTGAGTGGGTTCAAGTAATGCACTGCCCCACGTTCCTGAGCCAGCCTGAAATCGATCCCTTCATAGAAGGACAATCGATCAGAACCAATGTAAGCTGTGATAGACTCACCCGGCAGAAGGGCCGTGTTGTACGTGTCCACATCAAATGCAAAATCCATTCCGTAATCTGCGGAGGTATAAAGGTTTCCTCCGAAATCCAACACCTCATAAGGGATAAACCAATCAGGACGGACTGTTGGGGCAGGGGGTGGGTTTGGCATATCCCAGATCAAATCCATCATCGGAACAGGAAGACTGGAGAATGTCAGCAGGATGTACCGAGTGTTGCCTGGGATATAATCCGTTGGATCGACACCTGGAAGTGCTGCAATGACAGCACCATCCACCCCGAACTGGGCATTGGTGATATTTCCCGTTGTTACGGGAGGATCAACATAGTTTGTGACCGTAAATCCAGTACTCTGGATATCCAATGTCAGTAAAACTGACCCGAATGCCGGAGCCGGGGCCCCTCCGGGGCCGATGAGGGCTGCTGGGTCATCGTGTGAGATGAATTTAACGGTGATCTTGTTGTTAGGGGATGCTGCATAGATGGCATCCAGTCCAGTCATATCGATAACAGCTATACTCGTAAAGTCCAACACCATATAATGTGCTGCCAGAGCCGGGGCATCATAAGTGCGCAGTTGCACCCCATTGAACGATCCTGATTGGTCTTCACTCACCATTGCATTCTCGACCTTATACCGGATCGGAGAACCTATCTTCGTCTGAGTGACAAACCTGGGGGGTTCAATCAAAGAACCCCATTCTGTAGTAGGAGCAAACTCGTTATTTTGCCCCAGATTCCAATTACCGTTCCGGTTTCTGATTCGACCAACCGACAATATCCCCATTGCACCGTTGACCGGGGTCAAACTACCGTCTGTAAATGGGCTGGGACTACTTACTTGAGTAAACAGGAGATCATATTCATCCAGATCAGCCGTTCCGGGCTCCTCTGATGCCTCTGTAGCCTTCGGTTGCACGTCGGTCGTTGTCAGAAGGGCTGCCGGTTCATTTGCCGGTATGATATTCGACTGGGTGGCTAGCAGCGGTAATGTCGTCACACACCCGTCGTTTCCCATCCATTCGTTCGGGTACAAACCCCAGGGTAACGGAAGGTGGTCATCGATTTTCAGAATGTCGGCCAGGATGACTCCATCATTGTATCGATCCAACTCAGTATTTCTCACCAGGAGGAATGGTACATGGTAATCACCGGAATCATCCTGAAACTCTCCTTCCAGAGCCGGTATCAGGAGAGGGTTTTGACCACTATAATAAAACTCAACTGATCCTTCCAAACAAGTCACCGGAGGTGGGGGGTTCTGACCAAATGCTTCT
>Ga0114918_10002464_pt1 | contig 16599 bp, 17 predicted proteins | sample LantaG_FD_87015 | JGI IMG/M metagenome (GOLD analysis project Ga0114918, IMG submission 87015) | Deep subsurface microbial communities from Baltic Sea to uncover new lineages of life (NeLLi) - Landsort_02402 metaG | ecosystem: Environmental > Aquatic > Marine > Oceanic > Sediment | place... | reverse complement strand
CATTTGCTGCACGGGCATAGTTAGCGCCGAATGCCTTGATACCTTTAACCTTGGTGCTACTATTTTCAGGGAAGTAAAATCAGCCAGGTTTTTTGCCCCCTGCGGTCAATTTATCAGGTTTGAGAGAGAAAATTTCCAAGCTTGCATAATAGACCTTGCCAGCCTGGAAAGACACCTGATAAAACGTGCCCAGTCATGTGGTGCAGACTGCCTTTTCTCTGCCCAGGTATTATGTGTTTATCCTGAAACAGACCATATCTCGGCCACAGTCAATTATCGCGGTGAACAAAGAATCATCACTGCTCGAATACTTGTTCTGGCCTGTGGCCTGGAGTGCCAGCTCCCGGAAGAACTTGGCCTGGGGAGAATCACTAACTTTGCCATCGGAGCCCAGGCTGAGGTGAATACAAACATAAATGAGGTTGAAGTTTACCTTGACCAGGAACTTTTCCCTGGTTTTTTTGGCTGGCTTGTGCCTACCTCAGGCAGCAGTGGGCTGGCTGGCTTGATTACACCTAAAAGTCCAGCTTTATACCTGGAAAATTTTCTTCATCACTTACAGGCTCAGGGAAAGATAGCCTCAACCGAAGTTGATATGAAGTTCGGCAAAATCCCCTTTGGGACTCTACCACGCACCTCTGGCGACCGGGCAATAGTGGTTGGTGATGCTGCCGGCCAGGTCAAGCCCACCACGGGCGGAGGCATATACTTAGGTCTATTATGCACTGACATAGCTATTAAATGCCTTGACCAGGCTTTCTCACTGAATGATTTCTCGTCAGCCGGGCTTTCCCGCTATGATAAGCAATGGCGAGCCATGCTTGGCCGTGAGCTTAAAATGGGCTATCGGGTGCGGCGCTTCTACCAGAAGGTCGCTAACCAGCGCATTGACCATCTGTTCAAGGTAGCCCAGGGCAATGGAATAGCTGAGCTTATAGCTGTGTGGCCTGGTTTTTCCTTCGACTGGCACGGTGCGCTTGTTACTGAAGTCGCGAAACATCTGGCTGTAGCCGCTGCTCTCCGGCCAATAAAGGGATTCAAAATTTAAATACCTTGCGGGGAAGCGAATCTAGGAGGTCGTTTAGCAACCCATTTTGTCATTCTAAGCCACTCTCCTCCTGTCATTCTGAGCCCTATGGGCGAAGAATCCCTTCTAGACTCTTCGCGGAGTTTATCCTGAGCGAGATTCTTCAGTCGCTTCTCTCCCTCAGAATGACAAGAAGCGAAGGGCTCAGAGTGACATTTTTCAGTAGTTAATAAACGCTCTATCTAGAGCCCTTGCTAAAGCACGACGGTTAGGTTAAGCTAGTGGTAGATCAGGTATGGAAGCACAGAGATGGCTCAGACAGGCCGAGAAGGACCTGGAAAGCGCTAAAGATAGCCTTACTGCCGAGCATTACGAGTGGGCTTGTTTTCAGGCTCAACAAGGGTCGGAGAAGGCTCTAAAAGCTTTCCTTTACTCCAGAGGTTTGCGCGCCATATTGACGCACTCCATAAGAGATTTAGTCCTTGATTGCTCCAGGTATGATAAGGGATTCAAGAATTACCTTCCTCAGGCAAGGATTTTAGACGGCTTCTATATCTCAGCCAGGTACCCTAATGGACTGGTCGGTGAAAGCATTCCTGCTGAATACTACTCTCAGGAGGAAGCGGATAAGTGCATAAGTTATGCCGCATTGATATTGAGCAAAGTGAAAGAATCTATCGAGAATTGACAGAGCTGGCTGTCCACCTCAAAGCCAGGCATGGAATTAAGAAGGTCTATCTCTATGGCTCTTTTGCTACTGGGCGTTTCAACGAGGGCAGCGATATAGACCTTATCCTGGTAGGCCAGGTTGAAGGCAAGATGCCACAGCGAATAGAAAAGATCCTGGAATTAACTTCTCTCCCTATAGAGCCTCTGGTTTATACCGAGGAGGAGTTTGCTGAAATGAAGCATAAGCCTTTTCTGGAGGAAATTCTCACTTCCGCTAAGGAATTATAATCTATCATGCCTGTGCATGTAAGGACATAATGCATCAGTCTGACGTAAGTATAATACTTCCCACACTCAATGAAGAGAAAACTGTTGGCAAGGTCATTGATGAAATCCCCAGAGATATACTGGAGGAAAAAGGCTGTCTGGTTAAGGTCCTGGTTGTTGATGGCAACAGCACTGATTTAACCAGGCAAATTGCCCAGGAAAAGGGTGCTGAGGTCATCATTGAGCCCCGGAAAGGCAAGGGCAGGGCAATGAGGACTGCCTTTGAGCAGGTGAGGGCCGACTTTGTGTTTATGCTTGATGCTGACTATACCTATCCTGCTACTTATATTCCCGATATGCTGGATGTGCTGCATCATGGGTGCGATGTGGTGATTGGCTCCAGGTTGAAAGGGGAAAGGGAGGAAGGGGCTATGAGCCGCCTGAATATTATAGGAAATCATCTGCTTACTTTAAAGGCCGAGGTGTTGTACCTCCGCAGGATAAGCGACCTGTGCACTGGCTTCTGGGGCTTCAAAGGCAAAGTAATACCCCGACTGCACTTGACCGCCGATGGCTTTGACTTCGAAGCTGATTTATTTACTCAGATAGCTAAGCATGGCTACTCCATAGGCGAAATCCCTATTTACTACCGCCGTCGCCCCACGCCTGCCAAGCTCAGCTCCATAAAGGATGGGCTCAAGATAGGCTGGACATTGATAAATAGGAGATTCAGTTAGTGCCTAAATACTTTATTACCGGTGGTGCCGGCTTTATCGGCAGCCATCTCGTTGAGCGAGTGATTGGCTCTGGCGAGGTAACTGTCTATGATAACCTCAGCTCAGGCAGGAAGGAATTCATTCAGCAGCATCTAAATAAAAACAACTTCCAGTTTATTCAAGCAGACCTGTTAGATTTTGATACCCTTAACCAGGCTATTGCCAACCACGATATAGTGTTTCATCTGGCCGCCAACCCTGATGTCAGGGCTGGCATAGCGAATACCAAACTCGATTTACAGCAAGGAACGCTGTCTACCTATAATATTCTGGAGGCCATGAGGCTAAACAAAATCAATAAAATAGTCTTCGCCTCCAGTTCCACGGTTTATGGTGAGGCAGGCACGAAGGCAGTAGCCGAGGATTACGGTCCCTTACTGCCTATATCACTTTATGGTGCCAGCAAGCTAGCCTGTGAAGGACTCATATCTGCTTTCTGCCACATATTTGATATGCAGGCCTGGATTTTCCGCTTTGCCAATGTCGTGGGAGATAGAGCCAGCCATGGCGTTATTTTCGACTTCATTAATAAGCTGAGGCAAAATCCCGAAGAGCTGGAGGTTCTAGGGGATGGCACTCAGGAGAAACCTTACCTCTATGTCAGTGACTGCATTGATGGCATTCTCTTTGGGTTACAGCATTCTCAAGAGCAGGTTAATATACTGAATCTTGGTACTGACTCCTCAACCAATGTAACCACCATCGCCAATATGCTTGTTGAAGCTATGGGATTGTCTGTAGTAAAATTTAAATACACCGGTGGCAATCGCGGCTGGCGCGGCGATGTCCCTCAGGTCAGATTCGATATGACTAAGATGAAAAACCTGGGTTGGAAGCCCGGATATAGTTCGGATGAAGCAATCAGGCAATCAATAAAGGACATTTAGAGCAGGTGAAATGACAACAGCTACTAAACTACCTAAAATATCTATAATCACACCTTTCTACACTATGGTTAGGTTCAAAGATATCACTGAGCTGCTTGACAGCATCCAGTTACAGAGTTACAGAAATATCGAGACCATAATTGTAGCTGAAAGATCGCCAGAGCTTGTCGAGAGCATTAAGAATTACACCCACGGAAAAGGGTATTCCAATATCATTGTGTTATACAACCAGGGTAAATGGGGTTCCTATCCATCCCGGAACCTCGGTATCAATAAAGCAAGCGGCGAAATTATAGCTTTTGTTGATGATGATGCCCTTCTTTTCCCCGACTGGGCAGAGCAAACAGCCAGAGCGTACGCTGAAGACAGCTCAATCATTGGTCTCACCGGGCCCATTCTCCCTTTGTGGGAAGATGAGGCAATGAACTGGTTCCCTAGGGAATTTTACTGGATATTTTCCTGCACCTACTGGGAGTGGACTGAACCCACTGAGGTCAGGAATGGCTACGGGACCAATATTTCGTTCCGAAAGGAAGCTTTTAACCAATGTGGTTTCTTCAAAGTAAGCCTGGAGGATGAAAAGAGCGGCAAAAGCGATTGGCAGCAGCCTGGTGGAGAAGAAACAGAATTTTCCATAAGGGTGAAACGCCAAACCCACAAGCGTATAATCTATCATCCCAATATAAAGGTGAAACATAAAGTTTATCTTTACCGGCTCAGCAACAATTTCATCAGGAAAAGGGCTTACTGGGAAGGCTATGCCAAAGCTATATTTAACAGATTATATCGCTCGCATAATGAGCAGATACTATCCACTGAACATGAGCTTCTCCATCGCATCCTTTTTTGTTTAGTGCCCACCTCTTTAAAGCTCTTCTTCAGTCAGCCCAAGGTTGCTCTGCGCCAACTATGGGTTACCAAATTAGTGCTAGCCAGCGTTGCCACCGGCTACTTAAATTATAACTTGCACAATCTTCCCTTTATTGGGAGGCATGCTTAAATGACCTATGGTAAATCTATCAATACTCCGGGTGGTGACCATGTCAGCGAACTAACACCTGAGGACTTAGCAGCCAGTGCCACAGTACATGATATGGGCAACCTTGAGGCAATACTAAAACAAGTTAAGATGCCCGAATGTGGCAGGATGATAGACCTCGGCTGTGGCTATGGTGGTTTAACCAGGTATGTAGCTAACTATCTAAAAATATCTGATATCCACGGCATTGATATAGATGATAGTCGTCTTGCGCAAGCCAAGCTCAAGGGTATCAAGACCCATAATTTAGATTTAAATAAAGCTCGGCTGCCTTTCACTGATGAGTCTTTTCACCTAGTAACTTCCTTTGGGGCTTTGGAGCATCTCATTTATTTTGACAACTTTTTCAGCGAGAGTTTTCGCGTCCTTGGCAAAGGCGGATACATCATAGTTGCGATGCCAAATCTAGGTAGCTACATCAATCGACTTGCCCTGCTCTTTGGCTATCAACCAAGAGACATTGAAATTTCTCATAAAGCCTTACCGGGTACATTACCTCGCTACTCCAGGGGGTTCTTTGGGCATATTCACAGCGCCACACTGCGTGCTATAAAACAGATGATGGGCTACTACGGCTTCACAATCATTAAGATTAGGCCCAGTTCACCGTACCAGATAAATAAACTGGTGAAAATCATGGATAAGATTTTTTCATTTTGGCCAGGCTTAAGCCGGCGTTTTATTATTTTAGCTAAAAAGCCGTAGCGGACGATGTTGCTTAATTGCGATTATCGATGACATGTTGGGTTAGTATAATGCCGGTAGTAAATTGTTGTAATAGAGGACTATATGGATATAAAGGCTAAGGTAAGTTTGCTAGCCGAGCGAAAGACGCAAATTTCGTTATTACTCACTGCTATAGCTCTTCTGTTATGGTCACATAGCATCCTCTATGCCAAGTTTGAAATTGGCTACTTTGGATTGATTCATGGCTTGCCTGTTACTTTCTTCATAGCCACAGCTTTCCTAACGATTGCCTCGACTATCCTCTGGGTTTCCAAAGAAAGTCACGGGAAATTACTCCTCCTCCAATTATTAGTTCTTGTTTCTGCTCTATGGCTAATCCCACTGGTAACCGGAGGTTCACATCCATCTATGGATCATGCATATAGAAACCTTGGGTGTATTGACTATATAGTCAATCAAACCCATTTTGGCACTAATGTAACATGGTACTACAGTTGGCCAGGCAGTTTTGTCGTATCGGCTATGGCCGTCAAAATAGGCTCAATAAACCTTGAACCAGTACTAAGCCTTCTTCCCCTTTTAATCCAGCTACTATATCTCTTGCCGCTTTATGTTTTTCTGAAAAATACCCTTGGTGTATCTCAGGGCAACTACTGTTGGGCCGGTTGCTGGCTTTTTTACTTAGCCCAATGGGTTAGAGGTGGCTACTTAAGCACGCAAGGTATCGCCTTTCTCTTTTTACTGACATTGCTAGCGCTGGTAACCGTTCCCTCGCTGTGGGAGAAAAACCACAAGAGCTTTGCCTTATTATTCGTCATAGTTCTTGTTTTCGCTGCTCTGGCAATCACCCATCTCCTCACCGCTCTCGCTGCGCTATCTATTCTGGCGGTGCTTTGCCTGGTAAAAAGGAGTAAGAAGATGGTGCCTGTTGTGGCGCTATGTCTTCTCATCGTGGTGTCATGGGATTTTAGTGGCGGGGCACATTATATTAAATATGCTATATCTCTGCCTGTCGTGACTACCGTAACAACCGAGCCGACTGAGCCTAGTGTTTCAACAACCGAACGGGGCATCCTTATCCTTGACCCTGAGCTTATCGTACAGAGGGAAGTCACCGGGCACTTTTCAGGCAGCGAGTCACATATAGCTGTGGCCAAGACCAGAGTACTATTCTCGTCAATTTTTGCTCTGATTGGACTTGCTGGCGTCATCTTGCTCTTTGCAATTAGAAGAAACTTCAAGATAGCTGCCCCAGTTTTAGTTATCACTTTAGCACCATTGGTCCTGTTGCCTCTTTCGGGTCATTATGGAGAGGAACTTCTTCACCGCCTTTACCTTTTTGCTCTGCCCGGCATGGCAGTTTTTGGAGCTATGCTGCTGGATACAAAAAACAAAATACCTATTATTGTCCTTTGCATCTTGTTAATTATATGCTGCCCCTTGCATGTCATATCTCATTATGGCAACGAGGAGGTGGATTATTTTCCCGCAGGGCAAGTTGTCGGGCTGCATTTCTTCGATGACTACACGACTGAAGGCTATGTAACTGGGGCTTTCCCCTTAGGAGAAACAAGCAACATCTCCTACTATCGCCATCTCCGCTATGAACATCTCGATTTCACTGGACTGGAGGAGCAAGGAGATAGGCTAACTGTCAAGGTCCCAGTTCAAAAGGGTGTACCACACTACATAGGCATTAGCCGCCAAGACGTTGCCTTATATCGGTGGTTTTTAGGCAATGCCGAATTCATTGATAAAATTAAGCAGTTGTTGGATAATGCCGAAAATTGTAACTTTATTTATAGTAACCCTGACCTCAGGTTGTATGTCAAGGAGTAAGGGAACTTAAAGAGTGAAAGTTGTTCATGTAGCTACAGGTGCCTATTGTGTGCCACCCAGTGGGGCTGGTGGCTCGGAGAGAGTCATATATTCTCTAGCCGAGCATTTATCCCGTTTAGGCTGTGATGTCAATATTATCGATATAAAAGCAAAGGTGCACCAAGAACTACAGTCAAACATTACCTTCTATGAAGTCCAGGAGCCACCACTTGCTGATACGGGATTTCTTCGTCATCTCATTAGAGTCTCAGTTTTCGCTGTACTGGGCGTCTTTAAGCTGCGGCACCTACTTAAGAATGATAGAATAGATATCATTCACACGCATAGTCAATTCCCAGCTGCTGCCATCCTAATTGCTAATAGATTATTTCATTGGAATCTCCCTCATGTCCATACTACCCATAATTCCTATCTAGTGATGCGGCCTACCGTAGCTAATAAGCTGAAGCATATTTTAGAGGTCATAGTCTTTAAGAAGGCCAGTCATATTATTGCTCAAACAGAGGCAGTTCGCCAGCAATTAACTTCAAAGTTCAATGTAGATTCGACAAGAGTCACAGTGATTCCTAACGGCATAGAGCTTGAAGACATCGCTGAGTTTATAGCCAATAGCACTGGTCCAGCTAACCCTAGCAAGATAGTGCTTTGTCCTGCTAGAATATGTCCCAGAAAGAACCAACTGTCCTTGATGGAAGCTATCCCTATCGTGTTGAAGACATATCCTAAGGCTAAGTTTGTTTTTGTTGGGCCCACTGAGGACAAAGCATATTTCAATACTTTGCATAAATTTGTGGTGGACGAAGATTTATCCGGAAGTATAGAGTTCGCAGGTGAGGTTTCCAGAAAACGCTTATATGAGCTATACCAGAATGCTACTGTTTTCACTTTGCCAACGCTCTATGAGACCCAGCTACTCGTTCATCTTGAGGCTATGTCGTTCGGGTTGCCGGTTATCATCTCTAGAATAGCGCCAATCGAAAACACGGTTGGATTGCAAAAGGGAAGTGCGCTACTTATAGACCCTAACAGCCCAAACGAAATTGCGGATGCTATTATCCGAGTGTTTGGAGATGAGGCACTAAGGAAAGAGCTTTCAGCCAAAGGGGGAAAGCTTGTTTGGGGAAAGTTCGGCTGGGACCAAATTGCCAGGGATACATTAAATTTATATAATAGGTTAGCAGTGACGACTAGAGCGCAAAAGCAAACCTAAAAGCATCAAATTTGGCTAGGAGAGGCGGCAATGACAGATTCTTATAATTATGAGAGAGAGTTCTTTCAACGTAGCAAAGGTCTTGATGAGTTGAAGGATGTACATGACTTTGCCCTCATCCTTAAGCTCTTACACCCTCAGCCAAAAGAGAAAATACTAGATATTGGCTGTGGGTTGGGACGATTATCTTACCCAATTGCCCGACTTGGAGCAGAAGTCACGGGAATTGATATCTCCGAATATGCTATCAGCCAAGCTAAGCGCAAATACGGCAGCATCCAGAATCTGGAGTTTATTCAGAAAAATGCTTTAGAAACAGAGTATGAAAGCCGCTTTGATAAAGTCCTTTGCTACCATTTTCTTGAGCACCTAAAGCTAGCTGAGGCTCGCATATTATTATGCAAGATTTACAAAGCCCTAAAGAAAGGGGGCATCTTTGTGGTGGGTATCCCGATTAATGATTTTAAGCCTTATAGGCGGGCAATCCGCCTTCTCGCAACTGGGCACCAGTGGAGAGAGTCTACCCATCAGATAAGCTTTTCTCTAGCAGAGATAGAGGACGAGATAGTCTTTTCTGGATTTGAACTGCTTGAAACAGTTCCTCTTTCTTATTTTGCAATGAGACTTCCTCGTAGGGTATTTTCAATGCCGCTTCTAGGAGAGGTAGCTATAGCTTGCGCTGATATTTGTGCAATTAAAAGGTAATCGATGTGTGGTGGGGGATGAGGAACGGTGAGTCACTAGAGCAATTAGGAAGAATTTGGCAAGAAAGGAACATCCTTGGGAAGCAGAAACTTTATGAAAAGGCTATGCATCCTGGCTACAGTCCTAATCCTAGCTCTTAGCATTGTTAGTTGTACTGCGCCTGAGCAAGGCGGAGGCGAGCTAAAGATTCTTCTGTTAGCCGATTTCCATTACGACAGCGATGTTGCCGCCATTAGTAAGGTATTAGGTGATATTAAGGAAAACGTGGAATACGACTTTATGATTTGTCACGGTGATATAGTAAACAACAGTAAAGACTTAGTGGCCGGATTTTTTCGCGTCTTCGACGAGCACGCAATACTTCCTCCAAAATATATTGCGACTGGAAACCATGACTACGACAAGGTTACGGGCGAATGGGTTCTGATAGATATGGAGTACAAGCTCTACCAAAGTTTTGAATTAGAAAATAGAGATGACATACTATGGCTTGTTTTAGCGGATGAGGCTTTTGGTGACCCAAACATATTTAGTGAAGAGCAATTAAGTTGGTTTAAGAATAGACTGCAATATGCCGAAGACAACAGCTTGATAGTTTTTGTATCTTCTCATTGGCCTATGCCTGGCACCACGGAGCAGAGCGATACGGAAGGATATCATATTGAATACGGTGATGCTGATTTAATTGAGAATATGGCGGGCTTTGAAAATATACAGTTCTGGTTTAGTGGGCACACTCACCAGAGGATTGACCAACAAACTCAGATAGTTGAAAAAGATGGCGTGGTCCATGTAAACCTAGGTTCAATTCTTCCGACGAGGAATAAGTCTAGCATACCGGAATGGAGAGAAATAATAATACCTAATTTCGGTAGCAGAATAACAATTAAAGACAGAAACAGCCAAACAGAGGAATGGTTTGCTACCCATACTTTTAAATTAAAGTCTGCCCTGCTAAAATAGCCCTATTAGCAGTAGGAAAGCAAAAGGTGTGCTGAAAATACCAAGAGGTATGGGTCATGTCATGAAGGGGCGGCATTTAGGAGGGAATTTGAGATGTCATCATCAATAAAGGAATTAAGAGCAATTTGTCAGGCTAGCCGAGGCTCGCATATTATTATGCAAGATTTACAAAGCCCTAAAGAAAGGGGGCATATTTGTGCTGGGTATACCGATTAATGATTTTAAGTCTTATAGGCGGGCAATCCGCCTTCTCGCAACTGGGCACCAGTAGAGAGAGCCTACCCATCATATAAGCTTTTCTCTGAGGGAGATAGAGAAAGAGTTAACCTCTGCGAGGTTTGAATTGATCAGGACAGTTCCCCTTTCTTATTTCGGGACAAGGCTTACTCAAAAGTTGTTTTCTATGCCGGTTGTGGGAGATGTATCTATAGCTTGCGCTGATATTTGTGCAATTAAAAGATAGTAGACATTTGGTAGGAGACGAAAATGACAGCATCAATTAAAGAGATAAGAAGAATTTGTCAGGCCAGCCGAGAAACGGAGTTTTATCAGTTTGGCTGGTTTGAGGGGAATTTTATCAGGAAAGTCTCACCCTATTTTACAAAGCTATTCCTGAAAATCAGGATCTCGGCTAATCAGGTTACCTTCATAAGTCTTTTGGTAGGAATAGCCGCCGGAATATTTTTGACATTCAGTAGCACACGATTCTGGATTATTGGAGCTTTATTGCTTTATCTTTTTCTAATTCTTGATGATGTCGATGGAGAGGTAGCCAGGTATAACAAAACGGCGTCTCCACGGGGTGCATTTTGGGATACTATCAGCGGCTTATTTGTTTGGCAATTTACTTTGGCCTGCGCCTCCTTTGGTATTTATAGTGCACTCAATGAAATTGCTGTGTTAGTATTTGGGTTTTCAGCAATAGTTCTGTTATTCTTATACAATATTTCAACTTTGCTGTCATATCCCATCCTTCACGAGAAAGGGCTGTTACTTAAAGCTCTGGCGGACAGGCCAGAGAAAAGTTTTAAAGGGGTTCTAAGATATGGGCAGGCTGTCTTCGGGCAAGGTGCACAAGGGTTGTTTCATGGAATCCTGGTAACGTCTTTAATTGACTGCTTTTTATCCCCATTCGCCATCGCTGGTTTTTCATTCAATTTCAGATTTATATACCTTATAGCTTATGATGTAGCCTTACTACTTGGTGTTATGATAAAGATATATAATGTGCACCGCCGTGGCGTCAAGGTAGCGCGCTTCTAATTATAAGGAAATCAAAGTCTAGAGTCACCATTTTTAACAGTAGCGCCCAAAGCTTCCACTGAACCTAATAGTATTTACCCCCCTCTGGTTTATACTTCCATAATGTTACCATGAGGATAGAGGCAATAATTGCCGAAATTACCCAAAGGTAAAATGCAGCGTTCCAACTATAGCTATCTACGAGCCAGCCCGAAAGCACACCGGTTAGCCCGGCTCCTATGTAGCCAAAGCCATCGATAAAGCCGGTTACCGATGACGCTGCCTTTCTAGTTCCCAAATCCATAGGCATAATCCCGACCATCAAAACATGGGGACCATAGGTCATGAATCCTATTGCCAGCAGGCAAAGTAAGCTTAATATCCAGCTACACGCCGGCACCTGGGGGTATAGCCAGGCAAATATAGCCAGTAGGAGTAGCATAATTGCTGCTACTGGCGCTCTCCTTGATTGGAAATATTTGTCGGTCAACCAACCAGCACAAAGAGCGCCTAATGAGCCAGCGAGTGGTAAAGCCATCGCCTGATAAGCTGCCGTAGATATGTTCGCTCCTTGAACCTCGAACATATAGGTCGGAGCCCAACTCATAAACCCATATCTTACGATATTCAACCAGAATAAGCCGAGAGCAACAATCCATATCATCCTATTTTGGGCAATCAATTTTAAGGTGTAGCCAAATCCTAAGTGGATATCTTCTTTAACCTGAAATTCTGTTTCACTGGCTTCGTTCTCTATTGCAGGTAATCCAACCTCTTCCGGGGCATTCCTAGCTCTAATATACCAATGGATTCCCGACATGATGAAGATGCCTGCTGGTATCCAGAAAGCCCATCTCCAGCCCAGTAGACCGGTAACAAAGCCGGCTAGCGCCCAGGAATAGGCATTGCCTATTTGATAAGAGGAGCCCAAGAGCCCTCCCATTCTTCCTCTCATGTTTGGTGGAAACCAGTTGGCTATTGTTTTGACACTGGGTGCCCAGCCCATAGACTGAAAATAGCCGTTTAGTGCCCAGATAGCTACCATTATGGTGATGCCTGAGGACAAGCCAAAAGCTATGTTTAGTATTGCTGAGCCTAAAATGCCAAGTGTGATGAGCCTCCGGGCACCATATTTGTCTCCCAGTTGCCCATTTATAAACTGACCAGCGGCGTAGGCTATCAGAAGGGCAGTCATAATACCACCCATCACTGTTTTGGAGTAGCCAAATTCAGCCATTATGCCAGGAGCAGCAATAGACATATTGACCCGGCAGAGATAAAAGGAGCTATAGGTAATCCACGTGGTGAGAAATATTCTTGTTCTCCAATGTTTGAAAGACTCTTCCTGGTTAGTGGTATCTATTTGGTCTCGGCCTTCGCTGTGATTGCTATCAAACCTATTTGAAAACATATTTACCTAGCACCCTTTTTGGCAAACAATAACCCAATGATAGTCTTACTATCTTTTATTCGGTCCTCTGCGATTAACTTGATTATTTCATCCAGATCCATGGTTACGACCTCTAAGTACTCATCTTCGTCAAGTTTCGCTCCGACTTGCTCAAGACAAGTTGCCTTAAAGATATAAGTCATCTGGTTTGAAAATTCTGGTGCTGGGTAGTATTCTGTTAATTTCTCTAGCTTTGCCGCTCTAAAGCCAGTTTCCTCTGTTAGTTCCCTCGCTGCGCACTTATAAATATCCTCTCCTGGTTCCAATAACCCAGCTGGAATTTCCAAGATGGTCTCTTCTATTGCGTGTCTATATTGCCTTATAAGAACAATCCTGCTTTCATTGACAAACGGAACTATGGCTACAACGCCACCGTGCTCTACTATTTCACGACGAGACTCCCCACCATTTGGCAGGAGCACTTCATCAACTCTCAAACTGAGAATTTTGCCTTTGTAGGGGTAATCGGTCTTAATTTTCTTAAGTTTTATTAGCATCCTTTCAGGAATCGCATTACGGCTTGTTCTTTGTCCTTATGATATTATTCTTGATATTAGTCGAGGACTGAGCAGGATAATATGGCAGAACTATAACTCTACCTCCCATTGATTCCATTACTTTTCTCGCTTCCTCTATATCCTTTTCAGAATGACTCCCTGACTCCATCAAAATATCTGGCCTGATTCCTTTGATATTTGTTATTGGTGAATATTCTTCTTGTGGAACTACGACGTCAACATATCTAATTGCTTTAGCAAGATTTATCCTGTCATCAAAAGGAACTACAGGCCTTGGCTTTTTCTCCATAACCGCTTCATCGGTTAAAATTCCGACAACTAGTATTCCATCCTTGCCTGCTATCTTCTTGGCATTTCTCAGCATGAGAATGTGTCCTATATGCACGATGTCCAAAACATAATAAGAATATACTATCTTCATTTTTTTACCCTCCTATCGCTAATGAATATATAGTTATGGCTAAACTCCTACTCATACAGCTACTAGTCAACATTATTTTAAAGTTGACCTATGATGCCTGCGAAACAAGATTGAGATAATTACTGCTGCCACTATGCTCTGCGCAACAAGCCAACTTACCCCTGCACCGATAACTACGATATTCATTTTGTGTTAGGCAATTTGCTATTCAAAGCCTAATTATAGGCAAGGTAAGAGGGATAAAGCAATACTTGGGCATTCCTCAGTAAGGCGGGGATGAACCCCGCCACTACAGTTGTGTCTTTCCTTAGGCAACTACCAGGCCAACATAGCCAGCGCCGATGACGATGATATTCACACGGAGCCGTTTAATGAGATCCAATCAGGACACTGGAGAGAGCTTAAACACGGACTTCTAATTCCCTTAGCTCCTCTATCCTGTGCTCTCCTATCTGGGGAATAGATAATCCCCTTTTTAGTCTGATTACAATCCAGCCATCAATAACCTCAGCCAAGTTTTTGCGACAGTCATCCAAAGTTTTCCCGGTGGCCCAGACACCTGCCAGACCAGGTACCTCCCCGTAGTATGGGTCCTCATCCTTAATAATCTCATATTTAGCCTGAGCAAGAGCAGCATTGATGTAATCGGTAATCATGATCCTCCTCTTTGAAATTGTAATATCTTGTCCCCGCTTACTCCAAATCGTTAAACCATTTTCGGTGGATTATAGCATATTGGTAGATTCACCTGGAGCTTGTATTTTAAGACTATGTTCTTTGATAAATCCAGCTTCGCTCATTATATCTGCTGTGGTGTCAGCCATCTACCTAAACTACGTCACAGTTATTGTGGCGGTAGAAGTTTCCTGGAGGCAAGAATATAGATAGCTACTGCAGCCTGGGCGCCCAGCCAGGCATAGCCGATGCCTATTATGCCAGCTGCCGGCATAATCAGATAACTGACTATAAGCACAGATAAGGCGATAAATCCCCAGATAGCCATTAATTCTTTTAGTCTGCTCTTTACCCGCAGTATGCCACTGTAAATATGGTTAATTGCGAACGGGAGGCTGGAGAGGCTCAGAATCCAGAGCAAGTGCAAGGCATTTAAGGAATAGCTTTGCCCAAAAGCAAGGAGCAGCCATTTGCCAACCAAAACAAGAACGATAACTGCGGGAACTAGCAGCAGGAAGGTGAATTTCAGGGATTTTAGGACATTTTCCTTTAATTTATCTTCAAAGTGAGAGCCCTCAGCAAATAATGATGAAGCAACTGCTCCCGGAATAGCGGAGAGCAAGCCGGCAATCATCCAGGCAATGTAGAAATAGGCGTTTTGCTCAGCGCCCAAGAGGTTGACCACCATCAGCGGCAAGATGAACGCTGGCGAGGCTGCCAATAGATTGGCCAGGTAGTTGCCTGCGGAATATCGCCACATATCCTTGAATAAGCTTAACCTCACAATTGGCATTGGCTTATAGGAATCCTGGACTTTGGGCAGGAACAAGAAGATAGAAACAGCTAGAGCTATGGCAATGGCAATGCCCCAGGAAGCAACTATGCCAAAGGTGCGAAAAAATAAAACGAAAAGGATGGGCAGGGGAATTTTGAGCACTGAATAGATGGTGTTCTTGGATAAGACAAAGCCAGCTCGTCTTCTGGCGATGAAGGTAGAGCCTACGAGGCTGGATAGCGTCCAGAGTAAGGCGAAGATGATGAAGGCTGCGGTGAAGACAGCGTTTTGCTTGATGAATACCAGGGCTGGCGACCATAAGCTCAGCCCGGCAATGAAGATGGCGGCTACTACCAGGCTGACGAGGGCACTCAGAGTATAGCAGGAGTTTATCAGTTCCCGTGGTTTGGCAGCCTGAGGCAGGAAGCGTATGAGCGAGGTATTTAAGCCAACCAGGCTTATGATAGCGATGAGGCTGATGGCTGATATTATGGCAGAGCTATAGCCCACCGCGGCTTCGGTATAATACCTGGCAACCACCATCCAGAAAAAGAAGCCACAGAGAGCCATGATTGCAGTATTGAGCATGAGGTAAAAGGCGTTACGGTAAAGGGGAATGCCGTAGAGGCTCTTTAAGCCTTCCTTTGATGTGAGGGTTCTAAAAGCGTCTGTGAGTGTCTCTTTGATGAAGGAGAGTAACTTCGCTATTAACACGCTGTGAGTATACCCTTGCGATAGGCAGATAGTAAAGGATTCCTCTTCCTGCTACACACCCATCGTAACTGACACGGCTTTGGTGGAAGGCTCAGGTATGGGAAACCCTTCTTTCCGTAATCCTTCAATATGGAATGCTATGGCCTCTTTCATTCTCTCTGTCGTCTCCGCAACCGTGCCACCGGTAGCAACGCAGCCAGGCAAGTCAGGACAATAAGCTGAGTAATTGCCCTCTGCCTTCTCAATAATAATCGTATATTCAGACATTCTCTCTTACCTCCTTTAAACCCGCTTGTCTTAAGATGCTGTTTAGAGTCAGGACGAATTCTCCAACTTGCTTCTGCCACTGTCCAATCCTAAGTTTCATAGATACCTCCAAGTCCACGCAGCATTGCCTCCACAGGATAAAACCTGGCGGCTATTGCCCAGAAGAAAAAACCAGAACTACAGTCGGTAGTCATTAGTCCAGAGTCTAGGATCTTGAGTTGAGTATACCCTTGCGATAGGCAGATAGTAAAGAGGAATTGGCTGAATTAGCCTGCTTCAGGATGTTGTTATTTTAGTATTTACCCAAACAGTAGCCATTACGCTGACATAGCCAGTGCCGATGATGCAAACGACTGGGTTAATTAGTCGATAGTCATCAGTCTGATAGTTCACTAGTCAATTCCCTTCAGATATTTTATGAAGCCTACAATAATGCGTGCTGTTTTGCTCGATTATATGTTTCCCTGT
>Ga0114918_10002463_pt1 | contig 16604 bp, 19 predicted proteins | sample LantaG_FD_87015 | JGI IMG/M metagenome (GOLD analysis project Ga0114918, IMG submission 87015) | Deep subsurface microbial communities from Baltic Sea to uncover new lineages of life (NeLLi) - Landsort_02402 metaG | ecosystem: Environmental > Aquatic > Marine > Oceanic > Sediment | place... | reverse complement strand
ATGTGGAACCTATACAGAGACGGCGTATCATCGTCACTACTATCTTCCTTCATAGTAGGTAGAGAACGATTCCTACTAAATGTCTTCGGACAATTAAGATCATCACAATTCAACTTCCCGATGACATATGGTACACTTTTCACCAACATGATAGAATCGCCAGACCAAGCATTACAACTAGCAATAGCAACACAAGAAAAACTATCTGCCCGCCACCCAACGGAAACTGATGAAATAGAAAAACTATGCTACCTAGCACCTCAACAGTTCAAACACTACCAAAGCAACTATGAATCCAACGACACCAAAATACTAAAGCACGAACAGAATTTCAGAACATTACATAAACAAACCCGGATACCATTAGTCGGCTCAATCGACGCTGTAGCACAAGATAAGACTGGCGATGTATGGTTACTAGAAACTAAATGTCGGGGACGATATGACGACGCAGAGATAGAATCTACACTACACAAGAACTTCCAAACCATGTTCTATTGGATTGCATATTTTCCCCAACTAAAAAAGCTAGGTAATCCACAAGGTGTAATACTAAATCTAATACGTAGACCTAATAGCGACCCAAACATCAGACAACGCAAAGGACGTGGCAAGGCTAAGACTGGTGCGGAAACCAACCGAGAATTCTATGATAGAATACTTGCTGACATATCAAACAAACCCAACTCACTAAACGATAAACCTAATGGCTATACACACTACTTCAAACGCTTCTCAGTTCAAATAACACAACCCGAAGCAATACTATACAACAACCGATATCTCACCAAGTATATCTATCAACTCAAAAATTGGTATGATTGGTTTCTAAAACATACTAAGAAGAAACCCGGTGAAGACTTAGACCCACAACAAATCATAGATTGCCGCCACCTAAACCCTTACCACTATGAATTCCCAATCGGCACATTTCACGCAGTCTCAATGGGTTTCAAAGATACTTACTGGCATTATATTAACACTGGCTCTAAGCAAGGACTAGAGACATATGACCAAGCAACCGACCCATACTGGCAACACATCACAAAGCCCAAATGATTATGATTACAGACTGTTAGAATCAAGAATTAAAGAACATTTAGACTTAGTTATACCCGGCGAAGTATTAGAAGATTTAGAACCTAAATTTATTCCCACATTAGAAAACTTATTTAGTAGCTATTCATTTGAAGATTTAACATTTGAGGAAGATTACTAATGGTAAAAGCATCGCCTAAGAAACAAGCACGCAAACAAGCCGCTCGCACATTTAATAGCAATAGCATCCTATCACGTGGATCAACAGGAGTATTGAACAGAGGCGAAAGCGTTCTGCTATATGGTCAAGCTGGTATAGGAAAAACAACTCTAGCATCATACGCACCTTCATGTTGCTATATGGTCCATAAACGGGAACAAGGAATCTATGACCTAAAGAGAAAAAACCTTATACCTAGTAGCGTACATGTTCAGCCGCCATTCGAAAACTGGGATACACTATGCGAAACATTAGAAGCCTTGACAAATGAAGACCATGACTTTAAGACTCTATGCATCGACTCTATGAAATGGGTGGAACACTGCGTATATACTCAATGTGCTAAGGATAATACTGACTACCAAAACGAAAGAGGTGAAGTAGACTGGGCACGCTTTAATAGATTTATGAATGGTCCCGATACTGCTAAGAACGAATACTGGCCAAAACTAATAGATCAATTCGATCTACTCTTAGACAAAGGAATCAACGTTCTAATCTTAGGACATTGCGAAACTGTATCGCACGATCCGCCTATTGGATCACCTTACATTCGCTATGCACCAGACATCAACAAACGATCTTACGCTCCACTTAATACATGGCTAACCCACATCCTATTCTATAACAGGGAAGTGACTACCCGTAAGGATAAGAACATACTAGCAAAGAGAAAGGCAGACCCAAACGCTACATCAACCAGATACATACAAACCAACTGGTCGCCAGCCTATGAAGCAAAAAGCAAAGGCTTAGCGGACGACATCGAAATCCCTGAAGGCTATACGGAAGCCTGGAAAGCACTAAACGCAGAACTGAAATGGTAAGCGACGCACCACTAAGAATTGTAAGAGTAGTCTAATGGTAAGTAGCAACCACGATAAATAGCTACATTCTTCCCAATTAGGAACTAGTAATGGCTTCAACAGAATTCTCTAAGGCAGCAAAAGCACGACTACAAAAGTCATGGAAAAAGTCCCGCACTAAAACTGACCCTTATGGTACGTTTAGCGGACCAGACGGCACCTATACTGTCAAACTGTCAAACGTCAATGTTGGTGTGGTACAAAAAGATGGCAAGTATAAGGGTGCTCCATTCATCAGCTTTAACTATATAGTGACGGCGGGAGAATTCAAAGGACAAACTCCTGGCGATTACCGCATGCTAGTAGACTTTAGCGAAAACTATACCATTGATGATGTTATGGATTCGCTAACATATACACTCCAAAAACTAGGAGTAGATACCGAAGCAGTAGAGATTGAAGACTTAGAAGATATTGCGGCACAACTGTCTGCCGACAAACCTACTTGTAAGATTAAGGTTTCAACTTCTAAGAACAAGAGCAACGGACAAGAATATCAAAATGTCAATCTCTTAGGACTATCATCGGACGACGCTGAAGACCTATATGAACAGTCTGATGAGCCTGAATTAAAAGATGACACGCCAGATGCTACTTCTGATAGCTTAGAAGGCACAACAGTACAAGTAGCATATGAAGACGGTGAAATGTATGAAGCCACAATTTTAGGCTATGACGAAGAGAATGATTCTTATAGCGTAGAATATGCGTCAGATGGCAGCACTGAAGAAGTATCATCTACAAATATTATTTGGCCAGATGATGATGATGCTGAAAACGCAACAGGAGAAGAGGAAGAGGAAGAGGAACCAAATCCTGCCGACGATTATACTACATACAATGAAGGAGATCCTGTCACATACAACGAAGCGGAATGGACTATCAAATCTATCAATGAAGACGGTACATACAACCTTAGTCGTAAAGGACGGCCACCAAAGAAGAATGTATCTGCTGACGAACTAGCATTGCCCTTCTAATAAAACCCAGACTAGTAAGATGACACCTCAGGTTTCATGCCCGTCACCTGATGCTTACTAGTCTGGTATTTCTACAATTAGTATTCCGTCGATTGTATGATACAGTGCATCTATAAAGTCAGAATTAATACTACCCTATATTTCTGAAACACATATAAGAGAATCTGAATTGAGTACGCATTAACATAAAATTTAATGCCGCCTCAGTTACATCATACAAACTGAGTAGTAAGGATTGGACCGCTAACACTTAGCGACCTTACTACTCTTTCGGGACCATAGCTCAATCGGTTAGAGCAGCATACTCATAATGTGTTGGTTGTAGGTTCGAGTCCTACTGGTCCTAATAAGTGCAATGTGTTCTTCATTGCCCGTCGCTAAGCCTGAGTTCACTTAGCGGCGACCCACAACTATAGAAAGGATTGCTATGTATAAAAGATGCAATGGCGTTCTATGGAAGATAACGCACAAAGGCTGCACGTTCTATGGCACAGCAAAAGGTTATAATACACAATCCGACACATCATTATATAAGCTAAGAGGGAAGATGTGTAATGAAGCAATAAACCCTAGACTGGAGAAATCATGATATACATTACAACTCTTAACGATCAAGTAATAGCAATAAACCCGTCACACATTATATTAATTCAAATGTCTGGTGATACTACAGAAATCTTCACATCAGATAGAGATTCAATATTTATAAAAGAATCAATAGAAGAAATAGTAGATCACATAAACCTTAGCGACCCACTAGCAAACGTCATAACAGAACTCAGCAAATCTATCTTAGAACTAAACCGCACACTCTTAGAGAAATGATATGATAGCAATAGATACTGAAACCACAGGTCCAGACTTGTGGCATGGGTGCAAGCCGTTCTATATATCATCGTGCAACGAACAAGGTGACATAGTAAGTTGGCGAGCACCAGTCGACCCATATACTAGAGAGCCAGACTGGTCTCAGGGATTGATGATATATGATGGCGACGAACACCCAACCACGATAACTGACATAGAAGAACATTTTCATCCAACTAGAAACAATGGCTATGTATTCCATAACACTAAATTTGACATAAGAGCGCTATCAACAATAGGTATAGAATGGTCTGATGAACAATGGCATATGACCGACGATACTCTTATCGCATCTCACATATATAACAGCAACGAATCGCATAGACTGAAAGACCTATCACTCAAATACTTAAGACTATTAGATGACGATGAAAAGCAATTACGCGACGATGTAATAAAAGCCAGAACATATGGCCGGCAGCTTGGTTTTAATATAGCAGTTGAATGCCATCCACACTTTCCAGGTACTAAGAGATTTACTAAGAATAGTGAAGCTTGGAAATTTGATATGTGGTTGCCGTCCGCAGCTTATGAACTACTAAACCACGACGTACCAGAACGCTGGAAGACACAACCACAAACCTACGGCGACCGAGATGTAGAACGCACTATCCTTCTGTGGCTACTATTAAAAGACGAACTAATAGAAGAAGGCTTATATCACATCTACGAAGAGAGAATCCACGACCTTAAAACATCTTTTATAATGGAGCAAAATGGTGTATCTCTTCGTCCTATCCTTAACACTAAGTTGGAGTCTTATAAATCCAAAGCCGCTACATTTCGGGACGTATGCGAACAATCATCTCCAGTCCCTGGATTTGTAGTACAAGGAACCGGCTCTGCAAAACTACTAAAACAATCCCTATACGGACAAAAGAAAAACACCATAACACCAATCCTTAATTCATCAACAACATTTGATCTACCTATTATAGAGAAGACTAAGACTGGCGAACCATCCACATCATTATCAACTCTTATATCACTCCTACCCTACGCCGAAAATAATACACGTTGCAAACAATTCCTTACCAACTTAATACTATGGAAGAAAACTAACAAAGCGATTGAATACCTATCGTCTTATGATGCATACGCTATGACATACAATTGGGGAAAGTATCTCCACCCTAGTCTTAATATGACTGGTACGCATACCACAAGGTTTAGTAGTAACGCACCAAATCAACAGAACGTAGGCAACCCGGAAGATGGTTCAGCATACAACCAGGAAGCTGAACTATCACGTATGCTTGCCGAAGTTGGTATTAATCTTCGTGAAGTATATGGGCCAACCGAAGGACGCGTATGGTTTGGAATGGACTACAAATCATTACAACTAAGAATCTTCGCATATACATCAGGAGAACAATCATTAATAGATGCATTTGATAGAGGTGAAGACCCACACGATTACCTAGCACGTAGAATATTCAACATATCAGAAGACAACAAACCAACTAAGGATCAACGACGCATAGGAAAGAACGTTAACTTCGGATTCATATTTGGTGCCGCACCTAAGACTATAGAGAACACTGCTGGTCAACCAGGACTATGGAATACACTCAAAAAGATATTCCCATCCGCCCACAAATTTATTGAATCTACTTCCATTCAAGTCAAACGTGTAGGCTATGTTTGTTTATACAATAGTGACAACAAAACCTTATGCTATAGATTGAACGTACCAAGACAAGACCCACACAAAGGCGTCAACTATATAGTACAAGGTTATGAAGGCATCATAGTCAAACGAGCAATGTATCAATGCCAGCAATACTTAGAAAAAATCGCACACACTTACGAATACCCGCCCTATATGACTATGCAAGTTCACGACGAAATAGTATTTGACGCTCCTACTAATAGAACAAAACAGCTACCATATCACTTAAAGAACTTAATGGAATCTGCCGGACAAACAGTAGGAATGGAAACACCAGTTGACGTAGACTTAATCACAACATCCTGGGACAAAGGAGAAAAGCTATGACTCGTAACTATAAACTAAAATCTGCACACCAAGTATCAGTAGAAGAGTTTATGTATAAGGCAGGACAAGAAGTACCCTCCACACCTACCATGCCATCATTAGAAATCAGAAGACTAAGAGCGAAACTTATATTAGAAGAATGCTTAGAAACAATTGACGCACTAGGTTTTGTTGCTGAAGTATTAATAAAAGAATCAGCAATGGGAATGACTGAGCCAATTTTAGTACAAGGTAACAACAAACCAAACTTAGTAGAAATCATCGACGGATGTTGCGACATAAAAGTAGTAACAACAGGAACTCTTAGTGCTTGCGGCTTGCCAGACGATCCATTTCAATACGAAGTAGATAGCAACAATCTATCAAAATTTGGTCCAGGACATAGCATTAGAGAAGATGGAAAACTAGTAAAGCCACCCGGCCACCAACCGCCAGCCATACAAGAAACCTTAGAGGCTATCACAAATGAGGCATATGATGATTAATTACGATTGCTTAGTATGCAACGAATCTTATAAGTCAGAAGTATATCAACCCACACCAGTGTGTGACGATTGCTTACATGGCCGCGACATATCAGAACTACCACCACGAATTGAAATATCTATCAAAGCTATTGCAAACGGCCAAACTATATCTGAAGAGATTAAGATAGTATCACGCTATGAATTCCTGAAGAACACCGAACGCACTAGTTCAGGATTCAAAATCAAAAAAGTATCATCTCTAAAAAAGATACTAAATAAGATGTTGAACCAAGCTATTCAAAACGTCAAAACATATGTGATAGGATAATCCTTAGTCATGGACAAGAGACTAACACTACTAAGTCAACACGGCTTTCGTATCCCAGAACCAAACGGCGACACATATGAAACCGATTGTATATTCTGTTCTAAGGAATCCCATTTCTACTTCACACTCACAACAGACGGAAATGGTATAGGCGACGTCCAGTGGACTTGCCATCGCTGCGGACTAAACGGTAATAAGTATGAGCTTCTTTCCCAACTAGTAGAGCAGGGAATAGAACTAACAACAGATGAACAACTACTAAGTTTTGAACAATACAAAGGATTGCCCGCCGAATCATTAGAAGAAAATGGTTGCTATATCAACTGGATCACAGATCAACTATGTCTGCCTATGTTCAATCAAAAAGGAAAACTAGCAAACGTCTATATCTATGATAAGGAAGACAATACCATACTAGGTACTGCAATTCTTAAACGCCATATCCTAGGTATTAGCGAATTACAAGACTCACAAACATTATACATAGTAGAAGGTCACTGGGATTACATATGCCTGAAACATATCATAGACCAGGAAGGATATGGTGCTGATGTATTAGGCTTGCCAGGTGCCGCGTCATTCACTAAAGACCAACTGCCATTAGTAAAAGGAAAAGATGTTTGTATCATCTTAGACAATGATCATCCTAAGCGTAAGAATGGTCGCACTATACAACCCGGCAAAGATGGTACTGATAAGATCATCAAACTATGTACTAACTCCAACCAAAAGCCTAAGTCTATCAGACGTATAGAATGGGATTCAGAACTATCAGACGGCTACGACATTCGAGATGTATGTGTAGACTTAGAAGTGCACGTCGACCCAACCTCTTATAATGATGTTATAGAATTCCTCAATGAAAATCTAGTACATGACAACGCAATAAAAACTACAGTAGCAACAGACGTTGATCCAATAGAATCCTTCGATGAACTATGTGATATATTTCGTGAACACCTAATGTTCTCTGATGCTATGAAAGATACCTTAGCGGCAATGGTAGCTTCCATAGTATCATTTCAATTGCCAGACCAGTCAGTATGCTTATGGGTAGTTGGTCCGCCGTCCTGCGGAAAATCTACATTATGCGAAGCGTTCACCGAAGTCCCGCAAACCTTACACCAGACTAAATTCACAGGACTAGTATCTGGTTGGGAAACTGAAGACGGCAGTGACAATAGTATCTTTGCCAAACTATCCCAGAAATGTCTAATAGTAAAAGACTTCACGACTATCTTAGCTCTACCTCATATGGTGCAGGCTAACATTTTCGGTGACTTAAGAGACGCAACCGATGGCTCATTCCGAGCATCATTCCGAAATAGTATAGGAGAAAGAAACTATGATCGACTATCCTTCTCAGTAGTGGCCGGCGTAACAGATGAGATTAGAGCAATTGATAACGCTCCACATGGTGCTCGTTTCCTATCGGTAGAGATTGTAGAACACAATGCATCAACAACAGATAGAACACAAACCCATCAAGCCTTATCAAACCTTATTACAAACTCTAATGATACAGATTCGGATTCCGATAGACGTCGGGTACAAGACTACTTACGACCATACGTGTCATCATTTATGGAATTTGTCTTCAATAGTACACAACCAAAATCTAGTATCACATCGGAGCACCAAGAGCTTATAACAGACTTTGCCGAATACATTGCATATATGCGAACTAGTGTTAAACGCAATCGATACGGCAACCTGGAATTTCCCGTCCGCAAAGAATCATCCAGCCGTGTTGCCATACAACTAGCAAAAATCTATCTATCACTGGCACGCTTCATAGATGATAAAGAATACATTCTATCTATCATCAAACGAATTGCATTAGATACAGTCGGTCGCCTAGGCTATCGTTCAAGGGTCTTATGGTATATCCACAACCACACAACTCAAGAACATAATCACAAGCCGATCGGCCAACACAATAGGTTGATCGGCACAGCAAAGGATGACATAGCAGAAGGAACCAACATATCAAAATCAACTGTGTCCCGCATTATTAAGGATTTTGCAGAGATAGGTATAACAGAACAAAACGCGACCAGAGCAGCCGACGGCACAAGAGGAAGACATAGTCACGAATTCATACTAACACAATCTGTATCCGACATATGCTCACACATGGAATGGTAATATGAAACTGAAATGGCCGCACCCGACAATGATATAATTTCTCCCAACTAGTAGCTATTGACAAACCCTAGTCATTAACATATATTAACCCTTGACAAACATTCTACTAAGGAAATATCAAATGCCCAAGACACGTACTAGCGGATCATATGGTGTTAAGACTGTATCTCCCACAGCATCCGCAGTTGCCACAGGATCGGCAAAAGACTCTGTTACTATTATTGCTCCAGCTTCTAATACTGCGGATGTATATGTAGGCTTTGATGCATTGGTCGATGATACTAATGGTTTCCCATTAGCGGCTGGTGCCTCAATAAATTTACCTATGGACCCAGACAATATCTTTGTTTTTGTCGCAGCAGCCACACAACCTGTAAGATACATTTTCGTTTAGAACTAACATTTTAAAAAATATCACATACCAATAAAATTCACACACAAAGGATTATGACTATGTCAATCGGATATGTCGCCCCACCAGTGCCGTTGGCAAATCTATCAGACGCTGATCTTGATACTATGGCAGAGCTACAAGCATTAGTGGCAGACGCTACTGTGTTAGATACTACTGCAATAGATACAATAGCAGAACTTAATACAATTATTGGTGATGCTACAATTCAAGTTCAACCTGCCGAAGGTGCCTTTGTAGACGGCGATAAGACTAAACTGAACGACATAGAAACAGCGGCAGACGTTACAGATTTCACGAACGTTAATGCAGCGTTGGCGGCGGCAACCTCGGCAGTAACAATAAAGTCATCAACTGTCGACCTGCTCAAATTAGATCGCACAGCGAATGCTGACGTTGATGATATAGTCTATATGGGTGTGTCCGCGTTATCATCGTCTGCGAATGATTATTTTTGGATTGGGAACGGCACCCCCAGCGCTAACCGCCACCTCAGATTGTTGCTGAATTCCGGATCGCTTATGCAGGGTGCAGCGTCACTACCATCAGGCGGAGCATCAGGCGGCAAAATACTAGTTCAAGGCGATAGTGTAACAGCAGCAACAGGGGTGGTAACAAACACGTCAGTGCTACAGTCAATTGCCGGTGAGCAATGGGTAGTCAATGACAGTGATACCGCAACGCAAATCTCGCCACATAGTAAACGTGCTCCGTCTACGATGTATGATCTTGGCCCAGGCATCGATCAGATGCGAGAGACTCGAATCCCTCATTTTCCGAATGGCGGAAAAGTCATATATGTTGCTGAGGATCGTCGAGCGAGATTAGCGGAATTAACCGTAGGTCAATTGAACCAACTAACACCAGGACAACGGCAGACGATCCACGAAGAAACATTTGCCGAACGCAACGCACGATTGCCAGAACTTGAACCGTTGATCGTTGGTGACTGGGAAGCACAACAGGACTCAGAAGAAGCTGATCACAACAATAAGGTGGCGAACAAATCGAATTATGACGCTGAGAAATCTACACACGATTCAGCAATGTCGGACTATCAAGCGGCAGTTGATACTATTACTCCGCTGATCGAAGATTGGGACACAAAAGACAAAGCCTACAAAACCTATCTCAAGTCACTCGATCAATGGGAAGCCGATCTATTCGCTCGTGATCGCTGGGAACAATTAACTAAGAAAGCGAAGAAGGAAGTTAGAGAACCAGAACAACCCGGCAGCAAACCATCAACCGTAAATCCACCAGCCGGAAAACGTCCAGAGCTACCATACAAACCAGCCGAACTACGAGCCGACCCAGAACATCCAGGCGATTTCAAACGTCGTGCAAATCCTTTTGTATAGAAAGTGGCTATGGCATTCCTAAGACTAAAAACAGATAATCCAGGTTACAGAGTGCGCCATTTAGATAATCCTTCAAATGCTATAAAAGAATCACGTGAAGAATTAATAAGATGGTCTTGGAAACAGTGGACTAAATGGATTGCAGTGTTCCCCAAACAAGTCAGCAACCTGACTACTGTCGACATCGCATTTGATCCTAATTCTACATCCAAGACTAGCTATATCGGAAATCCAATTACGCAGGCGGCAGTAACAATTGGTCCGCTTGAATACAACAGCAGTGAGTCTACTCTTAAATATGCTTTAGTGCATGAACTTGGACACGTGCTCGGATTGCCAGCAAATCACTTCCATGCTCGTTGGACTAAGGCAGTGATGTCTAAGAATCGTAGTGGTATTAGTGAACCACAAGCCCCAGATGTTATTCAATTGTGGAAACGCTACCCGCCGAGCGAGTTTGCGACTAAGACCGTAATGTTTAAAGACGTACCTCAACCCGAGTAATAGTATGAATGAAATATTAAGAAAAGAATTAGAAGAAATAAAAGGTGTTCACACTACATACACAGACGAAAATGGAAACCTAGTATTAGAAGTAGAAGACAACGAAGATTGCAACAAACTATACGAAATAGCAAACACGCACAAGTCACTGAAGGACGCAAACGGAAACCTTATTCCCACCATAGTAAAGAAAACCATTCGGCCACGTGCCATTCTGCCAACATATAACGAATCTTATATGAAAGGAGAATCAAGTCCTAACTCTTTTAACATTACCACTCACAGGGATTGCCATAACGTTCCCATGGGTGGTTGTCAGATAGCTCCTGAGGGTGCTGGATGGGTAGGCACACTTGGCGGAGCATGTTCTTTTCAAGATGTTAATGACGGTAAACGATACTTCGGATGTATTACAAATTGGCATGTTGCTAATGGTGGACGATTTGGTCAAGGTGCTCCGATTGGTCAGCCATCCGGACAAGGCCCAAAGTTCGGAGAACAACGAACATGGGAGCCTATAGGATTTAACAACCAAAACAATGTCATGGACGTTGCATTCATAGATTGTGGAATCGACGGTAAGCATTACATACTTCCTGAAATGATAGGTCTTGGCAAACTTAATAGTTCCCCCCAACTAGAGCTGTCTGTTGGAATGACAGTAATGAAAACTGGTAGAACTACTGGCATTCAAAAAAATGGTAGAATCACTGCAACTGGTGTTACTACATTCGTAGACTATGGAAACGGCAATGTCGGAAAGTTTGTAAACCAAATACAAATACAACAAACAGGAAGAGACTTCTCTGCGGCTGGTGATAGTGGATCGTTAATAGTAGATAAGAATGTCCGTCCCACAGCATTGCTATTCGCTGGAAGTGGAGCGACTACTATTGCATCGCCACTGAAACCTATAATAGACAAATTTAAGATATCATTTAACCTAGGACAATAGGAGATACTTAATGGCTAATCCTTGCCTACCATGTTGCTGCCCAACTTCACGCCTATCAAATATGTATAAGGATGAAAGCGGCCAACCCGACGTAAACGTCCAAGGATTCTTAGATAGTATCTGCGACGTATTTTCATGTTTGCGTTTACATGCTTCTATGAAACGAGCACTGCCAAAAGATAATCTTACTCCCGCACAATATGAAGAGGCATGTAAGATCATTGACGATGCGAACGTGCAAATAGAGCCATGTGGAATAATATCTATCATATCATTACTGCTAAGAGTGTTAGGTGTTATATCAAAAGCTGATGTCGTGATTCGTGGTGAAGACCTTACGAATTGCATTGCAGACTTTGAACAGCTTATGAAGATGATACAAACAATCCTTGACGCCATTAACGGTAATGCAAACAGTGGTGGTTGTGGATGTAATCCCAAACAACCAAACAATCCAACCGACCCGATAGATGGTTATAATCCTGCCGGTCCTGGTAATAATAGGGGATGCTGATGGATGTTATAGAACGCAACCAATCAGTAACACCACAGAAGACAATCACAAACCCACAACTGACAGCAGTACTAACTATCCTTGCCGCCTCAATAGCAGGACCGCCACTAGCATCAAACCTAACTGATAACAATAAACAACCAGTTATTGTCAACGCTCCAGAATCGACAGCCAACAAACAACCCGCAATTGTACAACCAGCAATTGACCTCAGACCGCTCCAGGTTGCACAGGATCGATTGAGAGACGATCTAATTCAAATCGTGACACAATCATCGTCCAACATTTCGAATGCGTTAGAGAGCCAATCTGCGATCCTGAACAAACACGACAAAAAGCTGAGCGAACTTTACAAATGGGCGGACCACATTACTGACAAGGTTAATGAGATCGGCACGGCCAAAACATTCTCCACATACAGTCAGCCAGCAACATACACATCTTCTATCATATATTCCGAACCATACTATCAAACATCATCATCCAATTGCGGACAATCATTCGCTACATCACAAGCATGTAGGCAATCATCGCAAAACTGGCCAATCACTTATAAGGCATATTGCGACAATGGACGAACAGCACCATAGCGGAAACAAATATCACCGCACAATATACGATGTAAAATCAATTTCACAATCAATGAATGGACCAAAGATTATTGAACCTATTACAGTTGATGTATACTCTGAGCTAAATGCTTTCAACGTTAAATGTCCAGCAACACAACATGCAATAAAAAAACTACTATGTGCGGGCATACGTGGTAAAGGTGATAAAACACAAGACTTAACTGAGGCGAGAGATGCTATATCACGTGCAATTGATTTCTCCCAACTAGAATGTAAACACAACCAAGATAACCAATAAAATCCAAGACTATATAGTGATGATGATATGCCTGTAAAAGTAAAAGCTAAAAAAGTAGAACCTAAGAAAATCGAATTTGATAAACCAGATTTGAAGGCAGCACTTCGCAATAAGCAAATGATGGTAGAACTTTCCAATGATATAAATGGAAATTCAACTCCAACATGGATGGATGACTTGAATGAAAAGGAAGTTCGGTTGGTAGAAGAATATTCGAAAGGAGAACATACTAACTTAGAACAATTGACAAAACGTGTCGGATATACTCTTGCTACTATTAGAGTGAAAGTGACTCAACCTAAGATTAAGAATGCCGTTCGTATGTATCAACGTGAACGGTTTCATATGTCACAAGGATACTTAGAACATAGCACTATTGATGCGGTGAGAGTATTAAGAGAGTTAATGGATTCCGCTGATTCCGATGGTAATAGAATTGCGGCCGCAGTTCATATTATGAGATTCGCTACAGACAACGCAGAGCTAAGAGATGTGTTACAACGCATGCTTAGTATAGAAGACAAGCTTGTAAATATGGCAACCGAGAAGAATAACAGCGATCATCCCGTTCTTACACTTGGTTCAAATGACTATGTGTCATCTGCCGAGTCTTGTGTGATATGTAAACTATCATTAGAGGATTGTGATTGTGAGTAATATAACAGCGACAAACACCGAACCGTTTTATGAAAAAACGTCATATACCAAAAGCACCGAAACGATCAAAGACATATATGTAATAACACTTTCCAGCACAGAACAAAAGATATTAAAAGCGGGCGATTGCATAGAAAATAAACTAATAACATATCCCGGATACCCAAACATAAGACTAATGATACAATATGAAGAAACACCTAAACAAACTTGAGAAGTTAGAACAACGTGTAAATGTGACTGCCGCCTCAGACAACATAGTAACAACATATCATATTACTCTTACTCCAACTAGGGCGGCAGCAAAAGCGACTAAGTATAGAACAGCCTTAAATGATTTACCTATTACAAGACATTGGCGGAATATACTAATACAAACTCCACGAAAGGCTGAACATTAATATGTATAGAAAGTTCGTATGCGTTAAGTGCGGCAAGCAATGCCCAGACATAGACAATCACAGAAACATATGCCGCAAATGCAATATAATACAATTCGAGAAACTACTAACCACAAAGCCTAAGTGATATGGATTTCCTTAATGTGGTACTCATCACCTGCTAACTATGCCCACACGATAACAAATGGTCGATGGCTATGTGCCAACCATTTAGCATTAATCGATACCGTAGTGACAGACTTAATCTATCAATACAACTTCCCTATTAATAGAACCTTACTATCAACTTGGCATCATGAAGTAAAGAATAAACTACCACGCATACTAATAATCGAAGCACCACCACGGCATGGCAAATCAGAGTATATCTCTAAATATTTGCCGTCGTGGTTTCTTAGTATGTTGCCTCATAAGAATGTCATACTAACATCATACGCTAAGGAACTGTCACGCAACTTCGGACGCTATGTAAAACAGAACATAGAATACTTTGGCCCTAAGTATTTCGGAATAGATGTTAAAGATGATAAGGCGGCAGCAAGCGACTGGGGTATTCAAACTCTTAGTGGCACTCAACTCGGCGGCATGCTTAGTTCCGGGATAGGTGGTGCCGTCACTGGTTTTGGTGCTCACCTATTTATAATAGATGACTTCTGTAAGAATGCTGAGGAAGCATTAAGTGAGAAGATACGCGACAAGTGGTGGGACACATTTCAATCAACACTACAAACCCGGTTAGAATCAAACGCCGTCATTGTTATAATAGCAACCCGATGGCATAGCGACGATCTTATAGGAAGGCTCACAGGCGATAGCGACCAGGACTATGATTGGTCCGAACCATATATAAGAATCAGACTCCCGGCTATTGCAGAGGATTCTACCCAATTAGACCAAGAGTATATAAACAAAGTATTACAACGAAACCCAGGAGATGCACTATGGCCAGACCGTTATAACATAACGTCCCTGGAATCTACTATGACTAACCTGGATGACTACTGGTGGAATAGCTTATACCAACAAAACCCAGGACGTTCCGATCGTATCGAATGGCCGGACAGCTACTTCACAAATCTACTAATAAATTCATAAAACTATCACTATGAAATACATGGGCAGTAAACGCCGCATAATCAAATACATAAAACCTTACTTCAAACCATTCTTATACCTTCCAAAGTATATAGAACCCTTTGTTGGTGGGTGTAATGCTATTGCACAAGTCGATCATCCGAATCGACATGGTTATGATATACATTCAGAACTTATACATATGTGGAAAGCATTACAGAATGGATGGATACCGCCCGACCATGTATCAGAAGAACTGTGGGAAGAATGCAGATGCAACCTACCACATATATCAACAGAGCTAAGAGCTTTTATAGGATTCTGTTGTAGCTTTGGCGGATCATATTTCAGTGGCATTGCTAGAAATCCTGATAGGTGTTACGCTACAGAAGGTAAAAAACTTATAAAAGAAACATTAAATAGTATACGTAATGTAGCAATAGAACACGAATCATACGATAAAGTTGATATATCAAACGCTCTAGTCTACTGTGATCCGCCGTATCAAGGTACATCAGAATATACCAACAGCTTTGATAGCAATGAATTCTTTCAATGGTGCTTAGATCATAAGAATACATCGCCCATACTAATAAGCGAATCAACAATACCAAAAGACTTCCGATGTATATGGTCTACGACAAAAAAATCAATTATAAGAAGAAAAGATAAAACTCCAATAGATGAACTACTACTAGTACCAACTGGCGGCATATCAGATATAAACTATCCCTTATGGTTTGAAGACGAATTCCAAGAATGCCTAGAGCCACTAGAAGAGTATAGACTATGAAAAAACATCATATACCAAAAGCACCATAGCGATCAAAAACATATCATCCGCCAGAATACACAGTATTGGAAGTAGAGACCGAGACCATTAAGGATTTTGTAATTGACAATCATTACAGCGGCATCTGTCCGATGAACTGTAATATCAACT
>Ga0114918_10002462_pt1 | contig 16608 bp, 19 predicted proteins | sample LantaG_FD_87015 | JGI IMG/M metagenome (GOLD analysis project Ga0114918, IMG submission 87015) | Deep subsurface microbial communities from Baltic Sea to uncover new lineages of life (NeLLi) - Landsort_02402 metaG | ecosystem: Environmental > Aquatic > Marine > Oceanic > Sediment | place... | reverse complement strand
TTTGTAGTACCGCCTTTAGGCGGGAGAACCTTTCCATGCTCTCCCGCCTAAAGGCGGTACTACGAACATCAGAGCGTGTCTGCGGCGATGCTGAACAGGGCCACGTCGTGGTAACGCCCGTGCAGGTAAAGCGCCTCCCGCAACACGCCTTCCCGCGTGAACCCCACGGCTTCGAGGAAGGCCTGCAACGCGGTTTCCCAAGGCGCCGCGGGAACGGTAAGCCGCCGGATGGCCTGCTGGCCAGCGGCCTCTTTGAGCAGTGCGCGGAATCCTTTCCGGATCGTTTCGGCCGCGTAGTCTTTCTCGTCGTGCAGGTGCCCCCACGCATGGGCGGCGCCGGGAATGCGATCCGGGCGCACCTTGAACAGCCCGAACGGCGTTCCGTTTTTCCGGAGCAGCACCAACTCGTGGTCTGTCTCCCTCGGATGGAGGGAATCCATCTCGCGATCGTATTTCGTGGCCAGCAACACGCCGGTTTCGTTGAACAGGAAATACGCGGACTCGTTCCAATTTTCCCACTGGGTCAGCAAGGGGGCGTCGGCCTCTTCGATGGGCCGCACGCCGATGGTCATCGTGAGGGCCGCGCGCGCAAGGGTGAACAACGAAGGTTTCCCAAGGCGGCGATAGCCGCCGTCGCTTGTGAGGTGGCCTAGCGTATTGTAGATCCGTTCGAAATGGACGCCCTTTGACGAGAGCAACTGGAACGCGGCGATGGCGGCGCGCATCCAGGCCCGTTGCATGTCGCACCAGGGATCGTGCGGCGTCCGGAACGAACCCGTGAAGGCATGGTGTACGGCGACGGCGCCTCCCCCGCAAAAGTTGCGCGCCCAACAACGAATACACGGCGCGGTCGTCACCGATCCCACGTCTTCGAAACGCCGGACGGCGTCTTCGTCCAGGGTGCTTTCGGCAACCGACCCAAGGAGGAACGCGTCCACGCCCATGAGGTTCCGGCAGGGGTAGATGGCCCCGGTCTCATCGATGGCGAGCTCGTTTGTACCGGCGGGGTCTGAACGCCACAACGGCGTTCCGTTGTAGATCCGCCAGAACAGGGAGGCCATGGGGTCCAACTTGAAATAGTGATGCGCCAGGAGGCGTTCCGCATAATAGACCGCCGACTGTCTCAAGGACTCGAGCATGAGGCCGGGGTCGAGGCCGGGATGCGCTACATAAGCGGCATCCGTGTCGATCTCGATGACGCTGAAGCCGGCATCATCCAGCACCTCGACCACCTTTCCAAACGCCGCATGATTGGGCCGGACGACGATCCGTCCCCCGATACCGGCGGCCGCGGGCTGAATTGCTTTCGCCAGGCGCGGCAACGTAGGCGGGGAATGATTCCCCGCCCACACGGCGCGTATGTATTCCCGTGCCGCCGCGGCGTCCACGATTTCCAGTTTGACGCCGACGGCATGGCCCTTCAACGCTTCCGGTACGCTGGACAAAGGCCAGTCGGCCACGTGAACCGCGACCGTCAGGCGCTTGCCGGCCACCCGGGCCATGTTCAGGGCGTACTCGCAGAGATCCGCGATCAACTCCGGCGCATGAATCGTCCTGTCCTCGATAAACTCGAGATGCAGATCGTTCTGGATCCCGGATCGGTTCAACAACAAGGCCACGGCCTTTCGTCCAATTTCGACGGCCGTCTCGGATACGTGGGGCTCATTTTTCGAGAACCAGCGCCGGCTAGTAGGCGGGGAATCATTCCCCGCCCCTTCGCGGGAAAGCGCCACGCTCAGCTTTTTGAGGCCGCGCTCGACCTCGAACGCTTTCAGCAAGTCCTCGCGTTTCGGGACGGCCAAGATCGATTTGGTCGCCCGGAGCCACTCGAGTTCTCCCACCACCTCGGTCAGTTCCTCGCGACGATACTGGCCCTCGAGCAGATGATAGATGCGATTAACGGGCGTGTGGGGATAGTATTCGAGCACATCCCACGAGATTGCGTCGCACTCGAAGCAGAAGCAGGTCTCGGGATCCACGGCGAAACGCCGATCGTCTTCGCGAAATCGCTCGATCAGATCACGCGGCATCAGTATGCTCCCAAGGTGCCTTTGTCGCGGCTCCAGTTCTCCATGAAGCGGAAACAGGAAATCCCGATGACCGTCCAGACCACACAACTCACCAGAAGAAAGAAAAAGGAGGGATGCGCAAAAACAGACATCGCATACAGTTGAGGTTCGCCCGCTGTATTGAGCACCGCCTGTCCGGCGCCGTCCAGCGTGGGGCGCATCTGGCCTTGTATCAGAACATACTTGAGACAGATGGCGGCGTCCGTGATCGGCAGCGAATGCGCCGCCCACCGAAAAATTGGATGGAGCTTGTCGATCTTGTCCGTGGCCAGGATCGCGAGAGCAAACAGGGCCAGACGGATCAGCACCGCCACCTGCCCGGTTTGCTTAAAAACAAGCACGAGGCCGCCCACCATAAAACCGAAACCGATCAGATTGAGAAACGTCAGCGCCAGCAAGGCCGCGGTGGCCGGAAAATCGGCATGAAGCGTGCCCCCGACCGTCTTGGCGATGAGCCACACCATCAGGGCCGAAGTGAAAATGCTCGTTACCGAACTCACGGCCGTGCGCGCCAGGAAATTGGTGACCAGGCCGTGCGGGCTCATGCAGAGCTGTTCGAGCTGGCCGCTTTGCGCCAATTGCTGCAGGCCTTGCGTGAACATGCCCACAATGCCGAACGCAAACATGCCGATAATGAAGCCAAGGGCCCAGTTCGTGGCGGTCTCGGCGTCGGATAGCTTGTCGGCCATCGCGCCGACGTCCCGGCCCCGGTGCATGAAGCCCAGCACCAGCATCAAGAGCATCATGTAGCCGATGAACATGCCGGTAATCGTCCGGAACCAGTAGCGCCGCATAATAATGAAGGTACGCACCAGTTCGGCCTTCATTACGAGAAAAAAACCCATTATTTATTCCTGTCCTTTTTCGCTATAAATTTTGAAATTCCCGTGGACATTGTGGACGATATGGACATCGTGGACAATCACTCCAACGACATAGTTATCCATTCTGTTGTTCTGGGTGAAGCCGATTGAAATCCCATAGCTCCCATACATCCCATAACTCCCATAATTTACGCGATACGCTTCAAGTTTAACTGCCGGATTTAAGATTACGAACCGCCGGGCGCGGTCACGCGGAGAAACACATTTTCAAGACTCTGTTGCCGTTGCGAAATCGAGCGCAACAGGAACCCTTCGCGTTGCAGCCGGTCCATGGTGGCATAGAGCGCCTGCGAGCGGGTATCGAGTTCCGGTGGTACCGAGATCGCCAGCAAGGCGCCGTCGTCCGTCATCGACCGCTCGACGATCCCGACGCCGGGGAGGCTGGCCACTTGGTCTTCCGTCGGCAAGCGGTCCAGCTTGAATTCAAAAACCTGGTCCGAGAAAAGATCGAGCAGTTCCTCGGTCGACTTGCAGGCGACCATCACGCCTTTGTTGATAATTCCGATGCGGTCGCATATTTCTTGGGCCACGTGCATATCGTGCGTCGTGACAAGGACGCATTTCCCCTGTTTATGCGTCATCTCGAGGATCTTGTCCTTGATATTGCGGCTGCTCTGCACATCGAGCCCCGTGGTAGGCTCATCGAGCAGGATCACGGGCGGATCGGCGATGAGCGCAATACAGATCGCAAGCTTTTGTTTCTCGCCCCGCGACAACCGGCGGACCTGGATGTTCATCTTTTCCTTGAGCCCGATGAACTCGAGCAGTTCGAGCGCCCGGCCCTTGAGCACCCGGCCCTTGACGTCCTTGAGGTTTCCATAGTACATCAGATTCTCGAATGGTGTCAGCGGCCAGAGGCTCGTGCGCGTCCCCTCGAGCACGACACCGACTTTCTTGAGAATCTGCAACCGCTTGCGTTCGACGTCCATGCCGTCCACGTACACCGTCCCGCGGTCCGGCCGCACGAGGCCGGACACCATCTTGACGGTCGTTGTCTTGCCGGCGCCGTTTGGCCCGAGCAACCCAAAGATCTCGCCGGCGCGAATGCCGAACTCGATCGCGTGGGCGGCACAGACCGCTTTGACGCGATAGAAAACCCGTTTACCCGTATCCTCGTCTTTCTGCAGGACATGGCGCGTGAAAAAGGTCTTGTCTACTTTTACAATATCGACCAGGTTCTCGTTTTTCATAAGGACTCCGTGGCTTCACGCAGAGAGGGCGGCGATATGGGGGCCGGCCCGGCGCTGTATTCAAGGCATGCCACTTCAACGTCGCGGACGGCAAGGGTCAACAGCACGAGGAGGCGGTGTCCGCTCGCGAAATCGGTTTCGCGGGCGGCCTGTTCTTCCCCGCCGGACTCTTCGATGCGGATGAGATATTCGAGGAAGGCGATCTCGATATTGCGCACCGCGTGGATCACAATAACCAGGATAAGGCTTCCCGTGAAATAATAAAGACCGCCCAGCAAGAGCGAAAACCCGAAAAATTCCACCGATTGCCGGAAGGGGTTCTTGAAGAAATGTTCATGGGCGCACGAGAATCCCAGGGCAATGAGGACGATCCCGGCGAAGGCGCTCCCGGTCCATTGGATCAACAACGGCTGGGCGCCCACGCGGTAAATAAGCTCCTCGGCAATGCCGACCGTGATGAACTGCATCAGGACCGCGGGGGACTCGACGGTAAACTCCCAGATCGAACCGAAATCGACGAAGTGAACCGCCGCATCGTGGATCGAGTGCTGCGTCGCCAGAAGGCTCACCCCAAAAATAAGGTGGCCGGCCAACAGCCCCATTCCGATATAGACGGGCGACACGAGCTGGCGGGAGAACACCCCCTGACGGACGCCCCAATAGCAGGCCATGACAAACAAGGCCATTTGCGCCAGTACGGCAAGCGTCAGCCGCGGTTTCACGCGCCGGACTCCGGAACAACAGATGACGATAAAAGGAGCTACGGACATGACCAGCGTCGTCAACGTATGCGGTTCTTCTTCCGTGGTGTCCGTGCGGGCCTTAATGAGTATCGCGTGGAGAATATGAAAAACCAGCAATACAACAAACACGATGCCGATCAGGACAGTCACGGCGTTTCCTCCGTAGCTTTGTCCGGCTGGGCCGCGGCCCGGCGCTGTTCGGTGATCATCGAGGCCATCAAATGCTCCGTATACTTGGCGTTTTGCGCACGGAACGTATCGAATTCGGATCGCAGCAGACCGTAGCAATAGACATCGTGATGGACGCCGTCGCGGAAAACGTGATCCCGGAGGGTCAATTCGCGCACGGCGCCAATTTTCTCGATGATGCGCCACGAAGGGGCGTTGAAGGAATAGATAAATGCGCTGATGCGGTGCAGGTTCAATTCGTCGAAACAGTATTCCATCGCGAGGTAAGACGCCAGGAGAGGCACCATGCTATTGCGGAGTTTTTCGTTGCCGATGTACAGGTCGATGCTGCACGAGCGGTTCCGACAACTGATATTCTGCAGCGAGAGCAGGCCGATGGGGCCGTAGGCCTCGGAATCGATGATGAGGTAGATTCCATTGGGCATGGTATTGCCGGGCGACCGGCCGAGCATCGCCACGATTTGTTCGCGTATCTGCTTGGGCGACCGGGCCGGGTCGCCGTAGAGAAACCGGCGAAACTCAGGCGTTTCCATCCAGCCGACCACGACATCCAGGTCTTCGCGTTCGGCCCGCCGGATGTAGGTCTTCGTTTTGATGCCCATGATGTTCCTTCCCTAAAGTGCTACATCAGCCGCCGTAGGGCGTGGCCGATCGAAACAGCGAGAAACTCTCGAGGTGGCGCCACCGCCCAAGCGTAAATACCACTTCGCGCTGTATCCCGTCGCTTTGAAAGCCGTTCCGCCGCAAGAATGCACGAAACGCCGATTCATCTTCAAAGCCGTGCGCTATAACCTTGTTCAATTTTACCCGTTCAAAGGCCTGTTGCAACAGAAAATCGAGGATCTCGCGGGCCAGGGGCGCGTCAAAGTCCGCGTCGTCGAGAAGCAACATAACGAGTTGCGCGAAAGAGACCTCCGGGTTGACGCCGCGCAACGAACAAAAACCGCGCACCCGGCCTTCCTTATCCTCGACCGCGTGGAAGACTCCACGCACCAGGTCTTTCTGGTTCAGGGCCTCGCGCAATTCTTCATACGTGGGTACAATCAGTTCGCGGCGCGCGTCGAGCAGCGAAGAGCGGAGTCGCGCGGGATCATAAAAGCGTTGCAACGCAACGGTGTCGTCGGGTTCGGCCGTGCGAATAACAGCGTAATCGCCGGTAATCATGAAAAGGAATCCTGGTTAGTCCGTAGTTCGTAGTCTGTAGGTTTGAGTTTCTACCTCTGGACTACAGACGCCTAAGGGCATCGTACAAAAAAAACGCCGGGACATCAAACCTTCGCTGTCCCGGCACTATTGTGTTGCACTGACTTAATACCGAACTTCGTTCTTCTTCTGCAAGACAAAATCCAACCACGCCCGCCAAATCGCATTCATGAGATCGCCCTTCGCGTCGGCGAAACCCAACTCCGCGCCGGGGCGTTCCCGCATCCAATCCCGGACTATAGAGACTCTTCCAAGGTGCTTCATCGTAGACCTCCGCATCTTCAAAATCGTTCCTATTATATTGGGACTTCGTTTTTTTTCTGCAAGATAAAATCCTGGGTCGAACGCAAGACGGCATCTTTATAGTCCGTTTTTGCGTCGGCGAAACCCAACCCCGTGCCGGAACGATCCCGCATAAGATCCGCCGTGGTCCAATCGCGTACCACAGAAACTTTTCCAAGATGTTTCATCGTAACCTCCGCATGTTCAAGCCATTTGCGCGTGGGGAAAGAACTTCCCCCTTCTCCGGTTCCACCGTTCTATTCCGCGAAGCAGCCAGTCGGCACGCGCTTAGGGATCGCCAAAAATAACCTTTCTATATTGCAACAGACAAAGGATTACAACCCCTTGTCCAGCGCGTTTAATTGTCAACTTTATTTTGTGGTAACCACTTAGGAGGCCGGTGTCACCGGCGTCACCGACGGATCCTTGGCATCGAGTAAGGGTGTGACCGCCATGAGCAACGAAATAATAAACTCCATCTTGACGCTTGTGGGGATGTCGGCAGCGCAGGTAGGCACTCTCGAAACGCTTGTAATGTGTTTCATGCTTTTTAAGCCTTTCGTTATTCGTTGGGTTACTCTTCCCAGAACAAGGCGGAACCCAAACACCCGCCTTGTCTTCGTCTCACAATTTTACATAGCGGGGCGCACTTCGCACGCTCAGCGTCGCCCACCCGCTACATCATTCCGATATGGTACACGCTTGGCTTGGCCAAGTCAAACAACGGCTCCTACTTCAAGGCAATATAGGCTGCCGCCGGGACGACCCGTCAGAAATTACCCGCTATCTCCACTTTCGTTACAACCCCGGCGGCATTTGCGCCGCCAAGGCAAACGATCCTCGCTCAAGACGGGGGAAACGGGGCATTCATCACCGGTTGTCTTCATTCTTGTACAGGACAACCGGATTCAGCATTGTGATCAGGTTAAGCAGAAACGCCATCAAATCAAAAATGGTGAAATTACTGGGAAGCGCCGCCGCACGGGAAATCGGCGCAAGATGTTTCTTTGTCATAGCAAACACGCCCTCACGACAGTCTTCTCGTCGCTGGAAATGCCGAATCTGCCTTTATTCCCGAAACGTCAGCTCTCGGTCCCGGAGTCCGCTTCTTTGTTATTCGAAAAGTCCACAATCTGCAGTATCATCGGTATCACGCTAGTTAATATGGAAACGATCGTAGTGATGATACTTAATGCCTGTTTATCGGCTGACGCTTTAGAAATTGGTGTTATATGCTTCATGGATCTTTTTTCCTTTTGTTGATGATTCGATTTTGTTTTCTTGTTTCCTCGTCGGCGCAGGCGGCTTTTACCGCTCCTCGTCGGTACCTTCTTCTTTGGAACCTGAGAGTGAACTCAACACCGGCAATATCGTCGCCAAAAGCGATAGCGCGTTTCTTATGTAATCGAGAATGGTGGCATCATACCATGTCATCGCGGCTTTTGCCAAGGCGGCGTGGGACGCCACCCGTGAAAGCGGTCTCAAATGGTTCATCGATCCCTGTTCTCCCTTTAACCCGCAGAGTTTTCCGCCGGGGCACATTATCCTTACAACGCGCGGCAGGTTTCGTTACTTCGCGTCCGTTGGGGAAGTATACCAACAAGTCCTCTTATTGTAAACACACCCGGTTTTCTTTTCTGGAATCGGCGATATGTTTTCCGGTATTCTCTCGCCACGCAGGCTGGTGTGGACAATGTGGACGGAGATGGATCGATGACCGAGAGACAGGAGATCATTTTGTCGGGCGTCCGCCCGACGGGGCGGCTGCATTATGGCAACTATTTCGGGGCGATCGACCGCTTCATCCAATTGCAGGAAGAAGGCCACTGCTGCTATTACTTCATCGCGGATTACCACGCCTTGACAACGATTACCGAACGCACGGATTTCTTCGGGCAGACCCTCGAAATGTTGCGCACTTATGTTGCCTGCGGCTTGGACCCCGCCCGATCCGTGATCTACCGCCAAAGCGATCTGCCCTGCACGGCGGAACTCGCGCTCCTGCTGGGCATGGTCACCAATATCGGCCATCTCGAACGTGGCACCACGTACAAGGACAAGATGACCAAGCTTGCCGAGACGCCCGGCGCCGAGGGCAACCCGCTGTCCTACGGCTTGCTCGGGTATCCCGTGTTGATGGCGGCCGACATTCTCATCGTGAAGGCCGATAAGGTGCCCGTGGGCGACGACCAGCGCCAGCACGTCGAAATGGCCATGGATATCGCCCAGAAGTTCAATCACCGCTTCGGGGAGACCTTGAAAATCCCGGCCCCGGTATCGCGCGAGGCCCTGCGGCTGCCCGGACTCGATGGCGCGGGCAAGATGGGCAAGAGCGAACACAACACGCTCGATCTCCTCGATGACCCGGCCACGATGCTCAAGAAAATCAAAGCGGTTCAGACGACCACCGACCCGCTTCCGCTCGAAGTGGAAAGCGACGAACCGGACATCGTGATTCCGCGAATGCCCTCGAGCTTGGGCGTGCTGTACCGACTGCTGAACCTGTTGGCGCCGGAAGACGTCTACCTCGACTTCGTCGGGAAGTACCGGCGCGGCGAGAAATTCTACGGCACGCTCAAGACCATGATCGCCCACCATGTTTCGGCGTTCAACGCGCCGATTATCGAGAAGTTCAACGCCCCCGGCAACGACGACGATTTCATCATGGACTTCCTCGGCGACAATGCCAAGAAAGTCACCCCCGTCGCTCTCAATACCGTCGAAGCGTGCCGCAAGGCCATGGGGATCGGGCATTACCTTCACAGACCGTAGTCTGTAGTCTGTAGTCCGTAGGTAAAAATCAACACACTACGGGCCGGGGGCTACGGATGGGGATTACGGACTGAACATTTCAGAACCTACAGACTACAGACTACGGACTACAGACTAGAATGCGTATTCTCATCACAGGTTCGAGCGGACGGCTCGGCGAAGCACTGGTCTGGGCGTTCAAAGACCACCACGACCTTGTGCAACTCGATTTGCGCGAGCCGGCCGATCCGGGCCAGCGCGAGATCGGCCCTGTTTTCGTGGGCTCGATTACGGACGAGGCCGTCGTCGCACGCGCCATGGAAGACGTGGATACGGTGATCCATTGTGCTGCCATCCCCGGCGCGCGCAAACCCTACCGCGACCTGCTCGAGACCAATGTCACCGGCACCTTCGTCCTGCTCGAAGAGGCCGGCAACCGGCCGCATGTCGAGCAGTTCATCTACATCTCGTCGGTCATGTGGCACGGAATATCCGAGGCATCGTCGGAGCCGCCGCTCTATCTTCCGATCAACGAGTCTCATCCGTCCCGCGCCCTTGACTATTATGCGTGCAGCAAGATCCAGGGCGAGTTCTGGTGCGAGAAGTACGTCAGGCGCTTCCGAAAACCGATCGTCGTGATCCGGCCGCCGTGGATCCTTTCCCCGGCGCAAATGATCGGGTTCACGGCCCAGCCCGCGCCCGATAGGCCACATCTCAACGACTATATCGGTGTGACCGACCTCGTCGAAGGCATCCGTCTCGCCATGGATTACCACCCGGAAAACGGCTTGGACTGTTTTCTGTTCCACGCCGACGACCAGAAGAGCACCACCCCCAGCCTCGAACTCGCTGAGAAGTATTTTCCCGGCGTTCCCACCGACCGCGAAAAACTCAGCGCATACGATGGCTTCGGTGCTTTCGTGGACTGCGCCCACGCCCGAGAGAAACTCGGCTGGGCCCCAAAATTCCGTTGCCAGCGCCCCCTCCAATAAGTCTGATCGGTCCGATCGGTCTGATCGGTCCGATCTGTCCATGATCGCCACCCCTTGACCGACAATCATGCGCAAAAATACAAAGAGGTCAAAGGTATCAATAAGGGCATCACGCGGATTGACCGGTACAGCATCCCATGGTATCATTCTTATGGAATGGGGTGACCAGCATAAGGAGAGTGTCCAAATGAAAAACGAACGCGCCCGGCGGGGATTTACGCTTATCGAATTACTGACCGTGGTGGCGATCATCTCAATACTGGCCGCCATGCTCTTTATCGGTGGCCCGCGTGTGATGACAATGGCCAAGCTGGCCAATCTCAAGAATACCTGCAATCAGATCCGCACGATTGCCGTCGCCTATTTTGCCTCGAAGCAATCGCTGCCGCCCGCCTACGGATACAAACTCCGCGGCGGTGGTTACAATTTCAAACCGTACTTGGCGTATTTCGACAACGAGTTCGGCAACTTCAAGATCTATGATCCTTTTGGCCAGAATACCTATGATACGGATCAGGATGTCACACTGAGTCTGCTCGAGTATTGCCCGATTGGAACCCGTGACGCGCTAGGCAGTTTCGTCTTCTTACAAGAGCTATACCCGGGCCCCGGTGGGCCGTTTACCGCAGGCCTGCAGTCCGAAGTGGACCGGCAACTCAACGGCGACAATCAGCGGCCCATGGCGTATATTCCAGTGAATCTCAAGGACGCCGAAAAGGTCCGCAAGTATTTCCTGTTGGCGGGCGGTACCGCCGCCGAGTTTGCGGATTGCTGGGATCCGAGTAAGATAAAGATCACCGTTCCGCCACGCAAATACGATGCGTTCGTGCTGATCAGTGTCGGACCCAACGGCCATGCCGGCGGGCTTCTGGCGGCGAACCCGAAGTTCGTAAGCGATCTCGCGGCTGCGGGAATCGCGGTAAAGGATTATTACTACTATTTTGCCCTGCGCACGTACTACCTGGCCACGCGCGACCTGAATAATGACGGCAATTTCGATTTTGACTACCAGAATCGTATGAAGGGGAATCCCGATAAGATGTATTCGCTCCCCGACGGATCGAGCCGGCCCGGGCCTATAATCTATCATTTCGCGGGGTAGGCGTTTCGGTAGTCGGCGGTTTGCGGTGGAGCCTTCAGGGACCGAAAGAACATAAAGGACGGAAGGGACTGTCGTCGCGAGGATCTGAGAGCTTGTGAAAAAATACGGAACCTGCGTCATTCCCGCGAAAGCGGGAATCCAGAACGCCTCTGGTGCACCGCAAAATCTGCACTGGATTCCCGCTTTCGCGGGAATGACGCAAATGTGGTGGCTTTGTGCAATAGGACGCCACGGTGTGCGACATTTTTTCACAAGCTCTAAGAGGTGAATGCCTTTTGGTCCCTTCGGTCTTTTGTGTCCTTTTTTTTAACCGAATCAGGAGCGCGTGCTATGAATAAGAAAAACGTAATGGTGATCGTGATTGTGGGCTTGGTTTTCTGGGGAACCGCATATACCGCCGAGAAGGAAGAAAAAAAGCCCAAAGCGCAGATCACGAATTTCAAGGATTGGGCGCAAACGGATTTCGCGGGCCGTGCGTCCGTGCGGGTAGACGATGACGGGACGGTGTTTCTCGAAAAGGGAAACGATATGACCGGCGTCACCTGGAAAGGCCCGCTGATCCGGATGGACTACGAGATCATGCTCGAGGCCAAGCGCGTGGACGGGGGCGATTTTTTCTGTGGATTGACTTTCCCCTATGGCAAGGATCCGTGTTCGTTGATCGTCGGCGGATGGGGCGGCACGTTGGTGGGTATCTCGTCGCTGGACTATAACGACGCGTACAACAACGAAACGGCCCGATTCAAGGAATTCGAGAAGGACCAGTGGTACCGTATCCGGCTCCGCGTCACGAAAACAAAGATCGAGGCCTGGATTGACGACGAGCAATTCGTCGACGTCGAGACCACCGACCGCAAGATTGGCATCCGCTGGGAAGTCGAGAAATCGGTCCCGCTCGGCATCGCCACGTGGTGCACGACCGGCGCGATTCGCAAATTCAAGATGGAAGCACTTCCGAAGGAATTAGAAATTAAGAATTAGGAATTAGGAATTGGAGGGGGCATTGGTTTTTTCTCCTACTTCTTTGTGATTTTTGTGTTCTTTGTGGTGAAATAGGGTGGCGATGGAAAAGACTGTCTCTTTTGAAACCGGGAAGCGATGATGATGAATGCTTTGTTTGAAGCGTATCCGGGGTTGTGCGGGCGGATACCGTATATAGCGCTGGGTGATTTTCCGACGCCTGTGCAGCGGCTTGAACGATTGGAGGAAGCGCTGGCGGGGAATGATTCCCCGCCTACTCTTTATGTGAAGCGCGACGATTTGAGTGGAAAGCCTTATGGGGGGAATAAGGTGCGCAAACTCGAGTTTTTGCTTGGACGGGCGCTCGAGGACGGACGGAAAACGCTGATGACGTTCGGCGGGGCCGGGTCGAACCACGCGCTGGCCACGGCGATCTACGCGAAGCAAGTCGGCTTGCAAAGTATCTCGATGCTCGTGCCGCAACCCAACGCGCATTCGGTGCGGCGCAACCTCCTGATGAGCTTGCGGGTGGGCGCGGAACTCCATCAGCGTGGCGGCATGGCGAGTCTTGTTCCGGCGTCGCTCCTGCAACTGTTGCGGCACGCGCTGAAAGAGGGGAAACGGCCGCAGGTCATTCCGCCCGGGGGCACGTCGCCTACGGGGATGATCGGTTTTGTGAGCGCGGGCCTCGAACTCAAGCGGCAGATCGAGGCCGGCGAACTGCCCGCGCCCGACTGCGTCTATGCCGCGTCCGGAACTATGGGGACGGTCGTCGGATTGTTGTTGGGACTCAAGGCGGCGGGCTTGGCCACGCGGGTCGTGGCCGTGCGTGTAACGGACCCGAAATTCACCTCGATGCGCAAGGCGCGGCGGTTATTTGACGCGACGGCTAACCTGCTCCACGCAGCCGACCCCGATTTTCCGGTGATTCCGTTTCCCGAAGCCGATTTCGAACTCCGCCACGACTATTATGGGACTCAATATGCGCTGTACACCCAAGAAGGGATCGAGGCCGTCAACCGTATGCGGGAAACCGACGGGGTCAAGCTCGAAGGCACTTATACCGGCAAGACGCTGGCGGCGTTGCTCGGGGATCTCGAGGCCGGGCGGTTGCGCGGCCAAACGGTCTTGTTCTGGGACACGTTCAATTCACAGGATTTCCGGAATGAGATCGAAGGCATGGACTATCATCGGCTCCCGCGGGCGTTTCATCGCTACTTCGAAGAGGAGGTCCAATCCTTGGATCGGCCGTAATTACGATGCGGCGTTTTTACTTTCCGTTTCTCTGATCCCCAAGGATTTGGCCGGCGCGTTCTGCGATGATAGTCAGGCGGTCGCCCACGCGTTCGAGATTGCTGAGGAATTCCAGGAAAATCACTCCGGACTGCACATCGCAGGCGCCATCTTCCAAACGTTTCACATGGTTCTCGGAGGCCTTCTTTGTGAGAACGTTGATTTCCTCCTCGATTTTGAGGACCGTCGCCACGGCCTCGGCATCCTCTGACGTCAAGGCTTTGTGCGCCGCATCAAACTGTCGATCAATCAATACTTGGATCCGGCGGATATCGTTATCGGCCAGCTCCGAGATGCCGTGCTGATCCGCGCGGCGAAGAAGACCCAGTTTTATCAAACTCTCGGAGTGGTCGCCGATACGCTCGGCGTCGTTCACCGCGTGGATCAGCGCGGGAATCAACATCGCCTCGCGCGGCGGAAGGCCTTTGTTGGATAGTTCGACAAGATACTCCGTTATTTCCTGTTGCAGGCGATCGATAAGCACTTCGCGCTTGTATACGCGCCGTTCGAGGTTCCCATCCCCGCCAAAGAAATAGGTGCAACTTTGATCCACCGATTTCCGCGCCCGGTTAACCATGTAGGCCACTTCCTGCACCGCCTGCTGTAGCGCGAGCGATGGCGACATCAGCAGGTTCGGTTCGAGGTATTGCAGCACGGTCTCGCGGTCCACATCCGTAACCGGTATGATCTTCTGGCACAAACGCGTCAACTGGTGGACAAACGGAAGAAACAAAAGGCAGTTGACAATGTTGAACACCGAGTGCGTATTGGCAATATGCCGCGCCACATTATCGGGCGCTTCTCCGAACGCGTTGCCCGGTGTAATGGCATTGATAAATCCAAGAAAGATCGGCTGGCCATTCCATAATGGAACAAACAGTAGCACATACATGTACGCGGCGCCTATAATGTTGAATAGCGCGTGCGCGAGCGCGGCCCGTTTTGCATTACGGTTGCCTCCCAACGACGCGAAAAAGGCGGTTATCGTGGTCCCGATATTGTCTCCGAGCACAAGAGGCACAGCCGTATAATACGATATAAGCCCTTGATTTGCAAGGGTTTGCACGAGACCAATGCTCGCGGAACTCGACTGAATCATAAACGTCGCCACGGTCCCGATCGCGATGGACATCAAAGCCGCGCCGAACGGGATCTGGCCGTTTATGGGGGTGCAGTCAAAACTCATGAACAAGGCCTGGAATTCGGGGCTGTAGCGCAGGGGCTTGAGGATGGCGCCCATGGTCATCATACCCAGAAAGAGTAATCCGAACCCGAGGATGGCTTCTCCGAAAAACTTGAGGCTCGTGCGGCGGCTGAAGCTGCTTATGATCAACCCGAGGGCAATGGCCGGGTAGGCCATTTCATCAAGCTTGAAGGCGATCACCTGGGCGGTGATCGTCGTGCCAATATTCGCGCCGTAGATGACGCCTACGGCCTGTACCAGTGTAATCAGGCCCGCATTGACAAAGCCGACGACCATAACCGTTGTGGCGCTCGATGACTGGATGATGGACGTGATCAATGCACCGACGCCCGTGGCGAAAAATCGATTGCGTGTTGCCGCCTGGAGGATCATCTTGAGGCGCCGGTCGGCCATCCGCTGGAGGCTCAAGGACATCATTTTCATGCCCAGGATAAAGACCGCCAGGCCTCCGACCAGACTCGCCAGCATCCCCATTTTATTGAGAGCCATGGCTTCAAACTGGAGCGCTTGCAGGGAGAACCGCTGGCCTTCGGCCGGGTGGCTTCCTGCCGTGCAGCCACTGAGTTGTGGCCGCTCATCCTGGACGTCTACTGTCGCGAAGTAGCGCTGGCTTTTCTCTCCCAGTTTCCAGGAGGTGACCGCGCGCCCCTCAGTGTCCGTCAGCACCATTTCACTGCCGACCTTGGCCCCGGATGTGTCTCCCGCCGTACGAAAAAGCACCAGAACCCCGACTGCCGGTATGCCCGGCGCGTCGAATAGCCGTACGCCGAATTCGTCTATGCGCCCCCCCGTCGGCCCTTCCAAGTTTTCCCCGATGCGTTCGACGCCGGCCGCCGCGCGAAAACGAACCGAGCTTATCCCGTCGGCCGTCGCCACGGAGGCGACCACGCGCACATCGCCGAAGCGGCTGCCCAGCCGCAGTGAAGTCTTCGCTTTTCCCGAACTATCCGAAAGGACCGTATAGTCTGTTGTACGGGTTTCCTCGAACACCGCCCCCGAATCCGGGTTCTCGATGCTGAATGTTACCTCGGCGCCCTCGGCCTCCCGTTCGGAGTCGCTTCTCCAACACCCCTCCATCGGATGCCCGAAAACAACGACGCGCAACGGCTTGGCCAGAACCTCGCCCTGTATTCCGCATTGATTACTCCCCGAAGCATCCGGGTCGAGGGCGATCCGGGTGAGCACCAGATCTTTGTTCGAGCCGCACCCCGCAAGCAACAACCCGATCAAAAGAATACCGCCACACACCCCACGTGTATGGGCCGGCCAACGACGCTTGCAAAATTCAGCGATTATCATAAAAGCTCAGCCACGTCCTACTTCGGGCAGATCAAGTCCGAATGGCTATGCCGTCCTTTCACTCACTGCAGGAAAAAAGCCCACTCGACCCTCTTCCCACGGTTCCCGGGCCGCTTGCCGCACCCGTAGGCCTGGAAACCGGTTCGTACTTAGAAGGATCGTACTTCCACCGTGAAGGAAACCGCTCGAACGGGTCTCTCACAAACCGCGCGACCCATCACCGCATCGAGTTTTACCCTAGCATAATCCCCCGTTCGCGTTCAAGACATAGCGGCGCGCAGTGGGTAACCATTCAATGATGGCGGGCGCTACGAAACCAAAGAGCCGGCGCGGAATCATTCCACGCCTACAAATTCAAATCCGGGCCAACGTAGGCGTGGAATGATTCCGCGCCTTTCCCGCCGCCACTTGTACGGCGATAGCAGCGGCGCTAAACTGTGTGCGGTT
>Ga0114918_10002461_pt1 | contig 16608 bp, 5 predicted proteins | sample LantaG_FD_87015 | JGI IMG/M metagenome (GOLD analysis project Ga0114918, IMG submission 87015) | Deep subsurface microbial communities from Baltic Sea to uncover new lineages of life (NeLLi) - Landsort_02402 metaG | ecosystem: Environmental > Aquatic > Marine > Oceanic > Sediment | place: Baltic... | reverse complement strand
TATTCAAAACGAGATAGGATTACTAATTTTAAATTTGTTTTTCGTGGTGTAGAAAATAATAGTATGTTTACTATACGCTTAGATGACTTTTCTATTAATAGAAGATATTATTCAGATTGTAATTTTGATTACGGGGTGTACTTACCACATAATGAATACATAAAATTTCCACTGAATGATTTTGACCCTACAAAGGGCACTATTGAATTTTATCTGAAATCAGATTGGACACGTAGCTATTTGTGCAATTCTTGTGAGGACCCAAGAGACCACACAATCCTAAGAGTGTATGGAGCAGAAGACGATTCCGTATTTGGGTTGTATATGACTGGAGACGGCTTAAAGTTTTATGTAACCGACGGGTTAAACCCAGCTATGGTAGTAGATAATAATAAGTATAATATATATGTAGGTGTACCAACACACGTTGCTTTAGTATGGAATTTTCTTGGTGACTATGATGCCCCTGCAATGGGTATTTATATAAATAATCAGCTAGCTGCATCATTAAATTATGGAAGTATTGCTGGTAATGTTAGTAAACCTTCTTTTGTTCAGAGAGGGTTATATACTATGATGTTGGGGGGTATCGGGTGGCCTGGTATTACTTCTTACCACTCGTCCTCCGTTGACGGTGCAGTAGAGAACTTGAAGGTATTTAACTATCCAATAACTGACTTTTCGTATTATATGGATAATAATAATTTGGAGCAGCTGAAGAGGGCTTCTGAGTTAGTTGAACTTTCTTTGGATGGCACAAATTTTTATGGCATTGAATATAGTGGTAGTAGTTTACCTCTTTTTAAAAAAGATGTACTTTCAGGAAGCTCCTTCCCTGTATACATACGGTGTAGGGATCTTATAGAAACTAAAGAAGGACAACGAAATAGGAAATCTTATATTTCCGTTGCGAGGACACCTGCTTCATGACTTCTATAACAAATTATAATCTTCTTAAAGAGGGTGATGTCTACAATGAGTCTTCTTTAGCTACCTATGAAGTGTCTACGTCAGGTATAGGTGCTCTGTATGATGGTAATTTTTCTGTATTATCTTACGAAGTTCCTGCTAGTGGCACCTCTTCTATAAGTGTTAGATTTGGAGAGTATTTCGATGTTGGTTGTTTAAAGTACTTTATTTCTCCTATAGTTCTTAGTGATATTTCTATATCATATGGTTTGGAAACTGCTTATGAAAATTATGCTACAACAGTTTCTTCTGGTACCTATGTGTTCGTTGATGTTTCCGGACCTATAGGCTATTTGAATGTAACACATTCTGGCACAAGCTCTGTTGATATATATCAGTTATTTATAGAAGGGGTGGAAAATAATAATATTGGGTTTGGTTTAACTTCTAATAGTGGGGTAGAGAGTAGTTTGGTGAGTAATAGCCCTGTTGGTTATAGTAGCTCGTCCCCATTGGAGGTGCCTGTTTATAATGATTATCCATATACGGCGGATATAAAAGTAGCGGTGGCCCCAACTGGAGCAGATGCTGATGCTTATATTTATTTGAGTACAAGTGAAGATGGTATTTTTTATGGTATAAATGAGTATGGAATAACACAGCCCTCCCATACTAGAATTACTACTCAAAGTGAATCTTTTGATTTTGATGGCTTAGAAGATTTATATAGTAAGTGGGATTTTACGCAGTGTACAGAAACGTATTTGCACGTAGGAGATGGGTTTTTACGTTTTAATGTTCTTACTGATAATGTTAATGTTTTTAGGAAAGCTTCTCCTTGGACATCATACCATAGTGCTTTTTTTGTGAATAAGAGCGAATTTACTGCTGATCAAAGCTTTACAATTAGCATTGATTTCAGATATAAGGATGCTACTTTGGACACTATGGAAGGAATACAAATACCTGGAAATAAGTTTATGGTGGGGTTTACAAATTCATTTCCTATCTTAGAGCATAGTTCATTGGGAACTACTGGTGAAAGATTTCCTACATATGAACGACAAGGCAGGAGCCAAGCTTTTGTGTGGTGTGGTGGTATGCTTGGGTATGGCGAGTATAATGACCTTTTTGTAGGTGGTGGTGCCAACGATTGTGATTTTGACTCATATGAAGCCTACACAGATTTTAATGAAATAAGGGATGAGCTTACTAATTCTCATCCTATCTTGTCGGCTGTTGGGTTAGAGCACTTGTCAAGATATGTTTTTGGTGAAGACTTATATAGTGACGGTACGGAGTCTGCAAGGTGGAGAACTCTTAAACTTTCTTATGATCATATTAGAAGGAAGGCTTATTATTATATAGACAAGGTAAGTTTAGGAGAGTATACATTTACACCCAACGCTTTTGCCGAGGCGTGTAAGTTTTATTTTGGGTTTTTGGGTTATGGTGCGGCTATAGTAGATGTTAAGGATTTTTCTGTAGAACTTGATACAGTACACCAGGTGGTGTCCTCGCAGTGTAATGCTAATGCTTATTCAAGTAAAGACGATGACCACGGCCCAGATAAAATGATAGACGGGCTTTATAGTATTGCTGATTATGATAGCTGCTGGGTGAGTGATGACGGCCCTTCAGTTGGTGATTATTTTTCTTTGGAGTTTACACAGACTCAAGAAGTAGAAGCAGTGCGTGTTAGGTACCCAGATATGTCTAGTAATATAACCATTTCTGGGGCTTCAAGCTCTCCTTCAAAGTATACCCTTGGTACAGTTAGTTTACATTTTGACACGGGGGATACAAGGATTGCTGACTTTTATACCTATGAATCAAGTGGTCTAGATGGGTGGGCTGTTTCTTATTTGACTACCTTATCTGGTACAGTAGAGTCAGTCTCAAATACTACATCAGTTTCCGGTATTATATACACGCTTAATGAGAGAGAGGCTGATGTACAGTCTGATGTTTTGGCTATAGATGAAATAGAGTTTTATACAGTTTCTAGTAGAACTAATGAGAAGTCTTGGGAAAGTGAAGACAGAAGCTACTGTTGGAGGAGGGGAAAAACAAGAAACCTTGTTTTAGATGGTTCTGATAATATGTATCGACTACAGTACGATGATAGGTACGATGTCTGCCTTCGTTACGATGCTTATGATCTTATGTTAAACGCAGAGTATTATTTTACTAGTCCTGTATTTGATGTTTTGAATTTAACTCAGCATCATTATGGGGAAGCTTTGTTTTGTTTGGACGATAGGACTAATTCCGAGGTTACTATGTATTCTGGTAGGGTGGCCAATGCATGGAGGGTTTTTGATGACACAATATCTTTGAAATCTGTATTCTTTGAATTTTATGTAAACCCCTCTTCTGGTAATATGCTGCGAGGTAAGGTGGATAAGTGGAAACTACAGTACTTGGCAGAGGGAGGCAATCCCTTTAGTGAAGATGACTGGAGGAATATTCCACCTATAACCTCATCTTATCCAACTTCTTGTAGTTATAAGACATATACTGACTACCTCGTGTCTAATAATGATGGTGAATATTATACAGACTTTATTAATGCTTTCGATGTAAGTGGCACAGTAACAATTCCAGAAGATTTGTATTGCTATAAAAACAGATTTTTTAGTAGGCAGCTTATTTATCCCTTCTACGGTTCAACGTCTGCTCTTTGTGTAGAGTTTGATCAGGCGTACAGGACACAGGCTGTTCGTGTAGTTATAGCAGATGGCTATATGGAGACAAATAGAAATACACCGGCTATAGGTTATACTGCAGTGTTTTTTATGTGTTATGGAGAGAAGGCTGTTGGTTCTTATACCTCGCCTATTTTTGATACACTAACAAAGCAGAACACCGAACGAGTGTTTGTAAATACAGATTTGTATGGTGGCGCCGTGTCCACTCTTTATAGGTCCTCAGATACACCCCCCTCATATAGACACGATAGTGCTTATGAAATGTGGGAGAATCTTGGAGAGCCTTTTGGAGGCCTTTCTGAACCCTCTTCCTTTGACCCTTTTATTGAGAATGTATCAATGGTAGGTTATGGAAATTTATTATATCTTTTAGGCGGTGATGCAGATAGCATGATGACTTATGATGTGCTAACGTGTAAGTGGTCTTGGTCTGAAGATTTTCCAATAGAGACTAGTGGGGAGAGTATAGTACCGGATATAAGAACACGAAATAATACAGTAGTTGTTGGGGACAGTATAATATGTTCTTCTTATTCTTCTGATGGATCTACATTTAATTCAAGTTTAATGCGTTATTATTTAGTGTCAAATGCATATGGGATTTCTGGGTGGGTTCCATATCCATACCAAAGACAGCCTGAGGCTACCTATGCGGGCATGGTGTCAGACGGGGAAAGTAGAGTATTTTTCTTATCTGTAGATGGTGATATAACCGTTTTTTATTTGAGTACAGGGGATTTAGATACAGAGGGAAGGCAAACAATGCCTATGCACGGTGCTTCTAGTCGTACGGGCTTTATTCCTGCATACCATGCTGGTAAAATATATGTATGCGGTGGGTTTGGTACCGGATATAAGTTTGATATTTATGATGTCGATGGAGATACCTGGGAGGAGAAGGAGGACATGCCTTTTTCAGTTGGGTATTCTTGGGCAATGTATTATGACGGCTTTATTTATGTGCTGCCTTATTCTGGGGCTAGTCAGTTCGACGCCTTTTTAAAGTATGATATAGAGAACGATGTGTGGCTGCCTATACCCTCACTAGGTTGGAATTTTAAGACTAGTAATTTGACAGCCTACGGTGTAGAAGATTCCCTAGGGAATAAACCAGTGCCCTTTACTTACTGCCTGCTTGGTGACTATATATATGCATATAGTTGGGTTTCTAAGGATTTCAGGAGATTTAAAATAAAGCGTGAATCTTGGGAATCTGGTTATCTAGCCAGTAAGGATGAAGTTCCTTGGAGGAATGTTTCAGGCTACTCGTGGAGGGAAACTGTTGTAAGTGGGGAAGCAATGCCACAAGATAGGTATATTCAATACAAGGTAGCTATGGAGGTTGATGACGCTGTAGTGTCCCCCCTCCTTAAAGGGTCTTCAGTTGTGTTGCCTCAAACTATAGCCGATGTCCCGGCAGCGGGCTCGGGAAAGTTTTTTATTAAAACAGGAATATCTTTAAATACCGATATTGAGTGTTGGTATACAGGTTTTGATGCAGACAGCTTGCCTACTACAATATATGGAAAATCTACTAGTGGTGAGTCCTTATATTATGCTACAACAGCCTTTAGTAGAAATACTGTTTCCGGAACAGGCTTTGTAGATTACGGGTATTGTGATTCTTTTGTGTATAAGTATGTAAGTTCATACACAATGTGGGCCACACATGCGAAGCTACTGGAGACCTCCCCTGTTACATTCGAGTTAGGTAACATTCATATGGCCGAGTCTACTAATGGGATTGATTGGGGTACATTTGAGCATGTCATAGGTAGAAACACTGAAGGGGTAAATGATTATTTAAGTGTAAGTTCTCCTACAGTAGTGGTTGATGTTACATTTGAAATGTGGTATACAGGTATAGATGCTTTAGGGGTTGGTAGAATAATGCATGCTACTTCTGTCGATGGAAGGTCTTGGGGTAACGTGGCACTCTCTAAAGACAAGGGAACATACCTTTTAGATTTTGATGCTGATATGAATGGTGCTATTAATCCATCTGTGATAAAAGTGGAAGGTGTTTACCATATGTGGTATGAGGGGTTAGATAGTAATGATTTATCAAGCATAGTATACTGTACTTCTTTAGATGGCATGTCTTGGGCTGGGCATGAAACAGTAATTAGTTCGTCCGATATAGAGGGTTCGAATGTATTGGGTTGCGGTAAACCTTGTGTAATTTCAGATTTGGATAATTTTCGTATGTGGTTTATTGTTAACTACAGGGATACCAAAGAAATATATTATTCCACTTCGTATGGAGGTTTACTGTGGAGTACTCCTATTTTTGTAACATCAAGAAAACAGGAAGGTAGCGTGGATTTTCTTGATGTTGGTCCGATGTCCACTTGTTTGAATAGGGCGAAGGCTCCTACAAATGTGATGCATAACGCCAAGATAAAAATATATAATGACTAATTTATTGAAAGACACGTCTTCTTTGGACGCCTCTGGTAAACAGCTCTTTTGGGATAATAATATAAAGACTGTATTATTTTATCCGGCCGGTGGTGAATCTTGGGATAGGACAGGAGGGGGAAGTGCAAGCTGGTATCTTGAGAATTCCCTTCCAAGTGATAGTTTTTGTGGGCACGAGTTGTCTACAGAAAGATGGTCCACTTTTAGTTATAGGGGTGAAGTAGGCGTTGGTTTAGATGATTCTTTGAAGCTCACTATAAGCGGTTCTGGGGCTAGAGGAGGCGTTACTTCTGAGGGGCTATGGTCTTTAAGAGGAGATTTTGATATTCGGCTTTACATGATCGAGTCCTCTTATTATAATGAATATAGGGGAAAGTGCGCTTCCGGTCTCACAGTATCCGCTGGCGAGTCCCAGAAATTTAGAATTTCTAAATATTTTAATGGGGATGAGGTAGGGTTTGCTACCCACTATGTAGATACTCTTCCTTTAAAATATACAAGGTGGTTTGATGGGGACTTTAGTTCTTCTGTTGGGGAGGAGGAAACAACGTGTTTACGCTTGGTTCGTTCCGGTGAAGAAATATCTGCTTATGTTAGTACTAGCTCTGGGTTTACACAGATAGGGGACACCATATCAGGTAGTATTTGGTCTACTGATATGGATGTTGAGATAGAAGTAGAAACAAGTCAATATAATTTTTATGATACAGATTTTTCAGGGTTTTCCGTCAGCGGGACACTATCGGAAACAACGTCTTTTAATTCTGATTTTCGTGGCACGTCTCTACCTTTCCCAGATAATGCGCTTGTTGTAGTTGACGGCTCTGGTCTATCTATATTAAATGATGATGATTTTTCATTATGGATGAGGTTTAGGCAATCAGAAGATTTTATGTTTAAGTCTTCTGACACAAAGGTGGCAGCATCAGGTGGCCGTATATACTATACTACGGCCTCAGGGGTACTGTGCTTGGACTTTGTTGAAGATAAGGCGGCCTGGTATACCAGTGCGGAGAAACGTTCAACCAGGGCTGGTTTAGCTGCCCGTAATTTTAAGAATACTTTTTATGTAGAAGGTACTAGTTCTTTCGTTCCTGATAATAATGTATTATGTATAGATGCTAGAGGTATAAATGGTAATGACTTTGTTGCGGTAGGGTCAAGTACAGGTGTTGGTCTTCTTATAAATCAGGAAGAAGAAAAAGAGGAGTTGTCCCTTTCTGGCCGTACCCAGTCTATACGTCTTACCTCCGATGCCAAACTTTTTTGGAATTATTTCAATGCTGATAGTGGTTTAGGTAAGCTTAATTATAGAATATCATTAGAAAATCTTGTGGGAGGAGACTCAACGTTTTCACCGACAGGCTACTATGACTTGAACACCTCCCCTGTAAGTATATCCTCTGTAGATATAAATGATATATCGGTTAATGGTGTAAGTACCAGTGATATAGTATTAGCACACTCCTTTGGTATAGATTATATTAAAAATTCTGAACGTATTACATACGGACCAGTGGTTGTTGATAACCCTGTAGTAGACCCCCTATTCTCAGAATTTATTGGTGTGGCTTGGCAGGGGGTGCTAAGCAGCTTGTTCAACGTGTTTAGTATACATCGAAGTAGTGAGTGGTCGTCTGTTGGGAGCACAAGCTTGAAATTAGCCCTTAATAGTTCTGGAAGTGTTCAGGTAGGGTCTTACGGTGGGGTTTATCAGTTTGTGGATTTCACAGGTATAGATAGGTTATACTTTGATTATAAGCTGGTAAATACTGCTGCTACTATAGATACTAATTATGTTGACTTTGTTATAAAGGTAGATGATGTAGAAGTAGGAGTGTATACAGACCTCTCCTCTTCATATGAGAAACTTAATAGTTACGTAGATGTGTCTGAATGTAGTGGTGTTTCTACTTTTATGCTTATTATTAAGAGTAAGTATTCTGGTACTTGTGTATCGACCTCCTATTTTTATATAGATAATTTACGCACTTCTCAGTTTCAACCAGACTTTGCTATTATACCTTCTAATACATATAGGATTTTGGAATCAGTACTTTGGCTTTCTGGGGATGAAAAGAAGATATTCTTTGTTTTATCCGATGGGTTTGGCTCAATTGACATTGATAATAATTCGTTAGACTTTTTTACGGACATTGATGTCCCTGTTAGCCTGTCTTCAGCTCTTTCTGCAGAATACGTGGAATATACAGATGTCGTATAAACTTACAAGTATAATAACAAATACGGGTGCTGGTACAAGGGAACTTACAATTGAAGAGTTGGAAGAGCTTACAGATGGTGGAACAGGGGCTGTGGTTGTTAGTTTAGACCCTTATGAAGTTATTGAGATACAAGGTGATTTAAATAACAGGTACTACGCAGGGCACTTAAATTATTTTCATTCTGGTAGTGGCCTCGTTAGAATTTATGTATCGGAGTCATTTGGGCTGTGGTTTGAGGTTACTGGCGTAGAGGAGAGCTGGGGAACTTATGCAAGTTTTGGTTCTTACAACCCAAGGTGGGTTAAGATTAATCATGAAGTAGAGGATGTGGGCGTAGATGTTTATGAGGTGGAATGTTATAGTACCACTGGTGATATATTGTTTGGTGACAAAGGTCAATACAGCTCCTATGGTTTAGATCTGACCGGCGCTTTTGTACAACCAATACAGATTTTTAATAATACTTTGTTAGAAAGAGATATGAATGTTTTTATGAACGATTCTAATTCTTCTGATTTAGATTCTTTTTTGTCTATTGGGATGACTATAAGTGGTACTTTTTATAGAAAGCATGAGAATGGTTTATGTTTTCCTGATGATTTCTCGTGGGATAACGGTTACCATAGTGGTACAGTTACAACAGTAAGTGGTCATTTAACGTTATCTGGTACTCTGACAGAAGGTGATTATTATAGCCCTGTGTTTAGTTTGTCTTCCGTTGAGGATAGTAGGTTTTATTGGGAGTATGATACTACAGTCGGGCGTATTGACTACGGGTCTTCTGTTGATAGTGAGCTATGCTTTGGTATTAGATATAGTAGTATAGCTCCTTCAGGCGGTTGGGTGGACGGTAATTTAGCAGAAGATACTGATTATTATTGGTCTACAGTTTCAGGTGTTCTTGAGTTTAAACCTATTAATAATCATGGAATACTGGAACTCAGGGAAATGGAGTATCTTCAATTTTATGTTACATTGAGTGGGAGCCCCTCACCCTATGTTTATAAAGCAGGGTTAGAACGTACGTTAACTGTTCCTGGAATAGCACCACTCTCTTACGGGGAAGTTTATATAGCCTCAAGTTTAGGGGCACTAAGAGGTAGCCAGACCAATTTGATAATCTGGTATAAAGAGTAACTATATGTCATTAGAAGATAATGTTATAAATATAAATAAGGATTATACTGATAGTCTTGGTAATAAGATATTGTGGTCTAATGATGTACTTACTACATATTACTATAATGCTACTACTTCTGGGACGGAAGAAGATTGGGTTAAAAATTGGACCGCGCTTAATGTAGTTAGTAACTTTGACTTTAATACAGAGGAGCCTGGAGGAAGTTGGGAGCTAGTTACAGATTCTCCTTATGAGCCATACGCTACACAGTTGTGTAGGACCGCTATGTGGAACAATACAGATTTGATACAAGGTGCTTCGGTTACTAGTAGTGGTTATACATATCCCTATTATGATTCCTATACAGTTAGCTACGTCTACGCCGATGGGTGGGAAACTGATGATGGTGTGTCCCCAGGCGCTGCGGCCATTACATTTGATCTGGCGTCTGTACAGGATGTTAATTACTTTTGGTTTACACCTGGTTGGGGGGTAGATACAACTAAATTTATTAAAGAATATCGTATAGGTGTTTCAGATACTGGTTTGGAAAATGAGTTTACAGTGGTAGCTAGTGGCACCACTGTGTCGGGTTCTGCTGCCCCCATGATAGATTTTTTGGGTAATATACAAACTAGATATATAAAAGTATATGTAGATAGCAATTGGGGGCACGCTTCATGGTCAAGGTTGTGGAAAGCTTCGGCTTTTTATGAACCTGATTGGTCTATGTTTGGTTATAATAATGATGGGTGGTCACAAGGTACAGATGCGTATTGGCAGCAGACAGTAAATTTAACAAATGTGGACACACTTTTTATAGATGTTCGTGCGCATATGTCATCTGCCTCTCAGGTAGGGGTTATGACTGTGCTAGCATCTGGGGTGGGGGGCTCTTCTGACGATGTTTTACAAAACTATGATTGGAGTACAAGCGGTTCTTGGCTTGATACTAACGATCTTGTTCCCGGCACAAGTGATAATTATTATTGGACAAGGAGAGAAGAGGTGTTAGATGTCTCTTCTTATACTTCCACCTCTTTAAAATTGCGTATATATAACGAGACCCAAGGAAAAGCCGTATTTTTTGGGTTCTTTGATAATATACATACTTCCCCTCTTTGGTATAGGGAAACGTTCTCTGAGTATAGAAGTAATGTACAGGCTTTTCCTGATGAGACTTATATAGTATCAGATAGAGTAGGGCTGTCCATAATAGACAAGAGTACCCTAGACCTGTGGATGCGGTTTAATATAGGGCCTGGCTATGCACTAGAATCTGCTGCTTTAGATGTAGTTGCTAAGGAAGGTTGTATTTATGTAGCCACTACTAGAGGTCTAATTATTATAGATTTTAATAATAATAGGATATGGAAAATAGATGAGGTTGGTGTCTATTATAGGATGTCGATTGGCCGTAGAAATGAATACGGTATGTGGTTTTTGGAGACGGGTTCTCATAAGTTATCTTCTAATTCTTTGTGTTGTGTGGATTTCGGTACACATGATGGAGATTTTTTCGTAGTAGTTGGGCACTCTTACGGCATGTCTTATATAGAAAATCCTACAGTAGTTAGTACAAGAGTCGTAAATAATTCTGTTTTTACCTACCCCGTAAGAAAAATAAAGACCTACAGTGGTGAAACAGGGGATGTTAATCGTATAGTATTTGTTGGTGGTTATAATCTTAGGGCACGTTTAGGTGTTATAGAGGACATTACTTCTGTAAAGACTGGCTCTTTTGATGATAGTATTTTATTCTTCCATTCAACTGGGTTGGAAAATGATTTGATGCACAGTGGTATTTCGTCTCAGTGGGAAGTTTCTGATGGAGAATTAGATTTATATTACAGCCCAGAGTATGTCACCTTGTCTGGAATTAAAACAAGCTATGGGCCAACTACGCTATTGCAAAAAGAACTAGTCCCTGACCAGCCCTTTGTAGCTACACTTGATGTTAAAATAAACAAGTGGCCTGAAAGAGGTAATGGTGGGTTACACTTTGGTGTAACTTCTGGTTGGCCCGTTTCTCCAATTTTATACGAAGTTACTTCCCAAGCTCTATCATTAAGTGCTATAAATGGTATAGAGGGTGTTGTTATTGAAGATGAAGATTTTTCCATTTTTCCAAATACGGATAATTGGAAATTGACTCTTGAGAGTTATGATAATTCTCAGGTTACTACTAGTGAAGGTGCTCTAAAATTATTGGCTTATGTAAGTTTTTCTTGGGGGGTGGATTACGCTGCGGGGTCTATGTTGGGGCATATGAGGACTTTTGCTGCTCAAGCCTTTACGGCAAAGGTTAAGGTTAGATGTACACAACTTGATTTGAGTATTGAAGATGCTAGGCAAAATAGTGTGGTGTTTGGTATATCAGACGGTCTTTTTTTAGGAGAGGGGTCTGGCACACACTTGCTTTGCATGGGTTTACGTAGTCACTTTATTGATGCTAACCCTCCCCACTATAGTATAGGTTACACAGCAACGGAAGACCGTTTATATTGGGATACCTTATCTCAATTTACAACGTCTTCTGGTGATATGACTTCTTTAGCGGGGTGGCGACAATGGGAATTTACTTATGACCCTGTTGCGGAGACGTTGAATGCTGCTATAGATGGTATGTTTATCGGTGAATACCAATATACCCCCATGGGAACAGATATAGGGATTATTATGGGAGCTGCGGGTAATGTGCTTGGGGGTACTACTACTGCTTATTTTAAAGATTTTGAGATAGATTTTGGGGAGAACTCTTCTAATGCCACAAGGGAATATGTGGCACAGACATATGATGATGGTGTGTTTACTATACCAACCGCTAGTGGTACACATCTTGATGGTATGCCTTTTAGTGAGCTTGATGGTACCTACTCTGCTAATTGGCGTACTTGGAAAATAGTATATGACGTAGAGTCTTTATCCTGCTATGTAGATGACGTATCTGTAGGTGACCCTGTAGTTTTAGGACTAGGTAATAACAATCAGAGGGATTTTGTACATTACAATCAACCTGCTGTAGCAAGCGGTACTGAGTCAGGTAGGACCGTAGATATAAATATAAAGAATTTTAATATAGACTATAATAGTGGAGGGTCTTTGTTAAAGGGCTCTCCTAATAATTTTTGGTTGGAAGGTGGGTCTTATCTTGGTGTTGACTATAATTCATTATTTGTTGCCACTACAAGTGGAATAGAGAGATTAACTTATGGAGTTAGTGCTACAGTAAGTGGTACCCCTATAAGTACAGAAACTTTGGGTGTAGAAGGAAGTGGTTTGGGTTTAGAGGTTTTATATGGCAATATAAGGAATGTGGCTTCAGTAGAGGTTAGTGACGGGTCGGTACTTAGTACAGGGTTGTTGTATGCAGGCTCTTCTAGATATGCTTTACGAGGGTGGGAAAGGCTTGTTGATAGGGCCGGTGATACTATTTCTACAAATGAGGTGGGTATAAATGTGTCCCCAGATGGAAGTAAAATATATGAATTTTTTAACGCTGCAAAATCTTATATATATTCTATAGATACAGGTAGTATGTCTTCTTCTTGGAACTTGCTATTGCAAAGTGATTATCCTATAGGAGTAAGTTCCTTACAAAGTAGAGGATATGTCTTTGATATGCAGGATGGGAATTTATATTGTGTAGGTCCTACATGGTTTGCGGTTTATAATAAAGCAACTACGGAGTGGATTACCCCTACAGTTAATATAGGGGTAACACCTATTACTACAAGTAGATTTGATTATTGGGAGGCTGCCTTTATATATTCTAAGAGCCAGTTATTCCTCTTATCGGAAGGGGAAAACACATTAATGAGTTTATCAGAGCGGTATTGGACTGGTCCATACAGGCATAGTAGGGACCTTTGGTGGACAGATTTTTCCGCATGTGTATACTCCGATGTGGATGATTCCATATACGCACTTAGGCAGGGGACTACGGATAATTTTCATAGAATGCCTATGGATACACTTATATTTTCTGACCCCTTGCCTGACTGCCCCTTTGCGTTTGATTTTGACTACGGTATCTCTGCTTTTTATAGACCCTATGATGAGTCTGTTTATTTTGTTATGCAAGGTTCAGCGCAGTCTTATGGTAGGAGGCTTCTTCGTTTTGATGTAAAATCTCAGGAATGGTCTACTTGGGGTGAAGACTTTCCTTCAACTGTGTCAGATTTTATGACCGCTTCTTATGCTTTTGAAGAAGATGCTCTTTATGTAATTGCAGGTATAGGGTCTACAACAATGTACAAGTATTATTTCCCAAGAGACATTGCTCCTAGATTTATTTCATGGGATCAATCTGGTATGTTATTACCAGAGGATTCTTTGGTAGCCCGGTTTAGAAAGATTTCTTTTAGTACCGATGCGGGTAACCCTAGTGATGACTTTGGAGATGGGTCTGTTGCCCCACAATGGTACAAATATATATATGGAATTGGTGGAAGCATAGAGGAAAGTGGAGATAGTATAGATATGGTGTGCACTTCAACATCTCCTCACGGCAACTCCAGTATTGTACGCCCTGTACCAGTCCCTGCTTGTGACTTTTCTGCTAGTGTGAAAGTTAAAATAAATGATATGACCAGGTCTACTGGTGCAGCAGCAACTAGTAGAAATATGGTTATGCTTGGTATTACAGACTTTCTTGGTCTTCCAGGCACATACGCAGGTGTAAATGAAATAGAGATGGGTATGTCCGTGGTCGGTATGAGTGGCCTATTCATGGTAGCTACCAATGATGTAGCTGATGATGTAAATCGGTACTCATTATATAAGGCTGACCAGGGAGTAGATGTTTTTTATAACACATCTCAATACGAAGATTTTAATAGTACTGACGCTACAGGATTAGCAGAGTATAGGGAGTGGCGCATTGATTATTCCCATAGTTCAAAACAGATTGACTCTTATATAGATGATGTCTTAGTTGGAACTACCACTCTTGCAGGAGGGGGTTTTAAACACGGCGCTTCTTTATTCCTGGGAGCCCATAGAATATTGAATGCAGTTTCTGGAACTATAGATGTTAGTGCGAAAGATTTAGTTGTTACGGAAGACAGCTCTTCTTTGTTGGTTTCTAATTACTTGGAGATCGATGATAGTGACGAGTATGGTTATTTACACTATGAAAAACTTGACGCAACTATTGTGTCCGGTACCGGGTACGCCTTTGAAAGTGACTGGCGTATAGAAACCTACTCTTTATCAGATAATAGTTATGTTTGTTCGGTGGGGTCCATGGAAGATGGACAGAAGCAGGCAACTTTGGCAGCGTTATATACAAGTAATAAAGAGATTGGTTTCTATATGGGGGGTGACCCTAGGGAGTACTCCTCTTACACTTCGGTTGAGCATGATTGGACTGTTAGATCTACATATAAAATTTTATCTGACGCTGATACCCTCAAATTATATATTGATGGGTCAAGCACACCTGCCATCAACATTTCGTATGATAGTTTACCAAATACTGTCTATCGCAGGTGTAGATTCGGCTCATTAAATCCCTCCGAGGAACGGTTTCTTTGGTCCTCCAGTAGGGTAGCAACACCAGTTACAGTTAGTGGGTCTTGGTCTCATGGTACTATACCTTCTACCTTTTACGGTAGGAGCTACTTGTCACCCTCAGCGTCTACTTCTGTAGGGGACAAGGTTGTTCTTTACTCTAACGACTCCTCTGATGGTTATCTATACATGTTTTATTCTGTTTATACTGATAAATCAGTTACGGTTCCAATTACTATTTATCATGGAGGCATTATAGATTTGCCTGTGCCAGATTCTTTTGCTACTAATCCTATAGTTAGTGTGTCGGATAATGTAGATGAATATGGAGATGTGGATATAAGTGCAACTAAATTGGTTCTTAGTCAGAGAAGATATGCTGATGGTGGTTTATTTGGAAGAATACCTGCGGCTAATGAATCTCCCTCCGGTTGGGTTTACCTGGGTAAGTACACTAATATTGATCATGTGGTTGTTACATGCGATGGTACAGGAGGCACGTCCTCTGACCGTGTGTGCGTTGATTCTTTTAAAATAAAATATACAGATACACAACCAAGAGCACGCTCTGTGTCTCGTGTATATAGTGTAAGCTACACAATAGGGGAAAAGGTAGTGAAAAAAGAAGATGATTATAAAGGAGGGTTTACTGTTGTGGACATGGATACGGGGGCGCAGCTTGATGCTTATAGTAATAACACCAGTCCTTCTATACTTGATAGCAATATATCAGATTTTTATGTTACGTAGTAGGAGCAATAATGCCTAATTTAATTGAATATATAACAGGTACAGCCACAACGGAACAGGACTTGATTCTGGCCCTGGAAGATTTTATGGTTAATGTTTTGACTGGGTGGTCTGTAATAGATAAAAATACTGATACTGCTTCAGATAGAGATTACATTTTTTATTCTCAGGGTACAGTTCCTGGTAGGTACAGAGATTTGTATATTCGCTGGCGTGGGTATAGTGATGACGTTAGGGTCTATGGTTATCAACGGTGGGCCAGCTCTGCTGATTATGATGCCGAGTTGCATGACACTTCTTATAATATAATAAATTGTGGGGCTGGCCCATTTAATTATTGGGTCTTTGGGGATGCAGACGGTGTTTGGTTAATTATTAAGGACGGTACCAGTTATTGGAGTGGTTTTGGTGGCTATTTTGAAACGTACTACTGTGATGACATAGATGATTTGCCTACTTGTGTTGTAGGGCACAGTTCTCTATCTTCTTTTTTTACCTCACCTCGTGTATATGGGTATGGCCCGCCTCCTGTAGGGAGTGGGTATAAAACTTCTTATGTTTCCAATAGCGCTTACTATACTACATATTTAACTTATGGAGAACCTAATCAGAGGGATGGTAGCGTAGCCCATCTTCCAATTATAATGGCACATTCAACTAATAATGCTGAAAAAGAAATAAGAGGCGAGTTGAAGCACTCTTTATGGTTCGGGGGAGACACCCTTGCTAGTGAAGACTGGGTTACAATATCTGGTACTAATTATAAATATTTTATTAGTAAATATGGCGCAGATACTACTTTTGGTGTTGGTCCTATAACAACGCTGTCTGGGGAGTGGTAGAATAATGGAAGTTTATAGGTATAGAACGGGTGTCGTGTCAACTGAGCAAGAATTTGTTGATGAGATGCATACATTTTTAACATCTTATATTGGAGGCTGGACAAGAATAGAAGTTA
>Ga0114918_10002460_pt1 | contig 16609 bp, 30 predicted proteins | sample LantaG_FD_87015 | JGI IMG/M metagenome (GOLD analysis project Ga0114918, IMG submission 87015) | Deep subsurface microbial communities from Baltic Sea to uncover new lineages of life (NeLLi) - Landsort_02402 metaG | ecosystem: Environmental > Aquatic > Marine > Oceanic > Sediment | place... | reverse complement strand
TATATTTTTATCTTATTAAGATATTTATTATTATTAAACAAAAAATATTATGTCAAAAAGAATAATTAAATTAACAGAATCCGATTTGGAAAATATTGTTAGGAAAGTTTTAGAAGAACAATCTCAACAATCGTCAGCATATTCATCACAATCATTTAAACCAAAGAACTACGGGTCTTTGTTTGATTTGGGAAAATACCAAGATGAAAGTGGTAAGATTAGACAAGCAATCGAACAAGATAAAGAAGCCGTTGTTAATTTTATTAACAGTCAGGATTTCGCTAACTTTACTGCTAAAATTATCGCAGGTGAATCACAAGTTACCAATCCTGCAAACTTTAAACAAAAAGGTTCTTTGGCTCTTGCCAGAGCTAAAACAGTTTATGAAATCTTAACTGATGTTTATTCAGAATTAATCAATGAAGGTCAATTAAAGATTGTTATGCCATCAATCCGTGAAGTTGTAATTGGTAAAACACCATACAAACCTGGTGACCAAAACGACCCAGCTAAATTGGAACAATATAAGAAAGAACAATATGTTAGTATGAACTTACAAGGTAGTGGTAAAACTTTAGAATGTAATAAACCTCTACCTGTAAAAGGTAGACAGGCACAGGCACCAAATTTTGAATTTATCTACGGTGAAGAGTTGAGATTGAATCGAAAAATTAAAGGTATTAATTACCAAGCTCTCACTATTCCTGATAGACCAATTGTTATATTTGCAGATGGTAAAAGAAGTACTCCGCCATATTTTGTGAGAGAAAAGGTATCTTCAGAAGAAGAAAATGAATTAAAATATAAATGTGAGTTGGCACTTAAAAACTCAATATATTCACAATCTTTAGCGTTTAAAGATATTGAAGTTGATAACAGTGCATATAAGAGTATTGTAACATATGTTAAAGGAGGTATTATTGGACAACAAACAATAGGTGGTGTGTTGGTTACAATCTTTAATGGCGTTGCTGGTAATTTAACACCGGAACTTAAAAAATTAAATGATGAGTTGGTGAAGGCTAAAAACACACTAACACCACAATTATTTAATGCGAATACCACACTAATAAGAGATGTGTTTAGTAAAACACCAAAGATTGTAACTAATTCAAAGGGTACTCCATTTAACGTGAATATGCAACAAACACGGTCAATTAAGATTGGTAGTTATGCACCACTAGATGATACCCAATTCATAATAACACCTTACTGTCAATCATAAAAAAAGGGTCCTTCGGGACCCTTTTTCATTATTACCAATCTTTCATTTCTTTGATATAAACCTTGTAAGTTCCGTCGCTTTTTTTGTAAGTATAGATAATTAAACTACCTAAATCGGTAATGGTGATAACACCTTGAACGTAACGTTGTGGGTAATCATCTTTTACCTTATTGTAAATTACCATTTCCTTTGCGGTCATTTCGATTTCTTGGTAAGGGTTGATGGTTGTAATACTTGTAGGACATTCATCCACATATCGGAGAAGAAACACTTCTTGGTTTTGGTATTCCGCAGGAACTACCTGACCCATAACTTGACCACCGAGGATGAACATAACGAAGAGGAGTAACATATTTTTCATACTTCAAATATAACCCTAAATTCTTTATTTACCAAACTTTAATTAAAAAAATAGTTTATTTTACAATACAAATCATTTTATAAAAAAACTTCAATAATGTCAAATTCTTTTTATACTTGTTGGATGAAAAACCTTTTACTTGGAGTCCTTTTTATATTATTGGCACAAATCATTGCATGGTTTCAACAGTTCGCCACAATCCGTTGGCCCTGGTTTAAAGACCATGTGTGGGTATTAGTGGTAGTATTGGGTATTCCTACATCATACTTATTTATTTGGGGTGCACAACATCTATACGGTGAAGTCGCATCAGTATGGAGTGTTAGACTGATACAATTTTCCATAGGTATGGGTGTCGTATTGGGTTTGACTTATTTTATAATGAACGAACCATTGTCTTTAAAAAATGGTGTGTGTTTATTTTTGGCTACTTTAATAGTTATAATACAATCCTTTTGGAGATGATATTGTCTTTATAATAAAAAAATCTTATTATCACAAACATGAATACATTAAAATTTGAACACAGAAAAATAATTACCGTAACTGAAGAATATGGTAAACAAACTTGGGTTTTACAATCTAACCCTGAAATTGAATTGGGTATGATATATATCCGTTATAAAGGTGAAATATACTTACTAAAATAAGTGAAACATGATTTAGTAAAAATCAGAGATTTAATACTTAAAAAAAATCCTAATCTTGGTGGAATTACCATTAAGGTAGAAAAATCTGCTTATACTGATGAGATTCGTGTTGATTATAAAGTATTAAATTGGTGTCAACTAACAGAAGACGTGATACATAAAATATGTGGTGAGTTTATGTATTGTGGATTACCGAGTAGAGTGGCATCACATTATCAGGACGGTAAGATTGTCTTTATGACTATATTACCCAAAGATACAGAATTACATACAGAAACTTATTAGCGGTGATATTTATATCTAATGGATAACTTAAAACCTGCATTAACAAAATTATTAAACACTCTCGGTAATCGGATGACTGACGAATACTACGGGATGACTTTTGATTTTACTATAGGTGATATTAAAGTTATGGGTAATTCTGATATTATAGAAATTAATGTAATTACCAATCCACAAATACCCTCAACTTTATTTGTTGAAGATTCTCCATGGAATCATGGTAAATTCTCAACGGGTAACTATTTGTCTTGGAATTTGGAATACTTAACAAAGTATTTAGGTTTGGGTTCAGAAAAGGTTTTTATTAATATTAATAATATGATTCAGTCTGAAGATATGCCTTTAGGTGACAAATTTGATATTTGTTCTTATGAAGACGATTTTTATAGGTTGGATTCTAGTGCAACCGTATTACATATACCATCAGGTTATACTTACCCAATTAACAATGATTTATGTTCAATAGATGCAAGTGATGGTTACCATTTATCCAATATTGAAAATGATGATTGGTGGGATGCGTTAACTGAAAATGAGAAATACGATTTAACCAAATTTTATAAGCTGTGAAATCTGAATTCATAAATAATATTTTTAATAATTTACCTGTGGATTTAGATTCTGTTGGGACATATTCTGATGCTGTTATGGACCATAGTAATTTTTGGAAAAATGTGACAGATTTTAAAATAAAAGTTGAGTCACGAGAAAACTTGGAATTTAATGGTTATAAGTATACAGGTCCAGGTGATTTAGTCATTGACATTTATTCGTCAGAAGATTTTGTATTGAATGTTTTTGATGTTGATTACATTTATGCTATTAGGAATGTTATATTTCCATGGCTTAAAAAATCATATTTAAAATATTTGGGATTTGATTTGTTTAAAGATTTTGCCGACATAATAGTTAATATACACACCATTGATGGAAACATTATAGATTATAAAATAAATTATGATGAAATAAGTCCGAATGCCCAGTGGGAATCTAAATATTGGGTTAAAAAATAGTATTTATTGGGGATATGAAGTTTACATTAATAAATTCACTTAAAACAATTATTACCGAACAGTATAATACTGCGGAGTTTACCTTTAAGTCCATGAAGCCATGGAAGAGGAAAGGTAACAACCCGACATGGTTTGTGTATTTCAATAACCTTGATTTGGTTGACGGTCAATATGTTAAAGGTGATAATAGTTTGATTTACTTAATTGGTAACGGTGAAGAGTTCTCAGTTGACCCAAGATATTTTGATTACTATCCAAATACTAAAACAGGTAGAGTATTACTTAATGTATTGAAAAAAGACTATCCAAAAATTATAGATATGCTTTTTGGTGGTGATGTTGAAATAACCCCCAAATCAATTAGACAAGCCTTAGAAATTGCATTTAAAGAAAATTGGATTTCTTCAGATGAAATTTACTCACCAGGTGTAAGAAACATTTATACTATAGGTGAAAAAGCCGGTACTGATGAGTCTTGGTCTATTGTAAATTTCTTTGATACTAAAAGAGAGGTACAAGAAAAAATCAGACAGAAGTGGAATAAAGAAGGTAATGGTGATTTTACGTATTGGTTGTCAGATGTATTTAAGAACGATAAGGACTTTGTTGATGAACTTATAGAAATACAATGGAGGTCCATATCAAATGGTTATAAGAACGAATTAATGGTTGCGGATAAATTATCTAAATCTATAGGTGGTAAGAGTCAGTTTTTCCCACCAGGTTCAAAAATGGATAGGTATAAATCCATAGACATGGTTATAAATGGTAAAACATATCAAATCAAACCGTCAAGTAGTGTGAAGAAAGAAGATGAGTTTTATAAGATTAAAACTTACGGTATGAGTAATACCTATAGAAGTAAGAATATTGATTTTATAGTTTACGGTAATTCAGACGGTAAGATTTATGTGTTTCCAAATAAAAATTATGACGTAAAAAATCATACTGAGGTCGAGCATTATGTAGAGCCTCAAGTATTCTAATTAAAAAATTATGAAAAAATATTTCTTCGGTTGGCAAAATATTAAATGGTTAATAAAAGAAGTCATGGCACTTTACAGTGGTGATATGTCGTATTTCTCTAAAAAGAGAATTGAATCGGGAGTTGCCTTTATAGTGGGACAATGGGGTATGGTATACTTTTTAGTCAATAACATACAATCTATGTCCGCATCTGACATCGTTTTATGGTCAGGTGTTGAATTTGCAATTGCTGGTTATATGATTAACCAAATTCAAAAAGAAAAGGAATTAGATAAAGAGGATTAAATCATCCCCTCAGGTGGGTTTGGGTCAGTCCAATCAGGTCCTGCTAAAATACTTAAAATTTCTTCATAAGTGTATGGTCCTTCTTTAGTGGTTAAGTTCAAAACACAATCAGGCATTGCACCTTCCCATTTAACAAACGTCTTACTTTCATCTACAGATTTTCTAACAGTTTCTGCTGATGTTTCGAGAACTTCATTAAAATTAATTTGATTTAATTCAGATACGTTAAATATCATAAATTTTCTGTTGTCATAAATTCCGTACTGTTCTGGCATAATTATAAGTTTTAAATATATTTATAAATATGATGTTATTAAAAGTTTTCGTATTATTATTTATAATCGGTGGAACTTTTTGGTTTGTCGCAAAAAGAAATGAGGAATAAAGAAGAATTAAAAAAACTTCAGGATAAACTAAAAATGTTTACAAAGATGATGTTGGTCGATAGAGTTCGTGATGAATATTCTATGGTGGAAGATATTGTCTTAACAAAATTCGAACACAACCCATATACAAATAAGGATTATCCTGAATTTACGGTAGAGGTGAATAGTTGGGTTACCCCATTATCTCAAGCGGTTATTAAACAAAATATTAGAGAATATATTGATTCGTTTTTCCCTGATATCTTTACGGTATTAAATGCGAATGTAAAATTTAACAGAATATAACGTCAATTCCATTATTCAAAAATGGTTGTTATCTCTTTCGATTTTTATTAAAAAAATTTGCCCAGTATATACTGTAATTAATAATAAATAAAATAGAATATATAATAAAAATAATATAACTAGAAACTAGAAGCTAGTACTAGAACTAGTAATTATATGCAAAAAATTAAAAAGTCATAAAATACAAAAAAAGTTCTTAAAAAAAATGGGGTCGGGGGATTTTATTTACCACATTCTGATTGATACTTAGGATTTTTCCATTGTACCCAATATTCCACCAAACCTTCTGGTGTTTTCTTCACATCACTAATATTCAAATCGGTACCTTTAACTGGTAAATACCCAAGCTCTCTGATGGCGTCTTGTTTTTTGTAACCCTCACCATGACCCCATCCACCTCTATGGTCAAAAGATGTATATGCGTCACACTTATCATTCACACGAACAAAAGGTATCCTCAAGAAATATTCAACATTACCACTTCCCATTCCTTTTGTGGTCATTTCAATACCATCAAAATCAACCTTAGAATATTTGCCATTATTATAAAGTTCTTTTAATTTCTTACCAATTAAATTACTTGCGGTATTCGAGAACTGGTGTGCAATATCACCCTGAGAATTAAATTCAGGACCTACATAGGTTCCCACAAATCCATTATCGGCAATGGTCGGATTAGAGGTTTGTTCAGATAACAAACCCATTACTTCTTTAATTCTATATATTTCTTCATTTAACACCATAACAATAAATATTATAAAAATAAAAAAATGTTATATATTTATTATCATGGGTAAGAATATTATTGCACCTGAATTAATTAGAGATTTTACCTCTATGATTGGTCCACGAAAACCACACTTTGTGAAAGGTTTTGATGTGAGTACGGATGAAATATCAGGGCAAAATAGTTTCGTTATTAAATTTAACTTATCCGAAGAATATAGAAAAAAATTACACCTCGATTATCCTGTATTTTTACATGAACTCTTTTCTAAAATAAACGCTTGGGTTCATAATGATAATGAAAAGAAAGAAATAATCGAATGGATACGAAAAATACAAAATCTTAAAGAAGAAATGGAAATCTATTTTCCGATAAAAAGGTTAGTTATTGAAGTGTTTTAGTTTTCTATGTTCATAAACTTTAAAAAAGTTTAAAATGAACAATGATTTATCTCCTAAAAAATATAATGGTATTATTTGTAACTCTTGTGGGTGTCAGTTTTATGACAAAAACCCAGGAGATTACATTAAAAATATGTCTAATGACGAAAAACTACGTACAAAGGTTGTTTGTGAGGGTTGTGATACCACTCATTTTAGAGTTGTTGAAGATTCAGAAGTGTTTTCTAATAAGCAAACCAAATGATTTACACCAATCAGGTATTCTTCAGACACATTATAGGTTGAATAACCACAATATTCACAATGATAAAGGTCTTTTTCTTCCATATTTTGAGGGGTTTTAGTCATAATAGGTGTGGATGGTCCACTTTTATATTTGAGTGTCTTAAATCTCTTTAAAATTGGGTGTTTTAATCGTTAATTTCGTCTGAAATATCTAAACTGTTCAAGTATTTCTTATCTATTTTGTTTTCTAGATAAGAAACTAAAATTTTAGCAGAGTAATAGTTCGTTGCTAACGGAATATTGTGAACATCACAGAGTCTAAGTAACATATTTACGTCAGGTTCGTGAGGATGTTTGTCTAATGGGTCTCTAAAAAAGATAACCGCATCTATTTTACCCTCAACAATACGTGATGCTATCTGTGCATCACCACCTAAAGGTCCACTTTCTAACGGAATTATCTTATTTACACCCGCATTTTTAATTTTTGAACTGGTCGTTCCCGTTCCGTATAAATTTATTGGGTCTGAATTGAAAAAATTCAACCTTTTCATTATAAATGAAACCAAATCCGCCTTTTTTCCATCATGTGCAATTAGTGCTATTGAGTAATTCTCCATTATTGTGTCTTTTTAAGTAAAATACAATATATTTATAGTAAAAACAAGGTTATGAGAAACGAAAATTGTACTTGTAGTGAAAAATGTCTTACAGAAGGTTGTTCTTGCACTGTTTGTGAGTGTACATACACTCAAAAATAGAAAAATATTCCCTTTATAGGGTACTTAGGGCCGTTATCCGTTGTGGTAACGAAAAAAGGGAGGGGTTCGCTACCATCTCCCTTTGTTTTTAGGTAAAAACCTACTTTTTATTTAAAATTTCTTGTAAAATACGTAGAGAATCTATAATTTCATCACTTTTTGACTCATCAAACCTTTTAAATCCCTTCACTACCGTTCTTGGGTTGGCTTTACTCATTATCTGTTTAAGATAATCCTTTCTTTTACTAATAATACCCATCATTAAGTCCAACATCTCAATATCCCACTCAGATTCCACATAGTTCATAAAATCTTCAGAGGTAAATGGTGCCTCATATGTATCTAAATCAACTTCTTCCTTGACTGTATCCTTATTGAACGGAACTTCATCAATACTATCTATTTCAACTTCTACATCCCAAGTATCGTAAACCTCTTCACCTTTAAGTTCTCCACTCCAAATTTCAATTTCATTATTATTGAGTGCGTTCTCTAAAAATTCTTTAGAATACATTTCATTCACACCACTATATGTGTCACCTTTTTTTGCAACATAAATTTCTTTACCGACCCAATTAAATTTCTTCATTTGTGGTATTATGTAGTCAGAAGTATTAAAATCATCGTCATTTAGTAAATTCGCATTTTCTTTAAGAAATGCAAATACGTAATCAATGTTTTCAAAGTGGTTTTTAATTCCAACTAATTTAAAATTATCCACTAATGAGTCCATAAAATAATCATCAGGATGAAGATTATTGAAATCTATATTTGTAGAATTATTATTAATAGTGTATTGTATGATTTTTAACAACACCTCAGTTTTTATTGGTGTAGTTCTTGGCATCATATCCTCGTTTATGTTTGTCATATTTATATTTTTACTACCAAATAACATAAAATAGTTTATACTTATAAATAGTAAGATATTTATTAATGTAATTTGCAAACATGGATTTTAAAATTTTAGTAAACATAGTATATAAATTAATGGAGTTGGAATCTAAAAATTCTGATAGTTTAATGGGGGTTAGTTATATTTTATCTAACACTCTTAAGTTTCCATCAACTCAATCTATAATGGCTAAAGTTCCACCATTGGAAATACTAAAGGTAGTTTATACGGTATTTTTCATGTTAACAGGTGACGACTATGAAACCGCAAAAGATAAAACCAAAAACATGTATCTTGTAGGTATTACAGATATTGAAAACAAAGAATACCTTAAAGAGAAGTGTGATTTTTGTGATGGTGATGGTATCATTTCTTGTTATGAATGTGACGGTAGTGGTAATGTTGAATGTGAATTTTGTGATGGTGATGGTGTTTTACAGACTAATGATGAAGAGAGTGATGAATGTGATAATTGTTGGGGTACTGGTGAACAAAGTTGTGACAACTGTGATGGTGGAGATGTAGAATGTCCTGAATGTGGTGGTGATGGTGAAATTGAATCGTCTGAGCTTTATGTAGAATTAACTACATCACATTGGGTATTTATAGATGAGTCATTATACAAAGATTTAGAAGAGTTATACAATAACGAGAGATATATGGATGAAGAAGAATTTTTTAAAATTCTTGACGATACTAAAACTAAAGGTAGTATTATATTATTATCAACTAAAAATCTAAGAGAAGAAACGAAATTACGTGTACTTCAAAATGAGTTTGATGATAATATTGATGAGGGTGATAGTTTTATTAGTAAATTATCTCCGATAGAAAACTTTAAAAATGTAATTGTTAACTATCCAGGTGGTACTAATACCTCGTTAGTGTATTTAAATTAATCTTCAGACAAAGGGTATTCAATATCAACTTCCTTTAACTTTGATTCTATAAAATTTACATACTCTTTTTCGTCAAAAATTCCATACATTTTCAGTGAACTTTTGAAATCTTCTATTTTAGAAAATACATTGTGCCTAGCAATTGCCAAATCTTGAGGGAAAGAAAATAACCGAGATACTTGTGACTCACTATATCCCTCTCTTTGCATTATTTGTCTCATCTTACGATATCCCTCAACTATATCATCAATTGAGTGTACCACTGAAACAAATTCTTCTAATTTACCCATTTAACGTATTATTACTATTATAAATATACTCACCAAGTGTTAAGTCTATATCTGTTGTGTTGGTACCACAATAAGTAATATATGGAGTATTTGTACCAGGTATGTAATAAGGATTTGTTGTGCCAGGTATAGTATAAGGTGCTGTAATAATAGGCTCCTCCATTGATATTTTCCATGATTCTAAACCCTTTATTTTTAATACTGAAAATATATATTCAATATCATCTTTATTGAAAGGTTCACTAAAATATATAATTTTTTTTTCTGTATCTATGGTAAATTTCATAATAATAATTATATAAAGTAAAATAAATATGTCAACTACACTAATTGACTGTAAATTGAAGACCAACTATCTATAGGTTGACCTGATGGTGTTTGGATTTTAATATGTAAATGTGAACCGTCAGAGTGACCAGTACCACCAACTTCACCTATCTTTTGTCCGACTTTAACATCACTTCCTGTCGGTACATTTGTTTTTGACATATGACAATAAACTGTGGTGTAGTTGTTATCTAAAGTAAGTATTACTCCCGTTCCACAATTACCACCAATATCTCCTGATTTTTTAACTTTACCATTTCTTACTGAATATATGTCAGTACCTTCAACCGCAGAAAAATCAACACCATCATGTTTTCTTTTACCTCCACTTCTCGGTGCCCCGAATACTTGATTGCCTGTTGGTTGTTTAATCTGTGATTTGATTAATGGAAAACCCCATCCTGAGATTTTAAAATTAGGACATTTACCCTCGATAGAGAAACCTATATTTTTATAATACTCCACAGAACCTGGACATCCTAATAAATCTACAATATCTTTATCAGGTGAAGACCACCCAATTTCAACACTTTCAGAATTAGTACTTTTTTCAGGTTTTTGTTGTGTTACTTTTGGAGGTTTTGCAGCACCTGACTTTACAGGTTCAGACTCAGGGTTCCAAGCCCATTCCTGTTCACTTAGTACTTTTTTTATTGTTTTTCTTAGATTCATTAAAATGTATATCCTATAAATATATCATTCTTTAACATTTTCATCCCTGTTAACACCAAAATCGAATTTATACCATATTCTTTCATGTATAAAATATAAAAACATTTTTGTTACAACTTCAAAAGAGCCAATAGTTATACCTATTAAAGGGTCTCCCGATACTAACCATCCTAATAACATTGTGTCGATGGTTCCAACAACTCTCCATGTTAATGTTTTTAAGAGATGTCGTTTTACTGATACTTTAGGTTTATCCATATAGGTATTATCCCTTAATAAAACTTAAAGTAAATAAAAACCCCACCGATTTGGTAGGGTTTTATTTTTAGAGTGTGGTATCGGTGATGGTGTATTCGTGACTGTCCAAAATTGGTTCATAATCTGAACAACTTGATAATCCAAATAGTAGGACAATAACAATTAATAGTGTTACAAGTTGTGAGGGACCATTCACACCTTCTTTAATCATTTTAGGTTCGGTCTTAATTACTTTGTTCATGTCAATTTTCATCTTATAGTTTTTTAAATTCAGGTTTAACAATTTTCCAAATAATAGGTGAAATATCTTTTCCGTCTAATAGTGCGAACAAAATTGACGGATATTTGACTTTTAAAGCTTGTTCTGCAAACTCTTTACGTCTACCACCGTCACGTAATCCTAAAGCTTGGAATGTCATAAAAATGTATTCATATTCTCTTTTTAGGATATTGAATTGGCTCACCAACTCATTCTCGTATTCTTTGATTTTGTCGTAGAACTCATCAGGAACATCTTTGAGTATTTCATCCATACTTCCACCATTAGATAGTACTTCCCAAACCGCAGTGGTGGATAGGTTGGTCATTATCTTATGGAGACGAACATAATCCTCAAACTTAATCTTCATTCGGAAGTTACCAGGAAAAAACCTTAATACAAAACCTTCTTTGTTGTTCTCATTCTTTTCCTTCAGGGACTGGTATAGTTCATCTGAAAAGTTGAAGTGTTGTTCTGTCTTAACGATATCAGATTTTTTGATTCCGTTTGCTGCGAAAATAGAACAAGCCATTGTCCAATGTAGTTCAGTTTCATCTGTTGGTTCCCATTTCCAACCTTCGTTTAGAACTACGGATAAAAAGGTTATTTTCTCCTTTCCGTAATCCACAACGATACGATTCTCAGGGTAGATGATTTCAACCAAATATGTATACTCCTGTAACCAAGCTCTATCAAAGACAGAATACTTTCTTTTAAGAATTTCCATACCTCTGATTGACTGTTCAGATGTAAATGAACCACGAGTAGTCATTATCCATTCGCCTTCGTAACAGAACAGGATACCCAAAGAACCGTCCATTTTCTCTTGGATATAAACGTAATCACCTTTAGATGGGATTACACCTTTTCCGACAACCTCTTCATAGTTGAAGAACTTTTTGAATGGTCGAACCAATACCTTACCCGTAGTATCTTCAGTGATTAGACCTCTACACTGAACGGTAACCTCATCCCACAAACCTTCATACTGAACCTTTTCGGTATAGTTCCATATGGTTAACGGTAATGTCGGATGGGTCTGCTTGTATAACAGTCCATTCTCACAATACTTATTTAGGGTTTCTACGTTCATACCACAAAGATATAAAAATTGTTTCAAATAAAAAACCCCCACCTTGAAAAAGATGGGAGATAAAAGGAATATGTATATTTTACATATTACTTCTTGCTACGGATAACTTCATCGATGATTCCGTATTCTACCGCCTCATCTGCCGATAACCAAAAGTCACGTGAAGAGTCTTCGGTAACTTGTTCTGCACTTTTACCACAGAACTCACCAAGAAGTTCAAAAAGAATCTTATTGGTTTTCTCCCACTCAATAAAGTTAATACGAGCGTCTTGAATGTTACCACCTGCACCGCCTGAGGTTTGGTGTAACATTGTTTTTGAGAATCTCAACGAAGAACGTTTTCCTTTAGTACCCGCACCCAATAATACCGAACCCATAGATGCTGCCATACCTGTATTAACTGTTGCGATATCAGATTTGATATATTGCATAACATCAACCATTGAAAGTCCTGATTTTACTGACCCTCCAGGACTATCGATGTGCATAGTAATGGTCATATTATCCACAGAATCTAAATACATAAGTTGTGCTTGAACAATAGTTGACATATGGTCATTGACACCACCAGCAACCCACAATAGTCGGTCTCTCATTAAACGAGAGAAGATATCCATCTGTGTTGCTCTCATTTCCCTTTCTTCTAAAATGTAAGGTGTTAGAGAGTCCTCAAGTTGATTTTTAAAATAATGCATGTTTAGGGATGAAACCCCATGGTCGCTCATTGCGTACTTCTCGAAATCTTTTGTAATATTCATAGTTTAATTATTTTGTTGGATAAAGATATAAAATTAAAAGTTAAAAGACAAATGTGGAAGGTGAGGGATTCGAACCCTCGCGCCGATTACTCGACCTAACGGTTTAGCAAACCGTCCCCTTCGGCCTCTTGGGTAACCTTCCAATAAAAAAATCTTGAGATGGTGTCCCAAGATTTTGGCGGAGAGGGGGGGATTCGAACCCCCGGTACCGTGAGGTACGTCAGTTTTCAAGACTGGTGCATTCGACCGCTCTGCCACCTCTCCAATTGTATACTACAAATATACGTTAACCTTCGTGATTTTCAATCTTAGAATTGTTAAAAATTAAAATTAATCCTAAAACAATTAAAAACGCTTGTATAATATTATACAATGCATTTCCTCTTAAGAATTGTGAGACTACCTGACAAATAAGTACACCAATAGTCCAAACAGTACCATCACCTGGAAATACAGCACTTGTTCTTTTGTATATTGTTGCAAAGTTAAACCATAATGTTGGTGTGAATAAAAATAAACCTAATGCGGTATATCCTAATTGTTGTACGGCAATACCGTATCCCATTAAATACCCCGCAATGACGGCAATAACAGATGATAACAAATTACGTAATAAATAATTTGTTCCATTAATTGTTCCTGAGAACTCGAAATACTTTTTATATTCTTTCATATTGATATTTTACTTAATGTAGTTAATAGATTTGGATAACTCAATTTATAATGAAAAACTTTCACCACATCCACATGTTCTTGTTGCGTTAGGGTTAATAAATTCAAATCCTTTTCCGTTAAGTCCTGAAGAAAAATTTAACTCAGTTCCGAACAAATATAAAAGTGATTTTTTATCTATATGGACTTTTATGTTGTCCGTTTCAAAAGTGGTATCTCCTTCTTGTACGGAATCGTCAAAACTTAAATCATAAGATAATCCTGAGCATCCACCACCCTTTACACCAACCCTTAAAAAGTGATTATCGGTGACTGAAGAATCCTCAGACATTAATTTTTTTATTTGTTGATTTGCACTTTTAGTTATAGTAAAAACTTCCATTAAAAATCATTTTGATGTTGTAATAATGATTTTTGAAACATAATATCATCAACAACATGTCTCCTTACTTTAGATAAGTACTTTCTTCTTTTTTTATCACTCACAAATGGTACAGACCAAAATTGGTGTGTTTTTGTTTTAAACCATCCGAACACAAATGAATACACTCCCATAACCAAACGTAGTTTTACAGAATTTAAATATAAGGTTAATACGGGTAATGAAGGTGCACCATGAGTTAAATAAGTTCTAACATACTTGTCTTTGAGTAATGGTATCGGAAAACCATAACGTTTCGTGATAGATTTAAATTTATAAGCAAAACCTGGTGTGAATATGGTGTCAAAAAACATTTCAACCTTTGGAGTGCATCTAAACCACCATACAGGTGAGATAATGTAAATTCTTTCAGACCACGTTATCAAATCTTTGTATTTCTCAATGAGTTCAGTATTATCGTAATTAAAATTATCCTCATATAAGTCGATAACCTCAATTAATTCATTCTCGTAACGAGACAAGTTTTTTTTGATTGTTCTTAGAATACCATTTTGACAAAAACTTTTCTTATCAGGGTGTCCTATAATTATTAAATTTTTCATTTTAATTTTGAATTAAATAATTCTATGGCTTTCGCCTTTTTATCTTCTCTATCAGATAACAATGAAAAAATAATAAATTTACCCTCACTATATGTACAACGATTATCTAATACATCCGTATATGTTTCAATATCAACATTCAACTCACTTGAGATAATCTCATCCATCGCACCAAACATGTAAAAACCAATATCTTGACTCATATTAATCTAAATCTAAATTATCATTGTTTAATATTTCATGTAGTTTGTCACGACATGATTTAAGAGCATTATAAGTGTCTTCACTTATACTATCAGGTGCATATTTGGTTTCAGACCTCAACCACATGTTTAAATCGTACATCGCTATTTTCCACTTTGTACCATTTGACGCATCATTAAACTCTGATATATCTTTAGGTAAGTTAAATTTTAATATTGCTTTCATACCACAAAGATAATAAAAACTATTTACAAAAAAACCCCTCTTTATGTTGAGGGGTTTAATTTTAGTATAAAATGTATTCAATCAAAGCTGAAATTGATAATAACAGGATAATGAAAATCAGTAAATGTTTTATTACTTTTATGATTTCTTTTTCTAATGAATTTTTATTCTGTTCCATATACCACACAAATTTATCTTAACAAAGTCACGGTTCCGTTGTAACCATATACTTTATCATCCATTGACACAACCATTAACTTATAAACATACACACCCTGTTGAACGGGACTTCCACGATATGTTCCATCCCATCCCTTCGACAAATCGGAGAATTCATAGATTCTAGAACCCCACCTATTATAGATGTCCATTTTAAAATACTTGTAGTTAATGATTGCCGGTTGAAATGTGTTGTTTGTATTTGGACCTTCAATATTTGGTGTAAATACGTCAGGTATAAATACGATAATATCAGGACCAATCATAACAAGTCGTCTTGTTGAATCTTCACAACCTTTATCTGTTGTCACAAATAAGTCAATCCAATATGTTCCCGTATCTTTTCCAAAAACGATATTTGGGTTTGTTGATGTGTCCCCACCAATTTTTAATTCTTTACCCCAACTCCAATCATATGTCATTGTATTTGTGAAATACCTTTGAGATACTGTTGATTGATTTAATGTTTTAAAACGTGGTAATGCTACCGTAGTTTTATACGAAGGGTCGGTTGAAAAACTTGCGTTTGGTTTCGGATAAACTTCAAACGTTTTGGTTATTGAGGTTGCACATACTTTATCAGGGAAAAATGTATTGTTCTTTGCGGATAAAGTGGTTCTGTAATATCCCTCATCATTAAATGTCCCTGATGTTTTTGACCCAACAGGAATGTTTTGTATTGAAAGGGTATCGTTGATTGACCAAGAGTATTCTATGTTTTGAATACCATGTTTTTCCATTGGTATAAAATCTTGTGTATGTGGTTGACATCCGTTTTCGGTAATAAAATCAAGTTCAGGATATGGTGTGATTAACACTTTAACACTGTCCCTAATATCTTCACATGGAAATGAACCCCATGATTTAAAACGAACCGTGAAATAACCTCGTGCTGTATCATCGTCATTTGGTATGTATTGTTTTTTACTAAACCCTCTAAGATTTCCAATTACTTCACCACCAGCGGGTGTTAACGTATCATACATATATGTGTTAATCACCGCTCTAATTTTATAAAGTGCGTTTGGATTAATATTTGCTGTGTCATATTCAAATGTCCAAGTGTCTTTACCACAACTAACAAACGGTGGAACAATTTTAATTTCAGGTTGTGACGTTATAATTATTTTTGCCCACTCGGTGTCTTTACATCCATATTGATTTTCACCAATTAACATTCTTGTGTAGTTTCCTCCAACATATTTGTTATTCACGTCTAAATCAGGAGTAAAGAATTGACCCTCAGGGTAAAGAATGTTTGTC
>Ga0114918_10002459_pt1 | contig 16616 bp, 13 predicted proteins | sample LantaG_FD_87015 | JGI IMG/M metagenome (GOLD analysis project Ga0114918, IMG submission 87015) | Deep subsurface microbial communities from Baltic Sea to uncover new lineages of life (NeLLi) - Landsort_02402 metaG | ecosystem: Environmental > Aquatic > Marine > Oceanic > Sediment | place... | reverse complement strand
CGGCGAGGGAGGCGGCGGCAAGGGCTCCTCGACGCTGCCCTTCGCCGGGCCTGGCAAGGCCGACATCTACAAGGCGACGGCGCTCGGGACGGCCTCGTCCAAGAAGAAGAAGCAGGCCAAGCTGAAGCGGGCAATGGCCTCGGTCAAGAGGGCCGCGAAGAGGGAGCGATCCGCGACGATGGACGGGTTCGCGGCGCTGCAGCTGCTGCACGACCCTCAGGTGAGCCTTACAGGTTTCTCGGTTTTTCGGTTTTTCTTTTTTGGAGGGGGGGCTTTCCCCCTCCAAAACTCTCTCCTTCTCCACTTTTTTGAGGAATGACGAAACAAAAAAATGTTGCCTTCCTAACGAGCCGGTGTCTTAATCCGCCCGGCGCTGAACTTTCATTTTTATTTATTTTCTACACGAGATTACCGACCTCACACACTGTTTATTGATGGGGAAAAAGAAGGGAGAGAAAGAAAGTGGTGGTGGTCAGAAAGGGGAGAGGGTGCTTTTTCGCCCGCTTTCACCCCTCCTCAACAACCGAATCAAAAACTTCCAAAAAAACAGACCTTTGCCGAGCGCCTCTTTGCCCGCATCCGAGGCGGCGGCGGAGGCAACAACGCCAAAGACGACTCCGGCGCCCTCTCATCTGCCCCTCGCCCCTTTGCGCGCCACGACGCGAGGCTCGCGGGAGCGAGGGTCCTCTCCCGCGCGATCGGCACGCACCGCCTGCTCCTGCTCAACTTCTACCCCTGGATCCAGCGCCAGCTGGCGCCTCACCACCGCGACGTTTCCCTGCTGCTGTCGGCCCTGGTGCAGGCCGCGCACGACCGCGTCCCGCCCGAGGCCCTCCACCCGGCGCTGCGGCAGCTCGTCGACGCCTTCGTGCACGACCGAGCTCGGCCCGAGGTCGCCGTCGCGGGCCTGAAGGCGGTGCGCGAGCTCTGCGCGCGCGCGCCCTTGGCCATGGACTCTGATCTTCTCTCCGACCTGGCGGCGTACCGCAAGTCGCGCGACAAGGAGGTGGCCTCGGCAGCGAGGGCACTGGTGAGCCTCTTCCGCGAGGTCAACCCGGCGCTGCTCGCCAAGCGCGAGCGCGGGAGGGGCGCGGACCTCGAGGCGGCGCCGGCGGCGTTCGGCGCGGCCACCGTCGCGACGCGGGTGCTGGGCGCCGAGCTGCTCGAGGCCGAGGAGGAGAAGAAGAGGTTGAGAGGAGGAGAAGAAGAGAGCGACGACGAGGATGAGGAGGGCTGGTCGGAGGATGATGAGGAAGGAGACGAGGAGGAGCGCGACGACGACGACGACGGCGACGGCGAAGAAGCCGGAAGTGGCGGGAGCGAAGAGGAGGAGGAGGAGGACGAGGAGGAAGCGAGCGGCGACGGCGACGAGGCCGCTCCCCTCACCCCCCCGCCGGCCAAGAAGCAGGCCCTTGCCGCCTCCGCCGCCGGCCCCCTGAAGCCCGCCGCAGACTCGCTGGCGACGCTCAAGCGGGCGCTGGCCGAGGCGAAAGCGAAGAAAGCGGCGGCGGCTGAGGAAGAAGAAGAGCAGGAAGAAGGAGCAAAGAGCGGCGGCGGCGGCGGCAGCGGCGGCGGCGACGACAGGAACGAGACCGCCACCGCCTCTGCGATCCCTTCCTCTCCTCTCCCCCTGGAGGCCGGCCGCTTCCTGGACGACGCCGACTTTAGGCGCATCCGCGAGCTCCGCCGCGAGCGCCTGGTCGAGGGGGCGTTGGCGAAGCACGGCCTGAAATCCGCGAGCAAGCGCGCCCGCGCCGAGGCCGACGCCGGCGCCGACGCCGACGCAGCTTTGGCCGCGGCCGCGGCCCGCAGCGCGGCCCCCGAGCGCCGCGTGGACCCGGATAGCCTGCTGGGCCGCGCGCGCGGCCGGCGAGACAAGGCCGCGAGGATGGCATCGGTGATGGAGGGGCGCGAAGGGAGGGAGTTTGGCGCCGCGGCGGGCAAGCGCAAGGCCAAGGCGGGGGGGTTGTCCAACCGCGAGAAGCAGAAGCGGAAGGCGATGCCGCTCGCGGCAAGGTCGGCGCAGGCGAGGAAGCGGGCGGGGATGGGCAGGAGCAAGAGGGCCGGCAAGGCCGGGAAGGGAAAGTTCAAGGGGTGAAGAGAAGAGGGTGTGGAGTTTTGTCCTGTGGATGTCGAGCCTTTTCTCCGCAACCAAGTCTTTGTTCAAAAACGCGTCTTCAAGACTTGGTGCTCGTAGCTCGCTCGCTCTGTCGCGACTGCTCTCACTTTTTTTCTCCCCCGTCTCGGGCAACTCCACTCCCTCGTCGTCTTCCAGCAGCGCAACGTCCCCGCAGAGAATGAACTCTCTTGCTCCTGCTGCTGTCAGCGGGACGGCGGCCCCGCGCGCGTGCCCGAGGCGACGATGTGCGGCGCCGACTCCTCGGAGGCCGCTCGTCGCATCGGCGTCGACGACGCTCGATGACGGTCCTCGCCACCATCTCCCCCTGTGCGCCCGCGGGCTCGCCAGCCGCGGCGCGATCTCGTCGGCTGCTACGTCGGCGTCTTCCGTCTCGCTCGCTCCTCGCAGGAGGAGGTCGATCGAGGTGAGTTCGAGGGGGCGAGAGAGAGCAGAGAGGAGAGAAAAGACAGGGGGCGACGTCGCAAATCGAGTCGCCGAAGAAGAAAAAAAAACTCCAACCTCTTGACACACCTCTCAACCCCAACAAACAAAAACAAACAAAAAACAGCCCCTCTCCGCCACCGAGCCCTCCACGACCTCCTCCAGCTCCTCGGCCCCCGCCACCACCGTCATCCCGGCCAACTGGCAGGTCAAGTACCTCTACGACGGCGACTGCCCGATGTGCCGCACCCTGCGCAATGTTCTCTCGCGCAAGGACGGCGACGCCGGCCGCGTTGCCTTTGTCAACATCGCCTCGCGCAGCTACGACGCGGCCCAGAATGCGGGGATCGAGTACGAGGACGCGATGGACACCATCCACGTCATCAAGAGGGACGGCGACGAGGTCGTGACGGGGCCCGAGGCGCTGCGGCTGCTGTACGCCACCGTCGGCCTCGGCTGGGCGTCGCGGGTCGCACAGCTGCCGGTCGTCTCGTCGATCGTCGACGCGCTGTACGAGCTCATCTCCAAGTACCGGCTCGGCATCGGCGGCGTCGACGCGATCATCGCGATGAAGCGGCTGGCACAGGTGGAGTCCGGGGACGATCAGTGCGACAAGGGGGAGGACGACGAGGAGTGCGACGCGCCCGAGTGGTGATGAAAGTTTTTTTTTGGGGGGGGGGTCGGGGTTTCTGGGCCTCTCCTTTTTTAGATAGAGAGACAGATGATGATGATCGAGGGATAACAAGAGAGAAGCCTTTGTCCACATCTCCTTTATATTCGTGTAGTTTCTTTCAGCCGTGAAACGAGTCGGGGTTGAACAAAAGTGTCTTTTTACTTTTCCAAATTTCCATTCACAAAAAACCAAAACTATTTTCTCTCTCTCTCTCTCTCTCTTTTCTCTCTCTTTTCTCTCTCTTTTCTCCCTCTTTTCTCTCTCTTTTCTCCCTCTTTTCTCTCTCTTTTCACTATCTTCTCCCCCTCCCCCTCAAAAGAGCGCGTAATCGTTGGGGAACGCCGCCCTCGCGCGCCCGCGCGCGGCCTCCGCGGCGTGCGGCCACCCGAGCTTGTCCAAAAGGCGCGCCCTCGCGGCAGCGTCGGCCGCCGTCGGCAGCGGCGTGGCTGAGGCCGCGGCCTCGCCCGCGGCGGCCGCGAGCGCCTTGTCGAGCAACTTCAGGGCCAGCGCGGGCCTTCCGGCCCTCTCCTCGCGCAGGGAGTAGAGCCTGGCCGCACACGCGTCCTTCTCGTCGGACCACGCGCGGAGGTCGTCGACCGCGGCGTCGAACTCCGCGGCAAAGGGGGAAGCGGGGGAAGGGCAAGGCGGAGGGGGAGCGGCGCCGCTGCCCCCGCCTTCTCCCCCGTCTCCTCCTTCCCCTTTCTCCGCCCCCGCCCCTCCTCCCTTTTCCCCGTCGGACAGCTCCGCGAGGGCCTGTGCCCTGGCCAGCAGCGCCTCCACCAGCGCCTCCCTGGCCTTCTTGGCCTCCCTCGCCCTGCGCTTCGCCCCCGGGGACTCGTCGGGGAGAGCGCGCGCGGCGGCGGCGTGCAAGGCGGCAACGTCGACGGCGGCGCGCACGGCGTCGCAGGCGTCGACGACGGCCCGCAGGCGCGGTCCCGTCCTCGCGGCGCCCGTCAGCGAGGAGAGGGCCTTGACCCGCGCGGCGAGCAGGGGCAGGTCGGGGGAGGCGACGGGGCGAGGGGCGGGCGCCGTGCCGTCCCCTCCTTCCCCTTGTCCTTCCTCCGTCGCCGCCCTCCCGTGGAGCCTGAGCGCCTCTCCGACGATTGCCTCGAGCTCCTCCGCGGCCCGCTCGTCCCCTGCCGCGCCGGCGAGGGGCAGCGAGCGGAGGAAAGCCACGGCGGCGTCGCGGGCGGCCTCGTCGCGCCTGTCGGCGAGGGTCCTGCTCTTCCTCCTCTCGGCCTCCTCCTCGTCCTCGTCGTCGTCGTCGTCGTCGCCGCCGCCCTTCTTCGCGTCGTCGCCCTTCTTCGCCTTGGGCGGCACGACGACGGCGACCGGGAGGACCGACCCGGGGGCATCCCCGCCGCCGTCGCGGGCGGCCTTGCGGCCCAGAAAGAGCTTCCCGACGAGCACGGAGCCAGGGGAGGCGTCCTTGGGGATCTTGGAGTCGGGCAGGGGCCCGACGAAGAGCGCGGCGCGCTCGCCGGGGCGCAGGGTGCGCTCGCGGGCCTCCGGGGAGGAAGCTGCGGCGGCGGCGGCACCGTCAGAGGCCCCGTTTCCGCCCTTCTTCCCTCCGCTTCCTCCCGAGCCGGAAGCAGCGGAAGCGACGAACCCGCGCAGCGCTGCCTCGTGCGAGTCGAAGACGGGCAGCGACACCGCGGGCTCCAGCGCCCTCGTCAGCGAGAGCGTCGCGTCCGACATCGCCCGCAGCACCGCCGGGTCCCTCGACCGCAGCCGCAGGCGCAGCACGGCCCTGCCCTTGGGCAGCTTGACCCTGCCCGGGTACACGTCCGAGGCGCCCAGCAGCTTCTTGTTGCCGTCGAAGGCCAGCAGCAGCTGCGCGTCGACGCTCCCCGGCGCGTCGTACAGCATCCGGGTCAGCAGGGGAAGCCCCGCGCGGTAGTCCCCGGGCTCGGAGGCGTCGAAGGAGTACTCGAGCGTGAGCGCGTGCGCGCGGCGGCCGCGCGGGAGGGAGTCGCCGCGGGCGAGGCCCGTCCCAGTCCCGCCTCCCCCTCCCCCTCCCCCCCCTCCCCCGTCGGCGAACGCCGCGTCGCTGCCGTCGTCGGCGTAGGGCACGACGGCGGCGCCGGCCCTGGGCCTCAGAGCCCAGCGCAGGCCCGTCAGCTTGGCGGCGGGGCGCAGCCTCTCGTGGCGGAAGGGCGCGCGGGCGACGATCCTCGCGGTCGCCGGCGTGGCGGGCCCCAGGGTTATCGCCCCGCCGGCAGAGAGCCCGTCGCCCCCGCTCTCGACGGCGACGCCGTGGAAGGCGACCTCGACCTCGACGGCGCCGCTGCCGTGCGAGGACCAGAACTGGCTCACGGTGGCCTCCACGGTCCCGCCGCCGCGGACGGCACAGGCGAGCGAGGCCTCGCCGCCGGGCGGGACGGCGCCGGCCGCGGAGCGGCTCTCGGTGTCGCTGTAGCGGGTCTGCGGCGAGTGCTGCGTGAGGCGGAGCAGGAAGGTGCGCGCAGGCGGCGGCGGCGACGGAGAGGAGGAGGAAGAGGAGGCGCCGCTGGCGGCCCCCGGAGGCACCCTCAGGCGGAGCACGGCCCAGGTCGCGCCCTCCGGGGCGGCGAGGAAGCGCCGCGCCTCCCTCCCGGGGCTCATCAGCAGAGGGCCCAGGCGCGCGACGGCGTCTCCAGCGACAGCGGCAGCCGCAGCAGCAGCAGCAGTGGAAGAGGATCCTTCTCCCGCCGCCGCCGCGGCCGTCGCGGCCGTCTCGACCCTCTCGGGCACGATGACCGTGACCGGCACCCTCGCCAGCGGGCCCCTCCAGCTCGCGGCGGCGTCGGTCGCGTGCACCTCCCCGTAGTGCAGGCCCGGAGCCAGCTTCGAAAGGTCGACGCAGATCTCGAACGACCGGCCGCCGTGGGGCAGCAGCAGGGACCTCGGCGCCGCGATCCACGGCCGCGTCGTCGTCAGCACCAGCGCGTGCTCGAGGACCGCGAGCCCGGTCGCGACGTCGGCGTCGTCGTGCAGCCTGGGCGTGACGGTGACGGTGGCCGAGACGGTCCCGCCGCAGCCGCCCGAGTCCAGCGGCTCGCGGACCAGGAGGCCGCGCCCGGGGGGGCCGGCGGCGTCGCCGACGCGCCGCAGCCGGACGTCGTACCTCGCGTCGGGCGTCCTCTCCGCCAGGTCGCGGACCAGGTAGTCGAAGGCGGCCGGGACCTGCACGAGGCCGCGGCCGTAGGTGAGCGGGCCCGCGCCGCCGTCGCCGCCCTCGCCGTCCTCCTCCTCGGAGGCCACGGGCCTGGCCGTGGCCTCGAGGGCGCGGCGGACCCTCCAGGGCGAGGGCTTGCCCGCGCCCCTCAGCCTCGGGTCGGACCCGGGGGCGCCCGCCTCCGCGTCGGCGACGGCCGCGGCGACGCCCGAGAGCAGCAGCGCCACCGAGCCCGCGGCGCACGGGCTCGCCATCGACGTCCCGTTCATCAGCTGCCTCGACGAGCGGCACCAGAGCGGCACGCAGGCGACGGCGGCGCCGGGCGCCGAGACGACGACGCCCGTGTCGCCGTCGAACGTCGGGCCGCGGGAGGACCAGGTGTAGTTCTGGGAGGCCCTGGGGTCGCCGCCGCCGGCGGGCGAGGAGGGGGCGGAGGGGTCGAGGCCGGAGCGCAGCGAGTGCGCCGCCGCGGCCATCCCGGGGCTGACGTACGCTCCGACGGCGATGATCGAGCTGCTCGTTCCCCCCGGGGCGCCGACGGTGCCGAGGGCGGGCCCGGCGTTGCCCGCAGAGGAGACGAAGTGGACGCCGTGGACGTCGACGGCCTCGTTGGCGAGAGCGATGAAGGAGCCCGCGTCCGGCGTCGAGGTGGCCTCGCCGTAGCTGTTTTTGAGTTTTTTTGTGTGTGTTTTTTGTACCGATGTTGAGTTTAGAACCCAGAAACTTCTCTCGCTTTCTCTCTCTCTCTCCCTTCCCTCACCTACCTCATATTGATGACGTAAGAAAGCTCCGGGTTGTTCCTCGCCTCGGCGATCGTCAGCGCCAGCGCCCTCGCCAGGCCTGTGCCCGTCTCCATCGACCCGAACCTCGTGTCGCCGATCTTATACGAGATGACCTGCGCTCCAGGAGCGATCCCGTCGAGCGCGGAATGGTCGACGCCGGGCTCGTGGCCCGCGGCGATCGACGCGCAGTGGCTCCCGTGCGCCCCGGCGTCGACGCAGATCTCCAGGACGTCGCCGCCGTCCAAGACGGTCAGGGCGTACGAGCAGGCCGAGCGCGAGGAGAAGACGCCGTGCCTGCGCTCGAGGCGGTACGAGGCGAGCGCCGGCGCGGTCTCGAGGGAGCCCTCGACGGCGGCGGCGGCGGAAGGAGAGGAGGGCGCCTCCGGCGCCGGGACCAGCGGCGAGTGGAAGGCCTCGGCGGTGTCGAGCGCGGCGCGCCAGACCCCGGCCTCGTCGCGGAAGACGACGGCTTCGACCCATGGACCCGCGTCCTCGTAGTTGCTGCCTGCCTCGGCGGCCAGGAGCTCCAGGGCGGCCTCGGCCTCGGCGACGAGCTTCTTGGCGGAGGAGGCCGAGGTGGAGCGAGGAGGAGGAGGAGGAGGGGAGGCTTTCGCTTTCTCCTCGCCTTCGCCGCCGCTGCCGCCCGCCGGCGGCGCCGACGCCGAGCTCGGGCTCCCTTCCTTGCTCTTGCCCTGCTTCTTCTTCGCCAGAGCCAAGGCCTCCTCGGCCCTGGCCACCGCCGCGGCGTGCCTCTCGTCCCACGCGCGCCTCCTGTCCGCCGCGAGCCTGTCGCGCAGCGGCCCCGGCACCAGCTCGAAGAGGCGCTTGCAGCCGACGCGGTACTCGCCCGTCGGGTTTTTCGGCCACGCGGGGTTGATCTTCAGCTTTTTGCCGCCCGACGCGCTCTCGATCGTCGGGGAGCCGTCTTCTCCGGGGACGGCCTGGCGCACGATAGTCGTGGCGACGTCGCCGCCGCCGGTGCAGTCCCTCGCGTCCAGCAGCTTCGGCCCGCCGCCGGGGGTCTCGCGCATCCCGGAGCAGGCGGGGTCGACGCCGGTGTCGAGGACGACGACGACGGTTCCCCTCCCGTTGGATCGGGGGCCCCTGGAGGCGAGGAAGGCGTCGGCGCCGACCTCAGACTTGGGCATGCAGTCGGCGACGAGGGCCGCGATGGCGCCGTCGTCCGCGGAGGGGGGAGGAGGTTGGGAAGAGGTCGCCGTCGTCGAGGTCGTCGCTCCGCTGGCGGATGCGGAGGCCATGGTCATCAGCGAGGAAGGGGCTGTCCCGGCGCTGGCCACTCTGCTGCTGCTGCTGCCGCTGTTGCTGTTTCTCGCAGCTTTCTCGATCGCTCTTCTCGCAACGCTCGTGCTGCTGGGAGGAGCTGGGGGTCTCAGAGAAGCTCTCGGAGTAGTGGCGAAAGAGACCGCTCGGAGCATCGTTTGAGATCGAAGAGTGATCAGCGAGCCAGGACACACGTTCGATCGAAAAAATGACAATGCATCGAGCTCCTCTTGCAGGGTCGCGGACAGCGGCGCCGCCGCTCCCCTTGCTTCCCAAGCTTCACCAAGAGGCATCACCTCGATCTTTTCTCTCCAACAGCAAGAGGCCAAGGCCAAAGAGGGAGCTTCTCGTCGCAGCGGCCGCGTCATCGACACCATCAACCTCTTCTTCTTCCTCTTCCCCCGCTCTCCGAGCCCCGCCTCCCTCGGCGACCCTCCCGGGAGAGGCCTGGGCCGAGCTCGTCCCTTCCACGCGCCAGTTCGAGGCCCTGAAGGGAGCTTTCGTCACCCTCGTGAGCGAGCCAGAGGCCGGGGCGGCCCCGGTCTCCTCCTTTCTCGTCCTCCCCGGAGGAGGAGCGGGAGGAGGAGGAGGAGGAGGAAGGAGCGAGAGCACAAAGACTCTCCTGGTTGTCGCGCGCTCCTTTGGCTGCCCCTTCTGCCAAGACCTGGCGGCCTCCCTGGCCACCCAGGCGATCCCGAAACTCGACGCCGAGGGGATCTCTCTCTACCTGATAAGCATCGGCACCCCGGAGACGGGCAAGGACTTCTCGGAGCTCACGGGCTTCCCCCGGGAGAGGCTGCTGGCCGACCCGGGGACGCAGACCTACGACGCCCTGGGCCTGGAGAGGGGCCTCGCCGCGGCGCTCTTTTCCCCCAGGACCCCCCTAGCCCTCGCCAGGAGGGCGTCGACGGCCGCGGGCAGGGAGGGCCTGGGCGCGGCCCTTGGGAAGTGGAAGGCTTTCCTGCCGCCGCGGGTGCTGAGGGACGCGGCGTACCAGGGCGGGGCGTTTGTGTTCGTTTCGAAAAGAGACGAGGGGGAGGAGAAGGAGGGGGGAGGCGCTGCTGCTGCTGCTACCGTCGCAGAGTGCGTCTGGGCCAGGCTGGACAGGGCGACGGCGGACCACGCGCCGGCCGAGGAGCTGCTTGAGGTGGCGCTGCGGGCGGCGCCGTGAAATGAAGAAAAAAATGTAAAAAAATGAAGTCAAGGGGAAAACAAAGCTCGCAATCACTCTTGTTGCGACAGACAGCAGCTCGTCGAGAGAGCTCGCATCCCACCCCTTCTCTCGCTTCTCTTTCGCTCCATCTTCCCAAGCGAAGCGCAGAGCGCCTCAGGCGCGCCCCTCTCGAGCCTTCTCTCTCGCGGCGGCGCCAATAAAGGACGCGAAGAAGAGAAAGCAAGCCCAAAAAGCATTCCCATTCGCCGTCGTTGCCGGTTCTTTCTCGCCGCTGCCTTGACGCCGTCGAACAAACAGCAGCAACAACAACGCCCCCCCTCGGGTTCTCCTCTTCCACCTCCTCGAACCACTTAACTTTTTTGCGCCACCATGGGAGCCGGAAGCAAGGCCCCCATGGACTTCCTGAACAAAAAGGGCTGGCACCCGGGGTCGTTCCAGAACCAGCATAAGAAGTGGAAGCTGGAACAAGAAGCCCTAGCGGAGCAGAAGCGTGTCGAGGAACTGCGCAAGGAGCAGGCGCGCGACCGCGAGCGACACGAGCTCGACGCGCTGGCCACGGCGGCGGGCCTCAAGCCCTCTGTGGAGAAGCTCGAGTGGATGTATCAGCCCGGGATGAAGGCCGGCGTCGACGCCGAGAGGGAGCTGGGAGAGGAGAGGGCGAGGGAGGCGGCGCTGCTCGGCGAGAGGAGGGTCGATGCCGCTTCCGCAGCTGCCGCCACCTCTGCCGCCGCCGCGGTGGCTTCTTCTTCCCGAGCGGACGCAGTGGCGGCGCTGCCGTCGTTCGGCACCACCGGCGGGCCTTCTTCTTCCGCCGCAGGAGCTCCTCTTCGCCGCCCGCCGCCGCCGCCGAGCGCCAGCGAGTCGTGGGCGCGGATGCACTCCGACCCGCTCTTCGCGATCAAGGCCCGCGAGGCCGCCGCCAGGGCCGCCGCGGCGACCAACCCCGTGGCGATGGACGCGGTGAGGGCGGCTGTGGCTGCCGCGAGGAAGAAGAAGGAGGAGGAGGAGAAGGAGAGGAAAAAGAGGAAGAAGGAGTCATCGAGGAGCGGCGGCAGCAAAAAGTCGAAGAAGTCGAAGAGGCACACCCGCAAGGAGAAGAAGAGGGGCAGCAGCGGCAGGAGGAGGAGCCATTCTTCCTCTTCGGATTCGGGTTCGTCATCAGAGGAAGAAGAAGACGGGCAGAGGCACCTCGCTCCCGCCCCGGCGCGTCTGTCTTCGCCGCCGCGGCGACGAGACGGAGACCGCGAGAGGCGGCCGGTGCGGGAGCGAGAGCAGCGGCGCTCCCGCTCGATGTCGCGCTCTCGCTCTCGCTCTCCGCGCCGCCGCTCCGACGACCGGGAGGACCGCCGCTACCGCTCCTCGCGCCGCCGCCGCTCGAGGTCCCGCTCGCCGAGGAGGAGCAGGCGCGAGGACAACAACGATTCTCACCGCCGCCACCGCCGCCACTCGCCCGAAGACGACAACGACTTGAAGAGGCGCCAGTTTCCCACGCCTCCTCCTCCCGCGGTCGAGACGAAACCCAACCGCGCCATCATCACGGACGGCGCCTCGGCACAGCAGGCCTCGCACCTCAAGTACGGCCTGAACGCGGGAGCCGGCGGCGAGCTGCCGAACGAGGCCGAGGCCGCGGCGGCCGCCATCAGAGAGAGAGAGAGGCTGGAGCGCAGGAGGGAGGCCGCCGCAAAGGAAGCCGAGGAGCGACGCAGGAGGGACGAGGAGCAGCGCCGCATCGGAAAGGGCTCTGCTGCTGCAGGCTACAGGCCTGGCACCCTGACGGAGGAGGAGAGGCTGCGGGCGCTGGAGGAGATGGAGGCGGCGGCGGGCGCGGCGGCGGCGGCCAGAGAGGAGAGGCAGCAGCGAGGCGAGGCGGAGGAAGAGGAGCAGCTCGCCTCTGCTGCTGCTGCTGCTGGCCGGAACTCTTCCGGGGCGGCCGAGCCCGCGTTCCTGGTCGAGGCGGCCAGGGCGGCACACGACGTCCAGGGAGGGCTCGCGGAGTCGATCGGAAGGAGGAAGGCGCGGACGCAGCACCAGGGCGGAGGAGACGAGTAGAAAAAGGTGTCGGTTCTCTCTCTTTGTAATTTTACAGTTTTCTCTCTCTCAGCGAAGCTTGCGCTTCTTCTTCTTCTCGACGCTCGCCTCTTCCTCTTCTTCTCCTGCATCTCCTTCTTTCTCGTCGTCCTCGGCGCGCGAGGCAGACCAAAGCGCGCGCTCCACTTTGGAGGCAGTCCAATCGACGGAGCCTCCCTTTTCTTCTCCTTCTTGCTGCTGCCGCTGCTGCTGCCGCTCCTGCTGCTGCTCGTTGAGTTCCGCGGCCCTCTCCCGCAAAGCCTCGGTCACCCGCAGCGCCGCCGGCTTCGAGTACTCCCTCGCCCCCAGCACCGCGACCAGTGCCTCGTCGGACAAGAAGGGGATCGACGGGTCCGCGGCGGAGAGCAGCGCGGTCGCCGTCGCCGGCCCGACCCCTTTGAGGACGCACAGGGCGTCGACCGCCGCGCCGACCTCCCCGGCCTCCAGCGCCTCGGCCGCGGCCGCCGCGGCGGCGGCGACGTCGGACTGCCTGGCTGCCTTCGCGAAGTCGAGCAGCCTCGGCCTCCAGGTCCCGCGCGCGAGCTTCCACTCGACGACGGCGGCGAGCTCCCCGTTCGTCAGCGCTGCGAGAGGGTTGGTGGACGGAGACTTCAGCAGCAGCTGCTGCGGGAGCCGCTCGAAGTAGAACTCGTCGAGCTCGGGCTTGGCGGCCAGGCGGGCTCCCGCGGAAGGGCGGGCAGCCCTTGCCGGGGCCGCAGCGAGGGCTGCAGCCCAGGGTGCGGGGTCGCGGCGCTGCCTCCACAGGGCCTTGACCTTGGCCTCTCGCGCAGAGCGCGAGGCAGCGTTCGACTGCATGAGTGTGGAACGAGACGTCGAAGAGGAGAAGAGAAGAGAAAAAGGGAAGAAGAGAAGAGAAGAAGAGGCGACGCCGCGGCCCTGTGCAATTGTCTCTCTCTCTCTCTCTGTGTAAGAAGCGGGCACTAGACAAAAAGCGAGACTCTGTCGTGGGGGCGCTGATTCGATCGCAGAGAGAGGAGGAAGAGAGACGCGACAGGGGCGGGGTCGAAGGAAACGCAATCGATCCTTCGGTTTCGGGGGCAACGGAAATGGTTTCTCACCACTTTCCGTCGATCGAAGAAGTAAAAAAGAAAACTCTCAACCATGGCCCCGACTCCCGCGCGCCGCTCGTCCCGCCTAGCCGCCGCGGCGGCGTCGCCCAAGAGGAAGCCCTCTGCTGCCTCCACGCCGAACTCGGCCCCGGAGAACGCCTCTACTTCCTCCAAATCCTGGGCCGACTCGGCCGGCGTCGGTGACCGCGACGGCGCCTGGGGGATCGGCGGGGCCGCGGGCTTTGTGCTGCAGTACGCAGGGGCGTTCCTGCTGCTCACTTGCGCCCCGGCCTTCGTGATCTACTTGTGAGTAGTTGTGGTTTTTTTTTGCGGGGGGGAGGGGGGGGCGAAGGGGGAATGGATGCGTGCTGTTTGGAGCAGCGAGGAGATGAAAAAGGAGGTGTCGAGATTGATCGAAGGCGAGAGAGACCGTCGATCGCCGCTCAAAAACCTTTCTCTTCCACCCCGGGAAAAAAAAAAAACTCACTCCAAAACCCCAGCTGGCTCGCCATCACCAAGTTCGACGCCTCCCCGGCCCTCTTCTGCTCCTGGGCCTCGACCGTCGGACTGAAAGGGGTCGCCGCGGCCTGGCCCTCGCCCTTCAACAGGGAGGCGTGGACCTTCCTCGCCGCCTTCGGCTCCCTCCAGGCGGCGCTGCAGCTGCTGCTCCCGGGCAGGAGGGTCGCGGGGCCCGTCACGCCCCGGGGCAACGTGCCCGTCTACCACGCCAACGGCGTGCTGAGCTACTTTGTCACCCTGGCACTGCTCGGGGGCGCGGCCGCCGCGGGGCTGTGGAGGCCGGAGAGGGTCTTCGACGTCTTCGGCGAGATGCTCTCGTCGCTCAACGCGTTCTCGCTGCTGCTGTGCCTCGCGCTGTGGGCCAAGGTGGGGAGAGATTGCTTTATTCTGCTTTCCTTTTTGTTCGCGGGGGAGGGAGGGAGAGCAAGGCGCGAAGGGGAAAAAAAAGGCGAGGGAAAGAGAATGAGAGGGGGGGGAGGAAGAAACTTTCAACCCCGGCCGCCGTCGCGACCTCTGCCTCAAAAAACCTCCAAAAATCCTCCAAAAAAACTCCGAAACCTTCACTCAGGGCCACCTCGCCCCCTCCTCCTCGGACTCGGGCTCCACGGGCTTCCTCCTCTACGACTACTACTGGGGCTTGGAGCTCTACCCTCGCCTGCTCGGTCAGAAATTCGACGTCAAGACGTGGACAAACTGCCGCGCGGGCATGTGCGGCTGGGCGGTGCTCTGCCTCTGCTTCGCGTGGAAGCAGTATTCCGTGATCGGAAGGGTCTCAAACTCCATGGCTGTCACCGCCGGGCTCATCAACGTCTACCTGCTCAAGTTTTTCGTGTGGGAGCCCGGCTACTGGGCGAGCATGGACATCGCGCACGACCGCGCGGGGTACTACATCTGCTGGGGATGCCTGGTCTGGGTCCAGTCTATCTACGCGTCCCCCGCCCTGTTCCTCGCGGCGCACCCCGACAGGCCCGACCTGAGCGGCGCCGCCGCCTCCCTCGTCTTCGCCGCGGGCCTGGTCGCGATCTGGGTCAACTGGGACGCGGACAGGCAGCGGCAGGAGTTTCGCGCGACGGGCGGGAGGGCCAAGGTGTGGGGCAAGAGGCCCGTGGCCATCGTCGCGTCTTACACCGCCGGCGGCGACGGCGGCAAAACCGTCCAGAAAAAGTCGCTGCTGCTGGCCTCCGGGTGGTGGGGCCTCGCGCGGCTCTTCCATTACCTGCCAGAGATCGCCGCCGCGGCGCTCTGGACGCTGCCCTGCGGCCTCCCCCTCGCGGCGCCTCTGGCCTGGTTCTACGTCTTCTTCCTGACCTTGCTGCTCGTCGACAGGGCCTTCCGCGACGACGCGAGGTGCGCCGCGAAGTACGGCAAGGACTGGGACAGGTACCGCGCGCTCGTGCCGGCCAAGATCATCCCGGGGGTGTTTTGAGAGAGGGGGGGCCTCTCCTTTGTTTCTCGAAAAACTTGTTTTCGTTGCAATTTTCAATGGAGTGAGTGAAAATCTCTTTTTCTTTTCTTTTTCTGGGGGGGGGGGGAGGAGCTCTCTCCCTCCCCGACTCTCTCCTTCTTTCCTCTTCTCACTCCTCAACCGCCTCCTCCATCATGCGTCGCCTCACGCGCACCTCGAAAGCCTCCTTCCCCCGCTGCTCCTCCCGCAGCCACAGGGACAGCGCGGAACGCAGGACGAGGGCGCGGGAGAGGAGGGCCGAGGCCAGGGCGGCATCGAGCGAGGAGACGAGCAACCCTCGGTCGAAGTGGTTGTTTTCGTCGTCGGAAGAGGAAGAGGAGGACGAAGGAGAGGAGGAGCCAGTCGTCTCTTTCTCGGCCTTCGCTCTCTCTCGCCGCTCTCGTGGCTCCTCTGGCTCGTTCTCTGGTTCCTCGTCCGGGCTCGTGGGGAAGAAGAAGGGGTCCGAGGTCGGAACGGGAGAAGCAGGGGCGGAAGGGAAAAGGGAAGAGCAAAGAGCCTCTTCTTCTTCTCCTCCACCTCCTCCTTCTTCTTCCCTTTCTTCTTCTTCTTCCTCGGGGAGCAACAGCCGCGGAGCGGGAGGAGCGGGAGCGGAAGAAGGAGGGGGAGCGGGAGGAAGCGCTGGGAGGGAACGGAGCTCGCCCGCCGAGCCCTCTCCGCCGCCGCCGTCCCTCCTCTCTTCGGCGAGCCGCCGCCGAGACAGCTCTGCCCTATCGAGGAGGTGGGACACCCTCGTGTCGAGCTCGTCGAGGTCCCTGTTATCCTCGCCGCCGCCTCCGCCGCCACCACCGCCGTCCCCTCTGCAAATTATGCTTCTGCTCTCCTCTCTCCTTCTTCCTCCTTCTTCTTCTTCCCCTTCTGTTCCTTCTTTGGGAGGTTCTTCTCCTCCTCTTGTTGTCTCTGGAAGAGGAGGAGGCGGTGTGGCTTTTTTTTCTTTCTCCTCTTCTCGAAAGAAGCAGCAACGCGAAGGAGGAGGAACAGGACGAGGAAAAAGAGGCGGAGGAGGAGGAAAAGGAGGCGGAGGAAGAGGCGGGGCCTCTTCCTCTTCTTCGGCTCCTTCCTCGCCGCCGCCGTCGCTCTCGCTCTCGCTCTCGGCAGGAGCAGCACAGGGAAGTCGCGGCAGCAACGACGCCTCTCCTTCTTGCTCTTCCTTCTCCCCAGTCTCATTCCCTTCTTCCTCCTCTTCATCGTCGATTGCCCCCATCGTCTGTACGGACGCATGCCTCTTCTCGGGGAAGAAGTCGTCCTGTGTTTTTGTTTACGTTGATTAGGGAGGGAAGGAGAGAACTTGAGGAAGAGGAGGGGAGACGAGGAGTCTCTTTTTACAGACTGGAACAAAGGCAGCAACTCGTGCTCCCCCCTCTTTTTTTCTCTCTCTCCCTGTCTTTCTCTCACTTACCAGGCTGGGCATGGGCATCGAGAGCTCAAGCTTGATGGCCGCGAGGAGGGAGGCGATCGACGGGCTCGTTTTTCCCATTTTTGCTGTTACTTCAGTGGAGTTTTTCTTTTTTTCTCTCTGCGAGAGAGAGGGAGTGAGGTAGGCAAAGTTCATATTTTTTTCAACTCTTTCTCTTCCTCCGTTCAAAAAGCAGAAGGGAAAATGCGGTCTGCGCTTCCAATTTCACCGTCGTCGGCTTTCTCGCTCGGGAAGAGGCTCTGCTACGCGAGAGTGTCGAGCAAAAGGTAAAAAGAGAGAGAGACACAGAGAAAGAGACTGTTCCCGATGCGATCTGTTTTTTCAATGGACACTCAAGCCGTCACTTGGCCGCCGTGTCTCCTTTCCACTCAAACCTTGACTCTTTTCCGCCCCCTCCCTCCTCCTCTTCCGCGACAGGCGACTACTTAGCCCTTTCTGTGATGCGCCGCGACCT
>Ga0114918_10002458_pt1 | contig 16617 bp, 10 predicted proteins | sample LantaG_FD_87015 | JGI IMG/M metagenome (GOLD analysis project Ga0114918, IMG submission 87015) | Deep subsurface microbial communities from Baltic Sea to uncover new lineages of life (NeLLi) - Landsort_02402 metaG | ecosystem: Environmental > Aquatic > Marine > Oceanic > Sediment | place... | reverse complement strand
GTGAAAGACGAGAAAAAGGTCGAGTTATCCGGTGAGATTGTGGTCGTCGAATCCGATGTTGACAGTAAACAACCTTTGCGGACGCTGCGATGCAAAAAGGCCCTTCTGCATATCGAGGGCGAGGAATCGACTCTGACTTTGACTATGGAGCTATACAGCCCTGCATGGCGGCGTGCGGACGGCACAGAGGGTTTTGCGCGAAGGCCGAGGGTTCGCGGATTGATTATACCGAAATCCGTAGAAGCCGTAACGAATGAATTCAGAACTGAGAGCAGTTTGAGAGCTGTAGAATTGGCTTCGGATTTATCAGCACTGCAAAAAGGGCCAAGCCCAAAACTGAGAGGGCTGCAAAACAGGCTTGACAGAAAAATACGAAAGACATTAGCCCAGATAGAGGCTGAGACACATTCGCGGCTGGTATTCGGAATAGGCTGTGTGTCAATGATAATGATAGGCATCGCTTTGGGTATTATTTTAAGGGGGGGACATCTTCTGAGCGCTTTCGGCGCAAGTTGTGTGCCTGCTACGATGCTGATAGTTTGTATAATGGCGGGCAAAAACATTGCGAAAAACCTCGGCTCACAAGCCATTTCAGGCACAGTACTAATGTGGGCAGGCCTGGCGTTTTTGTCCCTGTTTGCCCTTGCGATATATCGCAAGTTACTGAAGAATTAAGTCAATAGAAACATATCTCGTTCGAGACACGAGACAGAAAGAACGAGACAGGAATTATGAAGATACTGGACAAATATATCACGAAGAATTTTCTGATTGGCTACGTAATTGCCCTTTGCGTGCTGATAGGATTGCGAATAATTATTGATTTGTTCGTGAACCTCGACGAATTTACCGAGCATGCCGAACTTGGAGCTCTGGCCGTTATTAAGAACATAATGATTTTTTACGGTCTTAACAGCACACTTTACTTTCGCGATTTTGCCGGAATAATAACTGTGCTTGCTGCCGTATTTTCGCTGGGTAAGATGGTTCGCAGCAATGAGCTGGTGGCGGTGATGGCCTCGGGCGTCAGCCTAAAGCGTGTATTGGCCCCCATAATTGTGCTGGCGCTATTATTGACGGGTCTTTTTGTGGTTGACCAGGAGTTTATCATACCACCACTTGCCGATAAGCTTGTGCGAAGCGAAGATGCACTTCCCGGTGAGGAATCCTATAGTGTGTGGTTTATGAGCGACGGCAGCGGTTCACTAATCTTCTCTTACAAATTCGACGCAAAGACTTCGACTCTGTTCAATCCTACTATCCTGACAAGACGCAGGATGCCCAAGTCCGTGGGTCCCTGGGTCATTTGGGATCTGACCGGCCGGATAACAGCCGAAAAGGCGGTCAATTACAACCCGAAGACCGGCAAGTGGGATTTGATTGGTGGTCGATTTCTTGAAAAAGGCTCTGAAGAAGGTCTCCAGCCCGTAGGTTTTTATGCCAGTGACATTACTCCTAAGGACATCCCTGTCAGGCGCAAATCGGGATATAAATCATTGCTTGGCTGGCAGCAGTTAAGAGCGCTCGCGGCCCAGGGTCCCAAGAAAGACATAGCGCAGTTGTATTCTCAGATGCACCTGCACATTACGGACCCGATTATCAGTGTGGTGATGCTTATGATAAGCCTGCCGATTCTGGTTTGTCGTGACCCTAAGTCGATGAAGTCGGCTATTGTGATTAGCTTTGGTGTGACAGCGGCGTGTCTTATCACAACATTTGTGTGCAAGATGCTTTCCACAGAGATTGTCTTTGGTCGGGTAAGGCCTGAGTTTTGGGCATGGCTGCCAATATTTATCTTTGCGCCGATAGCTTTTATCGAACTGGATTCAATGAAAACCTGACCAACTGTGCCTTTTAAAATTGGGTTTGATTGGGTTTGTTTTGAATAGTTCATAGTTCTTGGTTCGTTGTTATTAGTCATTGTCTTCACTAGCTTTACAGCCATTTGGACATTTCGGAAATTGGGTTTGTTTTGCATAATTTATCATTGTTGATTGAACAGAGTTTCCGCCTTCGCCGAGGCTTCGGCGGACAGGCATTGTTCCTTGTTTCTCGACCAGTGTTGATATTAGCATCGCTTCAATGTAGTTCATTGTTAATAGTTCGTTGTTCATGTCAGGTTAATTAGTTATTGAACTTGGACCGGCTGGACCCAAGACCTTGCCCTACGGGGCGGTTGAGCGTTTGCATGCTTGCCCCTAAGGGGCAGGCAAACTGGGGGTATTTTAACATATTTTCAAAGAAAAGTCAACACTAAATTAGTCGATAGTCGCTGGTGTCTCGTCGCTCGTGACTTGTCGCTTGTATCTCGTATCTCGTATCTGCCTTCGACTCCCTCGACTGTGCTCGGAACAAGTGCGCTCACCGGGGGCTGCTGCGGCTTCTGGAAGCAACAGCAATTAAATCCTTTTCCCCGCCATTTATTTGCTCCCCTTGAAATGCCGAAATTCGGTATGATAATCTATAAAAAACTGGGCTGATGGGATTGGGATTTTCGTGTAGATTGAGGCAACGTAAGCAAGTTTAACTCCCTTGTAGTATTTTCTATCCTTTGAGTTGCCATGTCAAAATACGATTGGTCGATTTCTATACCGATAAAATCTCTTCCTAACTGTTTAGCCACAACACCTGTGGTACCGGAACCCATAAAAGGATCAAGAACGGTATCGCCTTCTTTGCTCCCAATTAGTATTATTCTTTTCAGCAGACTTTCAGGTTTTTCTGTAGGATGTGTAGTCAAGTGTCTGGTGGCAGATAAAGTCCATAGGTTGCGCATTTGTTTGCCACCGTTGAGTTGCCTCGCCAGTTCATAATTGAAAAAATAATTTTTGGATTTGCTTGCCAACCATATTAATTCAGTAGAAGGCGCACAACGGTTGCCTTGTAATAATGGAGCAGCATTGGGCTTGTACCATATAATGTCATTGATTATCCACAGCCCCAGTTCTTTCAATATGACACCTACTGATGGGTGGTTATGCAACGTTCCAGATATCCAAATGGTTGCGTCATCTGCCAGCACTCTGATGCAGGCTTCAAGCCACTGTCTGTTGAATTTATGGATGTCATCTATTTCATCCCACTTCCCCTTGTTGCATATAGCTACCTTTCCATTTTTGCAGGTAAGATGTTTTTTATTAGATAGATTGTAGGGCGGGTCGGCAAAGATGAGGTTTGCACTCTTTGCGGGGAGCTTTGCCATTATTGCCCAATATTCCTGATTTACGTCAAATTAGAGTTTCATAATACACGGTTAATCCTTTTAGCTGGTTTAGTTGTGTGAAGGGTGTGAAAAGTGTGAAAAGTGTGAAAGGTGTGAAAAGTGTGAAGGGTGTGAAAAGACGGTTTTTCCTTTCTTACTTTTCAAACTTCTTCTGGCTGGTCATAATTAGGCAGCTTGATTCCCTGAGAGGCAAAAAATTTCTCCATCCGCTTTTTGTCGTTTTGAGGTATCAGCCGTTTGGGGCGCTCGTTTTTCTCGCCCTGATAATTTGATGTTTGCAGATGTGCGATAAAATTCGATATCATTCCGCTGATTTGCTTACAAAGTTCATAAAGTCGGCCATATTCTTCTTCTGCGATATAATTCTGGTCTCGCGCGATTTGAAGTTGCGCCCGCACTTCGCCGCAGGAAGCTTTGGCGATATAGAGAAACTGGATAAATTCTGTTTTACTTCCTCGTTCGAATCCTTCGGAGATGTTGGAAAGAATAGAAACAGCTGCCCTGCGAATCTGGTCAATCAATCCGAAATCACGTCCGAATTCGCTGCCCTTAGTGGCCGCATAGATAGCGTTGGCCAATTCTCTGGCACGCTGATAGATATGCAAATCTTCAAAAGACTCTGCCGCCTTACCTTTCATACATTCCCACCTTTCTTACTTTTCTTACTTTTCACACTTTTCTCACCCTTCTCATTTTTTATCCCCTCCGCCATTTATTTACTCCACTTTGAAAGTTAGTGGTTAATTCCTCTACATTTTTCGCATTGGTAGTACTTCTTCCCCAAAACGGAGGAATGATACCGAAAAGTTGTATTCCCACAATACAAACAGCCTCCGTCAAGGTTGAACGTATAGCAGCGAGGACGATTAACCAAAGGTAGTCTCGCGTAAAATAATTTTTCAGCTTCCTTATATCCTTTATCTGCCTTCATATCTTTTAGCCTTATCTGTCAGGGAATAATACCCTTTTCGTTCAGATGAGCGAACAAACAAAGACATATTATCAGGATGTTTGCTGTTCACTTCATGCTTGTTTAACTCGCCACGAATAGAATTTCGAAATGTGTCCATTTTGTATTTTAAGCTTTTTGCTTCCACAATTTTTTCAGCTTCTTCATAAATGGTTTGAAGCGGCACAAGTGCTAAGCCTTCACTATTTCCTTTCTTTATAATTTCAATAATTATACTCTTAATCGAAGGTACTGTGCCGGGTAAAATCTCTTCTCGTTTTTTAACTTCTTTTAATATTTTCTGAACACCTTTATCTTTTTCTACATTTTCTTCGTTTTTAAGGAATTCTTTATAGATTTCTGAATAACCAGCTAAATACTCTTCATCAGGTGAAAAAACAGAATCAGTAAATTTGACAGAATTATAAATAGCTTCAAGTTGAGAATAGTAAATCGGCTTCTTTTCTTTAATAACAACATTCACTTCGAAATTACTTAGTAATCCGCCTCTTGTTAAATTTGTACTGCCATTTTTATTTCCTCTATTTCCAACAATTAAATCCCACCACCCCATTTTACCCGCAAATTCAAATCCCGCAAACCTAAAAAACCGCCCCTTTTAACAGGTGTATTTTTATCTCGAAAACCAGCTATTTTTTGAATATCGCCTTGCGGATTTCTCTGTTTATTCTGACACTGCACCATTGCCGGCCGCACATAGAGCAGTAATCGGCGGAAGGTATTTGCTCAGTTCCCATTTCCTCGCAGGCCTCGATGTGCATTCTCTCAGCCGTTTGCGGGTCGAGCGATTCAGCCAGATGTGTTTTCCAGTCCAGATTTGCGCGAGCTGCACTTAATCTTTTGTCTTTCTCGGCAGCGTTTTTCAAGCCGCGAGCAACATCAGCGGCGTGCGCTGCGATTTTTGCGGCGATTACTCCGACTCGGACATCATCGGCGTTTGGAAGACCCAGATGCTCTCTCGGCGTGACATAGCACAAGAACGATGCCCCATAAAAGGCAGCAGCAGTTCCGCCGATTGCAGAAGTTATGTGGTCATAGCCGGGAGCAATATCGGTAACGACAGGCCCGAGAACATAAAACGGAGCGCCGTGACAAATCTTCTGCTGGATTTGGATATTGTATTGTATCTGGTCAAAGGGGACGTGGCCTGGACCTTCGACCATAACCTGACAGCCCGCCTCCTGCGCTCTTTGAGTCAGTTCGCCGAGGGTTTTTAATTCTGCGATTTGGGCCTGGTCGGTAGCGTCGGCGATTGCACCGGGACGAAGGCCGTCACCTAAGGAAAAGCAGATGTCATATTCGGCCATTATGTCACATAAATCATCGAACATTTCGTACAGGGGATTTTGCCTGTTGTGATATATCATCCATTTGGCCAATAGTGCTCCGCCCCGGCTGACAATACCTGCAACTCTTTTTTCAAGCAGAGGCAGATGTTCTTTTAAGACGCCGGCGTGGATAGTAAAGAAATCGACACCTTGCTCGGCTTGTTTTTCGATGACCTCAAGAATTATCTTGTTGTCTATGTTCTCAACATCTCTGCCTTGTATTACCTGATAGATTGGCACTGTTCCGAAAGGCACGGGACACTGGGCCAGCAATTGCTCGCGCGTGTTGTTAAGATTGCCGCCGGTACTTAAATCCATAATTGCGTCGGCGCCGGCGGCAAGTGCCACTTTCATTTTTTCAATTTCGGCTTCAACAGAAGAACGAACGCTGCTCGTACCGATATTTGCATTTACCTTTGTGCGGAGCGCCCGTCCTATACCAATTGGCTTAAGATTGGTTTTCAGATGGAGCTTGTTTGCGGGTATTACCAGTCGGCCTGCGGCGATTTCATCTCGAACAAGCTCGGCACTGAGGTTCTCGGTCTGGGCGACGAATTTAACCTGGTCGGTAATCGTTCCGGTTTTCGCGGCTTGCAATTGCGTTGCCATTTTATTTAGACTCCGTGTTAAAAATAAAAAATCGCTTCCGCAGTCCGCAGGACGCCTTGCGGCGGAAGCGATTCAGTTTTCCATCGTCAGATTTTAATAAGCCAATCACTTTCCTACGCATGCATACCCCCCTGCTTTCTTGCGAAAGCAAGAAGGGGGGCTGTCCTGATCAGGTTCAAAGGGTCTTATCTCAGGCCTGCTCATCGGCAGACCACCCCCAGTGAACTGGCTTTATTATAACTTGTTGCTACAGATGGTCAAATAAATATTTCGAGGCAGCATTTACGACGACTACTATAAGTATTATGTTGCTAAATTTATAATTCTCCGCATCGCTTTATCCGGGATGTCCAGCTAAAGTGCGTCAAACAATGCCTAAAAGGCATGGTGGGCAATTGCGGGTTAATATCCTGTATCCGGTTTGGGTAACAAGGATGTCATCTTCGATTCGCACGCCGAGTTTTCCGGGGATATATACGCCGGGTTCGATTGTGAAAACCATCCCCGCCTGTAATTTGCCTTTTCTGTCACGTGAGATGACAGGTTCTTCGTGCACCTCCAGGCCCAGTCCGTGTCCTGTTCCGTGTCCGTAAACGGGTAAATCATATTTGCTAATCACCTGCCTTGCGGCCGCATCAACTTCACTGATTTTGGCACCGGGCTTCACCATTTTTATGGCAGCGGCCTGGGCCTCCTGCACAGCCTTGTAAACCTTTTTATAAAAAGCAGTCGCCCTTCCAACGACAAAACATCTGGTCAAATCACAGCAGTAATTTTTGTATCTGACGCCGAAATCGATAAGCACAGTATCATTTTTTTTAAGTTTCCTTGCGCCGGGCTGATGATGAGGACGTGAGGCATTAGGGCCGAATGCAACGATCGTCTCGAAGCTGGTACGTGCTCCCAATTTACGAATCTCGAAATCCAGCGTGCCTGCCAATCTATTCTCGGCCATCCCTGGTTTTATGTATCTTTGGGTTTGTTTAAGTGCTTTTGTTGCGATTTGAGCGGCTTTTGTTATAGCGGTGATTTCATCGGTGTCTTTAATGCTGCGGGCCGATTCGATGACACTTGCGACCGTTTTTAATCGGACATTAACATTTTTTTTCAATGCCTCGAGGTCGGCAAGTGATATAGATTTTTCGACAGATGCCGTTTGTATTGGTTTTAGTTTTTGTAGCAGCCTGGATAGTGTTTCAGGGAGCGATATGGTTCGCTGGATTATTTTGCAGTGCGGACATTGATTTTGGGCCTGCTCGACGTATCTGCTGTCGGTTAGAAGATAAACCGTCCTTGGGGTAATTACCACCCAGCTATAATCGCCCGAAAAGCCGGTTGTGTAGGTTATATTGGCCGGCTTTGTAAGTATAAGGCAATTTATTTGCTTTTTCTTTAGCTGCCTACGAACGGCCTTGATACGATTTTCCATAATTTTCTCTTTCATTAGCGCTACCTGCGGTTTAGTCAGCGTTTCGCTCACTGCCGGATACAATTGATTAACATCACCCGTGTAAAAAATAAAGTTTTTTTTGCAGGGGCGTTTGGCTTTGGCCTGTTTATATTTTATATTTTCATTAGCAGATTAGACTTCGGCTGGGAGGGAAGCTGGTTGTTATGAGGAATCGCACCAGCTCATGATGCTTTCCGCGAGGGAGGGAAACAGCTTGTAATGACTGATTTTACCGGACAGGACGGCGATTGCCGTCCTTTTTTTATGTCTTGTCGCTGTCGTTTTTCTCCGCTACAATGGGCAGGGTTTTTAGCTCAATCTTATAATTAAACTGGCAGCTAAATTATGTTTTTTGTATTGCCCATTCGGACAAGTATTCGGCCGTGGCGGACGCCATATGTAAATTACATCCTGATAGTCGCCAATGTGATGATTTTTTTTCTAACATATTGGCCTCATAGGAATGTATTCACAGGTGCGCCGGAGATTCTTCGCCCCTGGGCTGAGCAGTTTATGCTGGTCCCAAACCATCTGCGTTTGTGGCAATTTGTAAGTTATGCCTTCCTGCACGGAAGTCCTATGCACATTATCGGCAATATGTTCTTTTTGTATCTGTTTGGCAACAACGTCAACGCCAAGCTGGGGGCTACTGGATACACGTGTCTTTATCTGGCCGGCGCGGTCTTTAGCGGTGTGGGGCACATTGTGATAGGCAGCCTTTATGGTTCATCCGGTCCTGAGATGCCGGTTCTGGGTGCCAGTGGAGCCGTTGCTGCTATAACGGGCGCTTATCTGGTTCTGTTTCCACAGACCTTGATTACGGTTTTCTACTTGCTGCTGTTTTTTTTTGGTACCTTTCAGATTTCCGCCTTGTATTTCATTGGTTTTAAGCTGATTTTTTGGGACAACGTGCTGGAAAGGGGCCTTCCCAACGTTGCTTACGATGCACATTTGTCCGGCTATGCTTTCGGTATGTTGGCTATGATAGGTGCGCTTGCAGCGGGTTTGGTCAGCAGCACGAGTTTCGATTTATGGGCGATGCTAAAACAGTGGAATCGTCGTCGGCGTTATCGTGATGCTGTCTCGGGCGGTTACGACCCATTTGCCGGCCGGACAATGACGAAACGGATAAAGGTACGAGAAGTAAAAAAAACAGCGGCTGAAAGACAGCGAGAGGAAAAGGTCAGGCAGCTTCGCAACGAGATTTCCAGGCGGGTTGATGAGCGCAATTTGTCAGCCGCGGCCCAATTGTATCTCGAGCTTATTGAGCTTGATAGCGAGCAGATTCCGCCGCGTCAATATCTGCTGGATATTGCCAATCAACTTGCCAGTGAGAATAAACACGCTCAGGCGGCGGAAGCTTACGAAAAGTTCCTGGCTCACTACGGCAACTATGAATACGTCGAGCAGGTCGAGTTGATGGTGGGGATATTGTATTCGCGTTATCTTGAACAGCCGGAGTTGGCGTTAAGGCACCTGCAGGTGGCGGTCAAAAAGCTCTCTGACCCCGACCAGTTAAAGATGTGCAACGACGAGATTGCCAAATTACAGAGCTAATGATATTATCACAATACACATCACGCAATCTGAAATAGGAGTACATAAAAAAAGCCGAGCAAGAGATGCCCGGCCTATTTGCAACGTATAATATCAATTGTATTTATTCACTGCGCCGATAGTTGTCATTGCGAGCTAGGCCCCAAGGAGCCGAAGCGAAGCAATCTCAACGCTTGAAAAAACGAGATTGCCACGGCGACTTTGTCGCCTCGCAATGACATTACAGCGCTATTATTAAATACAATTGGTATAATTGATGAGATAACCCGACTACTTTATTAAAAGCCTGCCGAGGATTATTTTTTCGCCGAAGCAGCGTCAGTACCCTCGTAAATCCGGCTTACCTCGTCGCCCGACAATCCATAGTTGTAGATGCGCACGTCATCCAGCTTGCCTATGTATTGGTCGCCGTATCGGTCAGGAGCTATACCGATTCTGGCAGTGCCCACACCGGCCATCGATGCGTTGGTGCCGGTCTTCTCAGCTACCAATTCACCATTAAGGTATATTTTCTGGAAGCCTTCATTAGCATTTTTGACAAAGGCATAGTGATTCCACCGGCCCGCCCACTCCTCAAGGGCGGCATTATAGCTGACTTCATCTGGTTCGTCGCGTCCTGTTTTGAACTCGACGCGACCATCATCTTGCCACTCCGTGTACACGCTGACGATATACGGCCTTCCATAGCGTCCATTGCCGGCCTGGAGGATTACGTTACTGTGATTCATCTGGTTCACGTCACCATTGACCCAGACCGAAATGGTTATTTCGCTGTCGATATGGCTGCCAAAGACATCACCCGGAATTGACACACCATACGTCTCATCAAAGTTGAGGCAGCCACCGAACCTGCCGTCGGTGTTCCAAATTGGGGCTTTCTTCGTCACCGCGCCGTGATAGCCATTGCTGGAAGAATCACTGACGATGCTGCCGCTGGTCTCATCAAACTTCCACCAAAGGCACATTATTCTGTTTGTGTTGAAACTCCAAACGTCGCCGACTACAACTGAACCATCTGCCTGAACTTCGTCAACACGCCAGTAATAGGTTGTGTCGGTTTGGAGTTCCGCCGACGTGACGTAAAGTAGTCTATCACCAGAGGGACTTGTCAGCCCGCCCAAAAGTGATAACTCATCAATGTTGGTGCCGAAATACACTCTGTGCTCGGCTGCATTCAATCCCGGCATCCAGCTTAGCTCTAAGTCGGCGACTGAGCCTGCCGTTCCTCCATCTGCCGGCTGAGGCTTGATCGCGTTTGGCGCAAGATTGAGAGGCATGGCTTCAAGTTCGGCCAACCTTTCGGCGGTAACGGTTTCGGCGGTTAAATCTGCGAAGATTACCCTGTACTTGTCTTCGGATATTTTCCACTGCATTAGAACTGCATGTGGGAATTCAGTTGTGACTGCGCCATAGTAAGTAACATCGTTACCATCTTTGACTAATTTAGCGTAGAACAGGGAAGTCGCTTCTATCTGTATAAACTTTCGCATTACCTCTTCTTCGGTTATCGTGGTGTTGGGGTCCTTAAGAAGACTTATCCTGAGGGCTTCGCCGGCTTCTTTTACTGTTGTCATCAAATCGAGGCTGCCTGGATATCGTCCGTTTGAAATCTCAGCGAATGTCCTCAGCCCCTTAATTGCCATTTCCTCATTGGGTGCGTTTGCTTCCTGGACAAGGGTGTAATCGGTCGGCATATTCGGCTCAGGGCCCCTGGTCAGCGGCAGCCGCGAGATAGCCTCCCTACGTGCCATAATCACTGTCATCTGCTGCTGCATTGTCTCAAGGCCCGCCTTAATCTCTAATATATGCTGTTTCGGCAGGGCAATCTCAACGGCTATCTTGCCGTTAGTTACCTTGCCGGCAAACGCTATGTTGCTATTGGTCTCAACGTCAACGGGCACTATTGGCGGGCCTATTTGCCCTCCATCTACACCAACTTCTATACCCTGCAGCATGCTGGCAGCCATATTCAGGTAGCGGATGAAATTCACTGTGCCGAAAAAGTCGGCCTTTTCCGGCCCGGCAAGAGTTGTCAGAGCCGATGCCATCTCGGACGCCGTTTCCTGCGGTCCGCCAGCTTTGACCTCGTCAATCAATTCACGCATCGCCGAATTGGAATCAGCACCAAATACGCAGAGCCATAATCCATCAACCATCGCCAACTTAAGTTCAAGTCCGCCGCCGTATATCTTATCTATCATATTACCATAAAAAGAGTTGGGGTCATTTGGTCCCATTGTGAATTTGCCGAGGTTTATTGAAACACCATTGTAGTCGTCAGCTCCATATGTAATCTCATATCTGGTTTCCATTCCCATCTTTTTCCTGTAAATGTCAGCAAATCCTCCGGTGTTCCAGAGGTCTATTCCGGCTTCGATTACCTGGTTCCATTTTTGCTGGTCCTTTACGGCAATGACATACTTACCGGTGAAACTCGGCCATCCCTGGCTGTCACAGGAAAACGAGACTACACCAGGCCCGGCGGCACTGGATACCATATCTGCTGCCAGCTTTTCCAATTTGGCAACGGTCTCGTCAGAAATATCCTCGTCACTAAGAAATGCGATGAAATCGTATTCGGTCAGGCTTAACTCCTCCACAAAAGGTGTGTTCATTTTGAATCCGAGATTAATAATTGCCCCATCTTCCAGGTATCCCATAAGCGTATTGGCTGCGCTTGAGGTATCCGCCACGAACATCTTAGCCATTAGCGTGTTTGGAACCGCTGCAGTACTTATGGTCAAATTGAGAACATCGGCTTTCGGGTTGACACCGATACTAAGGGACTTAACCTCTTCGGTCAGAATATGGAACATGCCGAAATACATATTCATTACTGCCGACGGCGCGGGTCCGCCTTCCGTGCTGGCATTCATAGGCTCAAACTGCTTCCTCATTTGCTCAAGCTGGGCGTAAACCATTGGCCCAAATACCTTCGCAGCCCGCTGAACGTTACCGTACGCCCAGAGTGGTTGATTGGTTGCCGCTGCGACCTCGCCGGCATCAAGTGAATCGCCAAGTCCGGTGACACCCTGCGAAACCGATTTTGCAATAGAAAGCAGCTTGTTGTAATTGTTTGCCGAACTAATAAGCGCATAGCCGCCTAATTTTGCAGCGAGCATTTTTTTGTCCGGATTGAGAGTGCCGCCGGTTTTGATTATGGAGATGCCGTTGGCATCGGGCTGTTCGCAGTTCGGGTTATCGCTGACGAATTTTTCATAGTCGGTAACAGGCACCAGCGCTGCTATAAACAGACTGCCCATCGGGTTTGCTTCTGACTCGGCCGACGACAGTCCAAATATTGCGAAACTGCCTGCTGTATTAACGCCATTGAGCGCTGGGTCACCCAATGCACCTACAAGCTGCATACGCGCAAACATAGTCGCGCCGGCAGGCATCGGTGAGATGCCGGCTAAATACTGGTCTATCATCCCAAAAACGTAGTCAAAATTATTCACACGCACACAGAACATACTCTCGGCGGGCACTAATTGAAGTAATTCATCGGGCGCTTGCTCCGTGGGAGCGTTGGCCGCGGCGACGACTACAGTGTTTACATCAACACTGGGAGCACCTTCTGTGCCTTCTGCGCCGGCATCTGCGGTTCTGGTCTCAATAGCTACTATTGCATCTGCAAACGCGGGCTCGGTGCTGCCGTACTCGTCGTTTACTTGCTGCAGCACTGCAACGCTATTTGGGTCGCCAATCTGGGCGAGATAATTTGCCGCCAGAACCTTGCTTTCATCAAATTTCGCATTCAGCAGCATTGTCTTCAACCCACGAACGTCACGGGCAATAAACAACTTTTCGATTTGCTCTAATTCGGCCTTACGCTCCGCGTCTATTGCATTGACTGTGTCGTCATGAATGACATCTCCGCCACCTTGATTCAAATTGTTAAAGACCGCTATACCGATTCCGGCAGCGATAATTATTACTACTGCAGCGACGAGTTTTGTTATTCTGCTTTGCATAATTGTTCTCCATCCAAATGTGAGGTTGATATTCGTGTTTGGAGACAGTTGTTTCTCTTGACTGCCTATGGCCGTGAGAAGTGATTCTTTGGCTGTTTCGCATAATTGATTATCAGCCGACAGTTCTTTCATTTGGTCGGTGCACTCAAGCAACGCCTGAAGGCGTTTTAGCTCGCTGCTGCATTCTGCACACTCGGCCACGTGGGCTTTCACCTGGCTTTTTTCTTTTTCCGACAATTCGCCAAGAACAAAGCTGATTAGCAATTCACTTATTTTTTCATGCGTATTCATATCTCACCCCAAATAGTCGCTGAGTTCCTGCGTCAATCGCTTGGTCGCCCGATGAAGATGCACTCTGACAGTTTCTTGCGAACAACGCAGGACCTCAGCAATTTTGTTATGCTCTAATCCTTCGATTCTCGATAAGACAAAGACATCCGCCTGCCGTTTTGGCAATCGCCCAATGCACTTGACGAGTTTCTGTTTGAGCTCGGCGATTCTTAGCCGCCCGTCCGGTCTTTCGCTCGCAATCGGATTTCTCGGCTGCCGCTCTACAAGCTGCTCGGCTCTTGAGCGTTTGGCAAACTCAATTGCCTTTCGCACAGTGGTTCGGTACAGATATGCGCCCCAGTTTGTCTTTCCGTCGTATTTATGCCATCGCCGCCATATTGCCAGAAATACCTCCTGATGTACATCCTGTGCTTTTTGACTATCCCCCAGAACCCGTATCGCGGTGTTCAGGACCGCTGCACTGTAATCGTTGACTAACGTCCTAAAATTTATCTTCTGCATTGTCCTACCTTGTAAAACTGTTAGGTTAGGTGCAGTTTGTATGTACAACCGGGCGCACATTTGTAATTATAGAGGCTGCAAAACAGATTTCGTTTACAAAAAAGCTGAATTTCGCCCACTTTTTATATAATCGTCGATATTACGTATTGGAGGGCTATTTTTCGCCTGCGAACCTGATGTGCAGTGCCGACCATATTCGGCAAAATAAAAAAGTTGACAATTAGTAAGACGGGTGCTAATTTGAAACGCGTAAAATTGTTTGGGTTTTAGTGTTTTTGATAAAACCTCTTTTTGGGAGATAGAAAAATGCAATCTCGCACCAGTTTCTCTATTCTCGTTATTTTGACAGGTTTAGCATCCATCGCCTTCGCCCAGGAGGCTGTTGGCCCGGCTGCAAGGTCCGCCACAGAGGCCGGTGACCCGAATGAAGTCGGCGTCCCCTCTTTTCCTTACATTGCCGAGATAACGGGCGATAACGTTAATATTCGCTGCGGTCCTGGTACGCAGTATTACAGTTGTGGCGGGCTAAATAAAGGTGACAGAGTAAGAGTTGTCAGCCATCAATCCGGCTGGTCCTGCATTGTTCCACCTGCCGGCAGTTTCTCCTGGATTTCAACGCAGCATGTTAGCATTGACCCGAATAATCCCACTATTGGGACTGTAACCGGCAACGGTGTTCGTGTCTGGGTCGGCTCTGAGGGCCTGCGTCCGATGTATTCTACGACCGGCAGGTTAAAGCTCAACAGGGGTGAGAAAGTTAAGTTGATGGGCGAAGAGAAGGACAAGTATTATAAAATTGCTCCGCCGACAGGTGCCTATCGCTGGGTGAGCACTAAATATGCAGAGGCGCTGGGCCCGGTTGGAGAGGTCCCGCCGGTTGCTGTTGTGTCCGCTCCGCCCGATAGCAACGCGATTGTTCTCACAAATATTGCTGTCGAGGCCAAAAAGCTGGAAGAATATTATGCTCTGGAAAAGCAAATACAGGCTGAGCGGGCCAAGCCAATGGGACAGCAGGATTACAGAAAAGTCAAAGAAGCGCTTGTTGCACTCAAGGGCAACAAAGAGGCGGGCAAGGCCGCGCGCTATGCCGAGTTTGCTATAAGGCAGATAGAGCGTTTTGAATTGGCTTTGTGGGTAGCCAAGACGGTTCGGCTTCAGGATGCACAGTTGCGGCAGAACTTAGAGGGGATAGAAAAAGTCCGCGTCGCCAGGCTGGCAGATGTCCAGGACCTGGGCAGATTTGCAGCAGTCGGACAGTTTCAAACTTCAAGCGTTTACGGCTCTGAGCCGGAACTAATACACTACCGGATCATTGATGACTCCGGCAAAATGGTTTGTTACACTTTGCCTACCGGTGCGGCTTCAAGGATGGACTTGAGCAAACTTGTAGGCCGAAAGGTCGGCCTGGTTGGCACAATCGAGCCTCATCCACCAACCAAAGGGGCCTTGGTGCGGTTTGGAGAAATAGTTGAGCTGAAGTAGTCCGCTTCTCCGGCTAACAGCCGCAGCACTTTTTATATACCCTCTGCGCAAATGATGCTATATGGGCAGGTCAGGCATGGATTCTGCATATCACATAGATTTTTCCCGTGGATTTTTGGGCGTTGAGCCGGCCTTTTGCGGGTCTTCGATTTGAGGGTTTTTGGATGGTTGCTTGGGGGTTTGGCCGCCGGTTGCTGGATATGGTTGCCAGAGTTGAGCGTTTTGCAGAATCCTGCCAAAAACGGGCATAATCCGGTCACTAATTAAAAAATTTTTTGCTTGACGGGGAGTAACCAATTTGTTATAAATGAAAATGATAAATTCTGTTAATTTTGAGTTTTAGACTTGCGATTTTTGCCGTTTATTGGCAGAAATTTGAGAAGTAAGGTACAGACTTTGATGAGGCCTTTGGGGCCCGAAAGTGGGAGTTTTGTGCCGAGGAATTGGGTTTTTTTGAATTCTAATACACGCCGAGCTTAGCTTTTTGAATTTGAGGAGGACAAAAGACAGGCCTTAAGACGTTGTTGGCTCATGAAGGTTTTCGATGTCTTTGAAAGTAATAAATGTGTTGGCGTTTAGCCAAAGTAAAACGCAATTTAATTTTTGAAAGGAGGAAGTATTATGTATAGAAAAGTGATTTTGCTCGTATGTTTGGTTTTGGGGGTGGGTATGGCCGGCAGGGCGCTGGCCGATATCACAGTTCCGCCAAATGAGACTGTCAGCGATACGCAGTCGCACGGCACATTCCAATGTGACACTGACGGCACGCTGACCGTTACAAGTTCCGGCTCGCTGACCGTTAGCAGCGAGTCTACCGTCGATGGCGGTACATTACTTATCGACGGCGGCACTGTTCTTGTCAACGCCAGATTCAATTTGGGCCAGGGCCTGGGCGGCACTGTGACCATGAACGGCGGCTCGTTCACCATTACCAGCGACGATTGGAAGATGATGGATGACCCGGGCGGGTTGTCCAAGTTGGAGGTGCTCGGCGGAACGCTGACGTCCGACAATCTCGAATTCAGTGATCCGGATGAGCGCGACGGCATGATAGTCATAGGCGGCGGCACAATGATCATTCAAGGTGGCTACGAAGAAGGCAATCTGTCGCGCAACCCGCAAATGTGGAAGGATAACGGATGGCTGGTGCCGGCTCCCGGCTACATTACCGTGACCATCACTTATGAACCTGCGGGTGGCTTCACATTAACCGCCATTGGGGGTGGGCCGAT
>Ga0114918_10002457_pt1 | contig 16617 bp, 16 predicted proteins | sample LantaG_FD_87015 | JGI IMG/M metagenome (GOLD analysis project Ga0114918, IMG submission 87015) | Deep subsurface microbial communities from Baltic Sea to uncover new lineages of life (NeLLi) - Landsort_02402 metaG | ecosystem: Environmental > Aquatic > Marine > Oceanic > Sediment | place... | reverse complement strand
CGGGGGCGCTCATGTATTTCGCGACGCTCACCGAAGTGCCGATCCTCCAGGGGCTCCTCGGGTCGGGCATGGGCAAGGGGCCGGCGCTGGCGCTCCTCCTGGCGGGGCCGGCGCTCTCGCTGCCGAACATGCTCGTCATCCGCAGCATCCTGGGGACGAAAAAGACGCTCGTCTACATGGCCCTCGTGATCGCCATGGCGACGGCCAGCGGGTTGATCTACGGGGCTCTGTTCAGATGAGGCGACGGTCGGCAGGCGCCGAGGCCGTCGGCCTCGCGCGATGGTGGAAACCTCTTGGAAAGGAGAATGGCAATGTCATCCGACATGACGCGACGTGTGTTTCTGGGGACGGTGGGGGCGACCGCCCTGGCCGCCTCCACCGGACAGGCGGTGGCGGCGGATGCCGACACCCCGAAGTCCGGCTCTCTAAAGATTCTCGGCATTGCATGCAGCCCCCGGCCGGGCAAGACGACGGCGGCTGCCGTGAAGGTCGCCCTCGATGCCGCCGAGGCGGTCGGCCCTGCCATTGAAACGGAACTGGTGGAACTGGCCGGCCTCAACATCCCCGTGTTCGACCCCGCCGCCCCGGGCTCGGCGGACTTTGAAAAGGTGGCGGCCAAACTCACCGACCCGAAGGTGGCGGGCATCCTCGTCGGCACGCCCGTTTACTTCGGCAGCATGTCGTCGCTCTGCAAGGCGTTTCTCGACCGCTGCATCGCGCTGCGCAAAGACAACTTCGCCCTGGCCAACAAGGTGGCCGGCGTGGTTGCCGTCGGCGGCATGCGCAACGGCGGCCAGGAACTCACGATCCAGACGGTGCAGGCGGCGCTGCTGGCCCAGGAGATGATCCTGGTCGGCGACGGCCGGCCGACCGCCCACCGCGGCGCCACGCTTTGGAACCAGGGCGACGACATCTCGAAGGACGAGATCGGACTCTCGACCGCCAGGAACCTCGGCCGCCGCGTGGCAGAGGTGGCCCTGGCACTGCGCGGGCCCGCGTAAACCTGCGGATACGCGACGCCTGGCCGGCGGGCGCGACCGGACGCACCGGCCAAGCCGCGGCAGACAAGGAGCAACCGTCCATGGCAGCGGACGATGCCAACAATCGCTCGAAGGGTCTGAACGTCTTTGAAAAATATCTGACGCTCTGGGTCATCGTGTGCATCGTGGGCGGCATCGTGCTGGGAAAGTTCGCCCCCGGGTTTGCGAAGGCGCTGGACGGGATGGCGATCTACGTCAACGATGCGCCGGTCGTCTCGGTCCCCATCGCCGTGTGCCTCTTCTTCATGATGTACCCCATCATGGTGAAGATTGATTTCGCGGAGGTCCTCAAAGCCGGCAAGAGCGTGCGGCCGGTGGGCCTGACGCTCTTCGTCAACTGGGCCGTCAAGCCCTTCACCATGTACGCCATCGCCTTCCTTTTTCTGGGCGTCGTGTTCCGCGGCCTCATCGGGCCCGACGCGGTGGACCACGTGAAGATGCCGTTCGGCCTGGACCTCGGGGTTGGCGGGACGTACGGCGCGGGCAAGGTGGTCCTGGTGGACGGCGTGAAGATGCTCGCAGTGCCGCTGTGGCGCTCGTATCTCGCCGGCTGCATCCTCTTGGGCATCGCACCGTGCACGGCCATGGTGCTGGTGTGGGGGTACCTGGCGCGGGGGAACGACGGGCTTACTCTTGTAATGGTCGCCATCAATTCGCTTACCATGCTCGTGCTCTACGGTGTGCTGGGCGGCTTTCTGCTGGGCGTTGGCCGTCTGCCGGTGCCGTGGCAGGCGCTCGTGCTTTCGATTGCCATCTATGTGGCCCTGCCGCTGGTGGCAGGTTATCTCAGCCGCAAGTGGCTCATCGCCGCCAAGGGTGCGGTCTGGTTCCGCGAGAAGTTTCTCCATGTATTGACGCCCATCACCATCCTCGCCCTCCTGGTGACGCTGGTGCTCCTGTTCTCATTCAAGGGGGAGGTCATCCTCTCCAACCCCCTGACGATCCTGTGGATCGCCATCCCGCTCTTCATCCAGACGAACCTCATCTTCTGGATCGGATACGGGCTGGCGAAGTGGCTGCGGCTCTCGTACGAGGACGCGGCCCCGTCGGCCATGATCGGGGCGTCGAACCACTTCGAGGTGGCCATCGCGACGGCGGCGATGCTCTTCGGCCTCTCGTCCGGGGCCGCCCTCGCCACCGTGGTCGGCGTCCTCATCGAAGTGCCGGTCATGCTGATGCTCGTGAAGATTTGTCTGCGGACCCGAAACTGGTTTGAACCGGAAAGGAGAACGCGATGAAGCGAATCCAAATTCTCGGGGCCGGCTGCCCGAAGTGCAAGAAACTGGCCGAGAACGCCGAGGCCGCCGCCAAGGCGCTCGGCATCGAATACACCGTCGAAAAGGTGACGGACATCACGGAGATCATGAAGTTCGGCGTCATGATGACGCCGGCGCTCGTGGTGGACGGCCAGGTCAAGGTCGCGGGCAGCGTGCCGACGGCCGAAGAAATCAGGAAGATGTTGACCTAGGGCGGCCGGCAGCGAATACTGGTCATCGGCCGGCGGCTTCGGAACCAGCAAAGGAGAACGGCGTGAAACCCAAAACCATCCTCGGCATTGTCCTGGTGGCGTTCGCGGCGGCGAGCGTCGGCGCGCTCATCGCAAAAGAGATGCTCCGGGACAAGGGCGACGCGGCGGGGGCGGCCCCGGGCGACAGCGTCATCGTCTATTACTTCTACAACAACGTCCGTTGTCCCACCTGCCGCACGATCGAAGCCTACACCCAGGAAGCCGTCCAGGACGGGTTCGCGGACGCGATCCGCGACGGCGGGCTGCGATGGAGTCCCGTCAACACCGACGAGCCCGAGAACGAACACTTTAAGGAGGACTACGACCTCTTCACCAAATCGGTGGTCGTGGCGGAGATCCGCGGCGGCCGACCGACGCGGTGGAAAAACCTCGAACGCATCTGGGACCTCGTCGGCGACAAGGACGCGTTCCTCAAGTACATCCGCGACGAGGTTCGTCCCTTCGTGGAAGGCCAATGATGGGCGCGTGGTTCGTTGCCGCGGCGTCGGCGCTCTGGCTGGGGATCCTGACGAGCGTCAGCCCCTGCCCGCTCGCGACGAACGTCGCCGCCATCTCCTTCGTCGCCAAGCGCATCGGCAGCCCCGCCAAGGTGCTTCTCTCGGGGCTTCTTTACACGCTCGGCCGGGCGGCGGTTTACGTCGGCCTCGGAATCCTCATCGTCGGCGGACTCCTGGAGAGGCCGGAGGTCTCCGACGCGCTTCAGACGTACATGAACAAGTTCCTCGGCCCGATCCTCATCCTTGTGGGCGTCGTCCTTCTGGAACTCATCCCGCTTCCTTTCTCGATCTCCGTGGGCGGCGAGCGCGCCCAACGAATCGCCGAGAAAGGCAGCCTCGCGGGCGCCGCCCTCCTCGGGATGCTCTTCGCGCTGGCCTTCTGCCCCGTTTCGGCGGCGCTTTTCTTCGGCAGCACGATCGGCCTCTGCCTGCCGCACCAGTCGCGCGTCGCACTGCCGCTCGTTTACGGCATCGGCACGGCCCTGCCCGTCGTCGTCTTTGCGGTGCTCATTGCGATCGGCGTGCGGTCACTCGGCAAGGCATTCAATGCCCTTCGCCGGGTGGAATGGTGGGCCCGGCGTGTGACGGGGATTCTCTTCGTCCTGGTGGGCATTTACTACGCGCTGCGGTTCATCTTCGGCCTTTGGGCCTGAGCGCGAAGCCAGGAAAAAAACGACCCCCGACCCCGTTTTAATGGCCGTCTACGGGCAGCAGCGGGCCGAAATAAGCCAAAACGGCACGGCCCGAAAACGACCCCCGTCCCCGTTTTTCTGGTGGGCATTTACTACGCGTTGCGGTTCATCTTCGGCCTGTGGGCCTGAGCGCGAAGCGGCCGCCGGAGAGCCGAGGGATCGAACTCCAGGGCGGCAAAACCGCTCGAGCGGTGGGCGATGAGGGCGGGCGGCTCCGCGCCGTCGTCCGGCATCTCGGCCAGTTCCAGCAGCAGGCACTCGACGCCGGCCGTCTTCTCCACCAGTTCCATCCCCTTCTCGACGCCGAGGACCTCCAAGGCGGTCGCCAGGCCGTCGGCCGTCGCCGCGTCCGGCGCCACCACCGTCACACTGGCGAGCCTCTCGTTCACCGGCCAGCCCGTCCGCGGGTCGATGATGTGGCTGAAGCGGCGGCCCTCGACCGTGTAGCCGCGCGCATAGTGCCCGCTCGTGACGACGGCCTGGTCGCGGACGTGGACGGCGGTGAAAAGGCGCGTCCGGTCATCCGGGTACCGGGGGTCCTGGATGCCGACGCCCCATCGCCGGTCACCGCCGGGCGTCGCCTCGGCGAAGCCGGGCTTTGCCCTGGCGGAGCCGGGCGCGACGAGATTGAGCGGGCGCTGGCCCTCGGCGTAGACGTCGCCGCCGGTATCGACGAGGGCCGCGAGCACCCCCGACTGGACCATGCGCTGGGCCATCCGGCCGACGATGTAGCCCTTGGCGATGCCGCCCAGGTCGAGCGCCATGCCTTCCTCATCGAGGCCGACGAGGTACATCGGTTTGACGAGGTCCTCGGGTTTCGGCGTCGGCCCGCCGCGCGACGGGAGGGGCTCGAGTTCCGCGAGCGGCTTCTGGGCCATGAAGGCGAGGATTTGGACGGCGTCCATGCCGACAAGCGCCCTCGCGGCCGAGAGTTCCTCTTCCGTCGGAAGTCGGTTTCGCTCCTGGGCCTTGCGCCACAACTCCAGCAGCGGGCCGACCGTCGGGTCGAACGCACCGTCCGTCATGTCATAGACCTCGCGCGCGGCCGAGAGGCAACTTGTCACGAGCGGGTCCACCTCGATGGTGAATCGGCCGGCGTCGCGATTGACAAGCCAGATGTCCGACGGACGCTGGGCGGGATCCTTGCGCGCCTCCGGGTCTCCCTTGGCCCACGCGTCCGAAGGTCCGCGATGCCGGTCCAACCGCGCTATGCCCTCGTCCATTTCCTTCCAAGCGGCGTCGAGAGCGCGCCGGGCGGCGGAGTCGGAGACGGCCACGGCGCGGACCGTCACGAGCGTGTTCATCGCCTCGCGGATTTCAATCACCTCGACCGGTTCGGGCGGCGTGCACCCCGCCGCCGCGAGGATAGCCAGCGCCGACCATCCGATTATCCCTCGCTGCAGCCGACCCGTACTTCGGGGCATCATGGAGCCTCCCTTGTGCGCTCGGCAGGTGAACCATACCGGTACTCCGCCTGGCAGGAGCCTTCGCGGCTGACCATGCAGGGCCCGACCGGATGGGCCGGCGTGCACCGCGAACCGAAGAGCGGACAGTCGTGGGGCTCGAGCGCGCCGCGGATCACGTCGCCGCAGCGGCACCCGTGCTGGTCAACACCCGTCTCGGCGGGCGGCCAGGCGAGGTCCAGGCGCCGGACGGCATCGAAGTCGGCATACTCGGGCCTGAGGGCCATGCCGCTCGCGGCAATCCGCCCCAAGCCGCGCCAGACCGTGTCGTCGCGCTCGAAGACTTCCTCGATCCGCCGCAGCGCCTCCGGGTTGCCCTCCGGTCGGACGGCGTCCGGGTAAACGTTCTCGACGCACGCTTCGCGGCGCGCGAGTTGCCCGAGGATCGCCGACACGCCCGCCAGCACCTGCTCGGCCGTGAACCCCGCGACGACGCACGGGCGTTTGTGCCGGGCGACCAGCGGCTCATAGGCGCGGCTGCCGATGACGACGCTCACGTGGCCGGGGCAGAGAAAGCCGTCGATCCGCACCTCGCCGCCCGCCAGGAGCGCCGCCATCGCCGGAACGACCCACTTGTGGGCCGAGAGCGCGACGAAGTTGCGCAGGCCTTCCTCGCGGGCCATCCGGAGGGCGACGGCCGTCCCGGGCGCCGTCGTCTCGAACCCGACGGCGGCGAAGACGACCGTCTCGTCCGGCCGGTGGCGCGCCAGGTCGAGCGCTTCGAGCACCGAGTAAACGACGGCGACGCGCGCCCCGCCCGCTTTCTCCCGTTCGAGGCTCGAGCGCGACCCGGGGACGCGGACCATGTCGCCGAACGTCGCCAGGACGACGCCCTCGCGCCCCGCGAGGTCCACGAGCGTATCGATGACGCCCTGGGACGTGACGCACACGGGGCACCCCGGCCCGCTCACGAGGCGGACGCGCTCGGGCAGGAGGCTCCTCAGGCCCGAGCGGCGGATGGCCACGGTGTGCGTCCCGCAGACCTCCATCAGGACGACGGGCGAGTTGCCGGGGACGGCCCGCGCGGCGTCGGCCATTTCAGATTTCAGTTTCTCGATGCGCGGGGCGTTCATGGATTCGGTTCGCGATCCGGCGCGGGCGGTCCGCCCAAGCCGCTCAGCCGTTCCATTTCATCGAAAAGGGCGTTGGTTTCGGCGGCATCCTGGGACGAAACCTGCGTAATCGCAAAGCCGGCGTGCAGGAGAACCCAGTCGCCGACGCCGGCCTCCGGCACGAGGGCGAGACCCGCCCGCATCCGGTTGCCGCGGACGTCCACGAGGCCGATGCCGTCGGCCACTTCGACGATTCGTCCCGGGACCGCCAAGCACATTTCGTCACCTCGCGTTGCGTCAACAGCCCGCGATCTCCCGGCGCGCCGGGGTCGCGGCTAACCATGGTTCCTGTGGCGAAGGCGTGCGGCGGCGACATAGGCCTGGCCCAGCGCCACGCCGCCGTCGCCCGGCGGCACGTCCCGATGAAGATACACCTCGAAGCCGTCCGCTTCAAGCGCCCGCGCCACGAGGCGCACCAGCCGGGCGTTTGCAAAGCATCCGCCCGAGAGCGCGACGCGCTCGAGTTTCGTTTCCTCGCGGGCGCGCCGTGCGGCCGCGTGAAGCATCGCCGCGACGGTCGCGTGGAACCGGGCGCTTGTCTCGTCAGCGTCGCGGCCGGCCTCGACGTCGGCCACCACGCCGCGGATCAGGGGTACGGTTTCGATGACCCACCCTCCCCCGGCGGCCGGCGCGTCGGCCAACGCGAAGGCGTAGGGGTCGGCCTCGTCGGCCCGGTCGCCGGCGGCGGCCTCCAACTCGATGGCCGCCTGGCCCTCGTAGGTGTTCTCGGCCGAGACGCCCGCCAGGACGCTCACGGCGTCGAACAGGCGCCCCAGGCCGCACGCGCGAGGGGCGCTCACACCCTTGGCGACCATGTCGGCCCAGATCCGCCGATCCTTGGAGCGCGTCTCGGCCAGCCGGCCGACCAGGCGGCGCTCCGCTTCCTCCGGCCCGTAGGCCTCCAGGAGGAACGACCAGGCCGTGCGGACGGGGTGCTCGACGGCCGCATCGCCGCCCGGAAGAGAAACGCAGGCCAGGTGGCCGAGTCGCTGGAAATCGGCGGGCGACGCCCGCAGAATTTCTCCGCCCCAGACGGTCCCGTCCGTCCCGTAGCCCGTGCCGTCCATCGCCAGGCCGAGGAGGTCGCCTTCGAGGCCGTGCTCGGCCATCACGGAAGCGACGTGGGCGTGGTGGTGCTGGACGCCGACGAGGCGAAGGCCTTCGGCGTCGGCCCGGCGGCGGGCGTAGCGCGTCGAATAGTACGCGGGGTGGAGGTCGTGGGCGATCGCCGTCGGCCGAATCTCCAGGAGCCGCTCCATCTTCTCGACGGTCTTCTCGAAATAGTCGGCGGCAATCGGATGCTTCAGGTCGCCGATGTGCTGGCTGACGAAGGCTTCGAACGCGCGGACGAGGCAGACGGCATTTTTGAGTTCCGGGCCGACGGCGAGGATCGGCTCCGGCGCCTCGACGGCGAGCGCGATGGGCCGCGGCGCATAACCCCGGCCGCGGCGGAGCATCAGCGGCCGGTCCCGCTGGACCATCGTCACCGAATCGTCGCACACGGTCTGGATCGGGCGGTCGTGCAGGAGGTACAGGTCGGCGATGCCGGCGAGGCGGCGGACGGCCTCGGTGTTGTCGCCGCAGATCGGCTCTTCCGCGAGGTTGCCGCTTGTCATGACCATCGGCGGAAAATCGCCCTCCTTCGCCAAGGCTTCGGCGGGCAAGTCCTCGAACAGCAGATAGTGGACGGGCGCGTAGGGCAGCATGAACCCGAAATAGGGGCTTCGCGGGGCGACGCCGGGCGAAAGGTCGTGGTCCGGCCGCTTCGGCAGAAGGACGATGGGCCTCTCGCGGGACTCCAGGAGCGCGCGCTCGGCTTCGCCGACGCGCGCGCGGCGAGCGACGGCCTCGGCGGAGGCCGCCATCATGGCGAACGGTTTCTCATCGCGCTGCTTTCGGCGGCGCAGTTCGCGGACGGCGGCGTCGCTGCGCGCGTCGGCCGCCAGGTGAAACCCCGTCAGGCCCTTGACGGCGACGATGCGGCCGGCGAGGAGCGCCTCGCGGACGGCGGCGACCGCGTCGGCGCACGCGACGGGCCGGCCGTCGGCCCCGTGAAGCGCGAGGCGCGGGCCGCACGCGGGGCAGGCGTTCGGCTGGGCGTGAAAACGCCGGTCCGCCGGGTCGTCGTACTCGGCCTGGCAGTCCGCGCACATGGTGAACCGGCCCATCGTCGTGGCCGGCCGATCGTAGGGAATGTCCAGCATGATGGAGTAGCGCGGGCCGCAGTTCGTGCAGTTGATGAAGGGGTAGCGGTATCGGCGGTCGGCGGGGTCCGCGAGTTCCCGCCGGCAATCGCCGCAGGTGGCCATGTCGGGCGAGACGAGGGCGACGCGCCGGCCGGCGGCGGAGGGGGCGATGCGGAACTCGCGTTCGCCGAGCGGCGGCACCGGTTCGGACTCGATCGCGGTGATGCGGGCGAGCGGCGGCGGATCGCGCTCGAGGGCCTCCAGGAACGCTTCGACGCCGGCCTCGGCCCCTTCCAACTCGATGAGGACCCCCTCGGCATCGTTCAGGACCCATCCCCCCAGGCCGCGCTCGACGGCCAAGCGATAGACGGTCGGCCGGAAGCCGACGCCCTGGACGATCCCCCGGACGCGGATGCGCCGGCGGACGTTCGGACCGGCGGCCGATGGACGGTTTTCCCTGCGGGCCATGCGTTCACCCGAACGTAAACGGAACCGGTCCATTATAGGGAAACGAGTAAGAAACCGGAAGGACGGCCGCGGACAAAACCCAAGCCCAGGGATGGGAATCCCTGGGCTTGGCTATGGGTTGCGTGGGGCTTCTTACCGTCGCCGCTTGAGCCAGAGGCCCGCCAGACCGGCCGCCATGAGAGCGAGGGAGGCGGGTTCCGGCGCGAATGCGACGTTGTCAATGAAGAAGCCTGCGGCGTAGGTGTCGGAGCTGATGACCATATTGACGTCCTCGGTCTGGCCGACGACGGGGACGTCCTTGGGGATCTCGATGCGGTATCTGACGAGGACGCCGACGCGTACGTCCCCGGCGGTGACCTCGGACTTGTTGGCGGCCCCCGCCACGATCTTTGTCTCGTTGCCGCCCGTAACAACGACCTCGCCGACGACGTCGGTGGCGGCGCGCGTAGGATCGAAACTGGGGTTGTAGAAAAGCACAAGCAGGTCAAACTTCCCGCTGTGACTCCCGGTCATACTTAGTGTGTACTGCACCTGCTTCGAGTAAACGGGCGGGGGGGCGCCGCCCGCTGGAATGCTCGCGCGGAAATCCAACCAGGCGGGGTTGTTCGTCACCGGTCCCCCCGTCGCATGCGGGGCGCCGGCGGGGTCGAACAGGCCCGTGACCTTATCGATCTTGTCATAGGTCAGGTAGTAACCACCCATGCCGCCGGGAAAGGGGGGTATGCCGTGCACCGTCGTGGGATCCACCTTACTGGGGTCAAAAAGAGACTGTTCCAGTTCCCAGATAGTGATGGCCGACGCGCCCGAAGCCATCAGAAGAACCGACGCCATCGCCAGCACAAACAACCGGGCAGAAAACCTCATCGCATGACCTCCTTCATTCCCCCTGCGCCTGGGCGGACCCCCCACCGAGACGGCCAGCCACCCAAGAATCGTTCTTTCGGGCTGGGAGCCGACAGGGCGCCCTAGGAACAGCGACGCCGCTCCACCCGTTCCCAACCCCTATCTCCAGATGGGATTATACCACAAATCCGCCAAAAGTCAAAAAAAGGGGACGAAAAACTCCCAAATGGCCGAAAAACAAGGGATACGGGCCGATTGACAAGGCCCAGGAGCGGCCTCTATAATGGGCCTGTGAACCGCCGGCGACCGCGGTCACCGGCCGAGAGTCCCCGGGCAGCATGAAGGCAGGCCGACGGATGAGCCAATCGGACGACCGTTCCGGCACCGAATCGCCGTGGCGAAGCGACGAGGCCCCCTGCGTGTACTGCGGGCGGGTGATCCCGCGTTCGAGCGACCGGTGTCCCCACTGCCGGACCTCCTTTTCCCTGGCGGTGCGCCGGGCGTCGCGCGAGATTCTCGGCCCGTGGTTCTACCTGGACCCGCGGAACCCGAGCGGGCGGGGCGTCACGTTCGAGATGCTCGTCAAGATGATCGAGAAGGGCCGGCTCCAGGCGGACTCGGTCGTGCGAGGCCCGACGACGCATCAGGACTGGATGTACGCGGCCGAGACGCCGCGCCTCGCCAAGTACCTCGGCCTGTGCCCGCACTGCTTCGCCTCCGCCAAACCCGAGGACACGTTCTGCACGAGTTGCCAGTTGAACATGAACGAGCGTCCGGCCGACAGCCGGCCGGGCGTGCCGGCGGACCTCGCCAAGCCGCCGTACCATCCGTCGGCCTACGAGATCGAGAAGGAGTTGGCGCGCTCCGTGCCGAGCGAGGCGGAAGAAGCGTCCGGCGGCCCGTCGGAGGCGGCGCCGATGTCGGCGGCCGTGGCCGCCTTCGCCGAGAGGCCCACCCCCACGCCCGAGCGGCCTGGGCTCGTCCTGGCCCGGTCGCTACAGACAACTCGACGGGGCAAGCCGGTCGTCCGCAAGCCCAGGATGTGGGTCGTGTTCGCGCTGACGTGGGCCACTCTCGTTCCCCTCGTTCTGATCTGGGTTTTCGCGGTGCCCGACGACTGGAAGGACAGCCTGTTCAACCGGGCGCCGTCATCGGGCACTTCGACAGGCCCGGGCGGCAACGCAACGGGCCCGCACGGGCAGCCCGCGCCGGCCGACCCCTGGGTGAACGAGCAGTTGAAGGAAGCGGACCGGGCGTCTTCGGCGGGCGACTTCGGCCGCGCCATCGCCATCTACGAGGACTTGGTCCGGAAGACCGGCGACCGGACCTGGAACGCGCGAATCCAGGACCTGCGCGCAAAACAGGAGCAGGAAAATCAGCGCCGGCGTCTGGCGGAATTGCGGAACCGGCTCAAACTGGCCGAACAGTTGGCCGCCGACCATCGCCATGCCGACGCCCTGGCCATCCTCCGAAACATCGCGAAGGAAGATCGCGAACTGCTGGCGACCATCAACGTCAGCGTCCTCCGGATGCAGGCGGTCATCGAGGAAGACGCCGCCAAGTTGCGGGCGGAGGGCGAGAAGAGGCAGCAACTGGCGGCCCAGCTCGAACAGGCCAAGCAACTGGCCGACCAGGGCGAACTCTCCGAAGCGCTGGCGGCCTACGACCGGATCGCCGCCGAGTTCCCGGCCGGACTCGTCCGGGAGAAAATCAACATCCACCGGGTGCGCGAAAACCTCCGGGCGCAGATCGAGGCCGCCTCCAAACCGCCGACCCCGCCGACGCCCTCTATGACACCCGCAGAGATCGCCGCCGCCGTCGCCAAACTGGTCGAGGAAGCCAACACGCTGGAAAAAGGGGAGAAGTTCGGCGAGGCCCTCACCAAACTCGAAGAGGTCAAGAAGTTCGACCAGAAGTACTGGCCCGAAGGACTTGAAAAGCGGATCGAATCCGTCAAGGCCAAGAAAGAAGCGCTCGAGTTCTTCGGAATGGGGGCCGGCAAGCGCCCCTGATGCCTACAGGCCGATAAACACCAAGCCCGGGCTTGAACGGCCCGGGCTTTCCTTTTGGCCCCGTGCCGGCGACCAGGCTCTGTCTGAAAAACCCCCATCGGGTGGCGGCCTTCCCAGGTTGCCACCCGTTTCACGTTCTCCTGATTCTTCGCGGCGGCCTGGGAAGGCCGCCGCGCGTTTCTCAAAGGCTCAAGTGGCGCTGTAGCACTACCGGCCCGACTCGACGGCCGGTTTCGCGGAATCCTCCGCGGCTTCCTTGGCTGTGACGTCGGCCGAGACCCCCGGCCTCTGCACGCGAATCACCAGGAGGTCCTGGTTCGCCGGAAGCCGGACCACGTAAGAGAACCTGCCGTTGGTCTCGCCCCGCTCGCGCTCCGCAAGGGCCTTGGAAGCGTGGTCGGCAGGCGCTTGCGTCTCGGCCTGGGCTCGCCAGGCGTGTTTCTCCTGGGCTTTTTGCTCGCCGCCCGCCGGCGCCGGGCCTGCGGGCTCCTTCGCCGGCGCGGGGCGCTCGAGTGTCGGGATCGCCTGCGCACCGGCAGGGGTCTCAGCCTTTCCCCCAGGCACGGCAGTCAGTTCCGGAGCCGCCGGGGCGGGTTCCGCCGCCTGCGACGGCTGGACGGTCACTTGGCCTGTCGTAGGCGCATACGCCTTGCCGACCGTGACCCGTCGTCCCGTTTCGGTTTCGGTCCTCGCTTTCGCCGCTACGTCGCGGCGGGCCGCCTCGGCCGGCACGGCAGGCGCGGCCTTGCCGACGTAGCGGACCTCGCGCTGCTCGAGGTTATACTGGCGCACCTCGTCCTGAAGTGTGCGGATGGCCTGGAACTGCCGGCCGGACTCGTTGCCGACCCTGAGATGTTCCGCGGCCGCCAACTGGCTGCTGAAGCGCGTGATGTAATCCCGGTCGGCGATGACGACCCACACGTACTCGCCGTCGCTGTGCGCGAGGAAGTAGTAACCGTTGGGCGCCGCCGCGCGGACAGGCGCGCCGGCCTTGTCCTTGGCCTCGAAGCGTTTCTCGGCGCGCGCGCCGGCGTACACGTCCCCCTTGGCGGGCGGAGGCGCGACCGGCTGCCAGTCGTTCGCGAGGAACAGTCGCGTGAGATCCTTGTTGGCCTCGGCGGGCGCATCGGTCTCGATCACGAGGGTGTTGTCGCCGGCCAGTCGGAGGTTGCGCACCGTGGCCACTTGTTTGAGTTCGTCGATGGGGACTTCACCGTTGGCCGCCTGGTTCATCGCCCTCTGGACCTTCTGGACGGCCGCCAGTTCATCGCCGCTCGGTTTCTCGGCGACGCGAAGCCGCGCCCCCCGGTCCGTATCTTCGGCAAGCGAATCGGGCCCGGGCGCCTTGGCGACGTGCTCCCAATCGGACGGGCCGGCCCGAGCCCTTTCGGGAACCTTGGCCAGGTCTGTCCGCCCTCCGCCCCAGCTGTCTCCCTTGCCTTCGAGGGCGCCGCCCTTGCGGCGGTCGTCGGCCTTGTAATCGCCCACGGCTTCTTTTTTCGCGAGGGCCGCGGCCGAGCCGACGCCGCTGCCGGCGCCGCCTTTGGCGAACTCGGCACCGTGGTCGGAAGAACGCAAGGCGGGAACCGTTTCCGGCCTGCTCGCCATGTCGAGTCGCCCGCGGCGACCGGCGGGCCCGAGCAGCGCCAGAACGCCGATGCCGACGACCAGGAGGACGCTCGCCGCCACCGCCAGGGCCCTCGGCCAGAGCCGCACACGCCGAAGCGCGAGGGTCCGTTCCTGCGGCTCCGTATCGTGGGCCGTCTCGGCGGCGGGCAGGATGGTGCGGCGTTCGATCTCGCGCTGGACGTCGTCGGCCAGGTCGGCCGGCGCCCGGTGAACCGGCAGGGCACGCAGCAGGCCCGCGGTCGCCCGAAGGTCGGCCAGGAGGGCGCGGCAGCCGGCACAGGATTCCAGGTGCGCGCGGACCGCCGAGGACAGTTCCGACGCCAGTTCCCTGTCCAGGTACGCCGACAGATGGTCACGCGCTTGTTCGCACAACATGGCCGGTCGCTCCGACCCCCAAACCTTTTTCCCAATCACGCTTTCCGCAGCGGCTGCAACTTGTCCCGCAACAGGAGCCGGGCCCGATGCAGCCGGGATTTGACCGTTCCCGTCGGCACGCCCAGGATGTCGGCAATCTCCCGATAATCGCAGTGCTGAATGTCCCGCAGCACCACGACGGTCCGGTGCTCGTCGTCCAACTGGGCGAGGGCCTGCTGGACGGTGGCCTCGGTCTCGGCGGCGAGCATCTCGCGCGCCGGGTTCGTATCCCCCGGATCCGGGCAATCGCTCGGCGGCTGCCCGTCGCCCCCATCGCCCGGCGGGCCGATCCTTCGGACCCACTTCCTTTTTCGGCGATGGCTGAGGCTCGCGTTCACCGCAATGCGAAAGAGCCACGTGTACAGGCTGCTCGTGCCCTTGAAACTCGCCAGGTTCTCGTACGCCTTGATGAACACCTCCTGCACCAAGTCCCGGGCGTCCTCGGCCGACCCCACCATCCGATAGACGGTGTTGTAGAGCCGGTCCTGGTAGCGTTCGACGATCGGGCCGAACGCGGCTCCATCGCCTCCGACGACCTGGCGTACCAGTTCCGGGTCTGCCGGGCCGCCGCTGGTTCCGAATCGCGATGTCACCGCTGCTATCCAATCCCTTAGACGCCGGTTCGGCGTCGAGGTTCCCAAAACCCGGCACGTTCCGCTCGCCGTCGCGGGCGGGCGCTTCCATACTATAAACCACGGTTGCACGGGCCACAAGGCCCGGTGCCGCGCCCGACGCGCACCTTCCCCCTTCGGTATGTACGTTTGCCGCGGAGATTCGTTGCCGGGGAACCGACAAAAGGCTCTGAAGGGCCTATCGCGAACCGTGCGGGAGGACGAGAACCTTCAGCGACTCGCCGCCCGCTTTTGCCATCAAAGCATTTCCCGAAGATTGTCTCGGGTAATCTCGCAGTCCTTGAGGATTTGAGCAAGCAGGCCGCGCCCGATGGTCTCTCCACGATGAACGGGGACGACAGTGCACCGGCCGTCCGGATGCCGCAGGAAGTGGTGGCTTCCCCTTCTGCGTATGACTTCGAACCCGAACTTCTGAAGGGCTTTGATCAGGCCAAGTCCCGTGATCGCCGGAAGCCTGCTCATTCGGCCACCGACACACGCTGCACGCCCACGAATTCAGTGGCCACGGGCTCTTCGACCTCAAGGCAGAGCCGGATGGCTTCCTTGACCCGTTTCATGAGAAGATCGAGCGACTTGGCTTGCGTGTGGCAGCCTCGAAGGGCAGGAACCGAGGCCACAAAGTATCCGTCCGCATCCTTTTCGATCACGACGTTGAATTCGCGCGCCATGAGAGACTCTCCTCTTCTACGTCCGCTTCAACATTATACCCTCCGGCCGAAGCGATTCACCTCAATTATCCGTGCGGCAGGATGACGACCTTCAGGTTCCGGCCGCCGGGCGTCGACATGAGGCGAAAACCTTCCTGCGTCTGCTCCAGCGGCAGACGGTGCGTAATCATGTCGGCCACGGGGACGCGGCGCGCGGCAATCAACCCGAGGGCCGTCGTCGCATCGGACGGCGAGTTGGCGTAGGAAGGTTTCAACGTGACGTCGTTCCGCCAGAAATCGTTCAGCGGGACTGAAAGTTTCACCCCCGGATCGGTGGTGGCGAAGCAAAGGACCGTCCCGCCGCGGTCCACGGCGGCGAGGGCCTGCTCGAAAGCCGAGAGCGCCCCGCAGCAAACCACGACGAGGTCGAGTCCCCGCCCGCCGTTCGCTTCGCGCAGCAGCCGCGGCACGTCGCCGCGCGCGTCGAACGCCTCATCCGCCCCGAACCGCCGCGCGAGACCCAAGTGGAACGGGTCAATGTCGGTGGCGAGGATGCGCCCCGCGCCGACCGCCTTGGCGAGCGCGATGTGAAGGACGCCTGAGACGCCCGCCCCGAGTACCGCAACGTTCTGGCCCGGCGCTAGCCCCACCGACCGCTGGCCGCGCACCACGCAACCCAAGGGCTCGGCAAACGAGCCTTCCTCAAACGAAACGCCCGCGGGCAAGGGGTACACGCCCCGGTCCGTCTGGAGCGCGGGGACGCGGACATACTCGGCGAAGCCGCCCGGATCGAAGGCGGTCGTGTGGAGCGTCTCGCACGCCGTGTGATGGCCGGCGAGGCAGTAGTGGCACGTGTTGCAGGGGACGTGATGGTTGACGGCCACGCGGTCGCCGACCTTGTACCTTGTGACGCCTTCGCCGACCTGGACGATTTCGCCGGCGATTTCGTGCCCGAGGACGATCGGGGCCTTCTTGATGCGGTACCACTCGAGGACGTCGGAGCCGCAGATGCCGGAGGCGAGAATCTTGACGAGGATTTCGCCGGGCCCGATCCGCGGGACCGCCCGCTCCTCGATGCGCACGTCGCAATTATTGTAGTACACCGCAACGCGCTGGGTTTTTGGGATGTCAGCCATGGCGTCCTCGGCCCTCTTCTTCGGAACCGTTTCAATGCCCGTCACGCACCGTTTGCAAGCAAACGGTGGCACCCGCCGATTGGGTGAAACCCCTGATCCTGGGTGCCACGGATTGCTCGCAATCCGTGCCCACAAAGTTTTGAAAGCGGTAATCCTTTTCCTCGCTCTGACCGCGGGTTTTCTTTCTAGGAGATCTTGTATTTCTGCTTCAACTGGGCTACACGATCGTTCACATGCTTCCAAAACTCTTCACCGGTGCTCGAGATGGACTTAAGTTCCTCCACCGTCATGCTCGCAAGGACCTGAACACTCAGATCG
>Ga0114918_10002456_pt1 | contig 16621 bp, 31 predicted proteins | sample LantaG_FD_87015 | JGI IMG/M metagenome (GOLD analysis project Ga0114918, IMG submission 87015) | Deep subsurface microbial communities from Baltic Sea to uncover new lineages of life (NeLLi) - Landsort_02402 metaG | ecosystem: Environmental > Aquatic > Marine > Oceanic > Sediment | place... | reverse complement strand
CGCCTGCCCTGTTAGGGCAGAAAAAAGGAAAGCTTTTGCGAAATCCATATATTAGTGTTACCAGTTGCTTTTTTGTTGTTTTTGTTACGAAAACGAAACCTATTTGGTATTTCCTATACTAATATATTCCCAATCAGACAAAAGTTGACGAAATTGACAAAAATTTTGCTTTTTAGTTGTTGGTAAAGAAAGAATTTTTCCAAAAAAGACCGAAATCCAAAGAAAATCTAATTAGAATTATATAATATATTCTGGAGTTATTACCCTTAGTTTCTTGTGGAACAAAACTACGGATACGGAATCTCAATATTGACAAGAGGGGGGGTTTGTGTGTTGTAATTTTGTCCGTAATTTTACCCTATAAATTTTTTTAAAAAATACGGAATAATAACTTAAAAATGGTAGAGTAAAAAGAGGTAATACGGAATAAAGGATAAAAGGGCTGATATGACAGACACTTCTTACAAGTAATAACATAACAAGAAGTCAAAATGACACATACATTTCCTATGGAACTTGCATATTAGTGCGTATAAAATTACAATGTCTAAGGCATACCCTGTGTCAATATTGAGAATACGGATACTCAATTTTACCCTTTCCTCAGAAATCACTACGGAGTTTCAATCGGCTATTATTCCGTATATAATTTAATCATTATTCAATATCATATTTAATTCATAAAAATGTTCTCAGGATACCCCTAAATTTATTTAGGGGAGGAATGAGAACTCTCACTTCGTACTTTTTTATATAATTCAGCAAAATCAATAAGCTGTCTTCTTGTTACTTTTGGTTGTTGTGCTTTTTTTTTGTCTTCCCAACCATCTACATAACCCCGTCTTAGTGAAGCATCAACAATTAACAAAAGAAGACTCTTTAGCTTGTAATCAAATGTTGCTTCTTGCCCTGAATGTATCAAAGCTTCGTTTACGATTTTTGTTGCTGTTGGTGTTGTCATTTTTTGAAAACCCCCGACTTCAGTCGGATTTATTTTGGGAAGGTGTTATTTATTATATAGTATTTTTGTGTGGTTTTTCCATATCTCTTTTGCATCTTCACAATTCTCATTAATATTTGGGTGAAGTCTAATGCTCATCATAATAAAACCAATTCTTGAAATATTTGGAAAATGTTTTAATAATTTATTTAATCCATCAATTCCTGTATCTATAAAATATTTTCGAAATTCTCTCACTCCAATAATCTGTCTCACTTTTTTCCCACATTGACTACATTGGATATATTCTGCTCTTGCCTTACTGAACCATGTGTGTCGGCAGTGGTAACAATTCAAACCATGAACAATTTTAAAAAGGTCATTAGAGTCATTCATCTCTGTTGATGTTTTTGAACCACAAACACAATCGACAAATTTTTTTTCGGATTTTGTCTGCCAAAGCTTAAGACAATTTCGACAGAACATGAATCTTTTATTTTCCATAACCTGCGTAAAATTGAGGATATATTTAAATCTTATTATTTTCTAGAGATTAGAAAAATATTTAAAGAATAGCCTCTACCTGTTTTTGTCACAATCAAAAATAGAAATTAAAAAAAAGAGAAAAAGCAGTAAAACTCATTATCATGACCGATATTGAGGGAAAAGTGCTTTTTCTATTTAAATGTTGTTAATTATAATAGGGGTAACTATGGGGAAAATTCATGTAATATTAAGTCAAAAAGAAGGTGGGAAAAAAATCCATAATTGGAAAATTTACCTCTCAGAATTTCTTGAATTAACTTTTGAAGATTTTAATCAAGATATATTCAATATATCATTAATGGACATGGCTAAATTTGACCCAGACCTTCCTATTGTTTTCTGTAATTGTAAATGGCATGATGAGGTCAGGGTTTTACTCAAAGAGCAAATCTCAGATTTCAGAAAAGGATTAGGGTATGAAGGAGAATTTTCTATCAATTATATTCCTTATGATAAGATGGAGTTCAAACAGATAAAAGATATCAATATTGGGAATGAAGGGAATATATATCGTTTTCAGGGGTTTGTTGATGCAATCACAGGGATATATGCAACAGCCAAATATTTTTTTCAATGTGATACCTGTCAAACAAGGAATATTTCAGTGAAAAGAACAAAGAAATGTCAGACTTGTGGAGCAATCACTAATAACCCTGAATATCATTCAATAAAAAAAACTTTCAGGGAATTTGAAATCAAAGAGACTTATGATTATCAGACAATCTCAGAAAGTGTTTTGGCAAAGATTGAATTATCTGAAAACCCAAATGCCAACATATTTGATATTCAATCCATGCTGAATAAGAGGCTTGATTTTTTATGTATATTAAATTTTAAGGAAATGACAACTGGAAAATTAATTCCTGAATTATCAGTGATTGGAATAAGAGATGCGAAGACAAATAAATTATCAGATTCAAGAAAAAAAGAACTGGATGATTTCGTTTCCGAAAACGAATACAAGGTTCTGGAGATTTTGGCTGAAAATATATTTTATGGTCATAAAGGAGATTATTGGATTAAACTCTCAATGCTCTTATGTGCAGTTGGATTGAGTCAGATAGATAAAAATTTTGATGAACACAAATCAAAACAGATGATACTTATGTGGATTGGTCATGTTGGGTCTGGGAAATCAAATCTTATAAACAGGCTCATTAAATTCCTTGAGAACTCAAGTGATATAGGGAAAAACACAAGTGAGGCAGGTTTGGGGGGTGGCTCTGAAAAGAATCAATCAGGACAGTTCGTATTCAGGATGGGAGAGCTTTCCAGATGCAACAATGGGGTTTTATTCTGTGATGAGATTGGTATGTGGCAGGAAGGGGTTTTAAATACTGTATCTCAGCAAATGAGTGATGGAAAAATAACATATACAAAGATTATCAAGACAGAGCAGAGAGTTTTCATGAATTATATCTTATGTGGAAATCCACCCGAAGGAAAATTTGATTCTCATAAGACTTGGTTCGAAAATCTTGGAGCAACACCACAGATTAATGACAGAGCCTCTATCCAAATAATATCAAAAGAACCAAAGACTTCTGAGAAAAAAATGAAAGAGATTTTCAAAAGCACAGCAGGATTCATTGATGAAGAAAAATCTCAATCACTATCAAATGATTTCATTAAAGACATAATAAAAAGAATAAAAGATGATTATCCAAATCCTTATATTGATAAAAATATGATTGATTATGCTATGGAAAAATTCATGAAGGTTGCAACACAAAAACCGAAAAATGATGAGGGGTATGACACAGAATCAAGAGGAGTAAAATCATTTCATGTCAGGTCATGGGAAAATTTTTTAAGATTTATAAAAGCAATAGGTAGATTTTCAAGGCACGAAACCACAACAACAACAGATGTCGATTTTGCATGGCAAGTATTATACAATGCCTCATATAAAAATCTATTAAGGGATTATGGTTCACTTGACCTTTCAAGATATGAATTTGAGGAGAAAGCAAAACTTGAAAAGATGATGACAGAAGGAGAAAAGCCGACCAATAAGAATCAACTCATGAGATGGATTAAAAGAAAAATTGACAAAGCCCCTCAGAATGAAATAGAAATCATGGAATTAGATACCTTACTTTCAAATTGGGATTTATCTCATCTATTAGGAGAGGCACTCGAAATACTCATGAGAGAAGGGGTAATTATGAAAATCAGAGACACAGATAAAATAAAATTAATATAAAGGTGATACAAATGAAAAAAATAATATATGAAAATAAAAATATTGAATATGATGGGGTTCTTAATTTCAAAGATAGAATCCTTTTTGACCAAACAGACCATTTTTGTTTTGCTTGTAATAATTGCAATCAACATTTAGATGTCTATAAGGTGTCTCTTTTCCATAGAACCTTATTCTTTTTTACAAAATGTCCTGATTGTGAATTACAAAATCAAAGAAAAATATATCTTGATTCAGATGTAAACAAAAAGATTTTTGGAAATCTTTTAAAAGTTAAGAATTTCGAATCAAAATCTCAGAAGATGGGGTATTTTTTATCTTTAATGCCAAAAGGGATTCATATATCTTTTATTGAGTTGATTCAAAAGACAAAACATCTTAATCTCACAATAAAAGAATTTGATGATATAATGAATCATCTGATAAAAGAGGGAGAGGTCATTCAACCAAAACAAAATTTTTATTTGAGGTTATCATGAGGTGATACAGATGGGAAGGATAGGAATATTCATGGGTAAAGCCTTTGCGAAAACGAAAGGATTTGTAAAGGATGAGATGAAGAAAAATAAAGAGCAGAGAGAAAAGATAGAGAAGATGTCTGATAAAGAATTGAAACATCTTGCGATTACGAAAGGAAATCCTTATGAAGAGGCATGGTTACAAAGGCAGAAAAACAGAAAGAGATTGAATGAAAGGATGAAAAATATATGAGGGGAAATAAATGAAAAGGAAGGATTTATTATTATTAGGTGTTTTAACATCGACACCTTTTTGGATAGCTTTGGCTGAACAATGGTATTTAAGATTATTTGCTGTTTTTTTTGGCTTTGTTTTAATGATGGCTTTATTTGAGATGAATGATGAAAAAAACAGATTAAAGGAAAAGATTGAAAAAATGAAGAGGGTGTATAAAAATCTTCAAAAATATTAAAAGGTGATATAAATGACTATGTATGGTAATGAAGAAATATTTTGGAAAAAAAGAACAACAGAGATAGTTCAGGCAATCGAGATGAACACTAAGGCAGTGGCTCATCTGAATCAAAACCTGAACAGGATTGTAGAATCATTAGAAGATTTGAAGGTGACTGTGCAAAAGATATTTCAAAAACATATATTGACCGAAACTAAGTGAGAAAATGAAATGTCCAAAATGTCAAAGTGAAGATATTGATTGGTATATTTTGACTGCTATATTTCATAAACCCAAAACTAAAATTGGTAAATGTAGGGGTTGTGGTTATGAATTAACCAAACAGGATAAGTTTGAGGCAATGAAAAATGGTAGATGAAAAAAAGAAATATCATGTCTTAATGTTATCTGATGAGGATAAGGAAAGGCTCACTGGAGTCACTCAGAAAGCAATGGATGAAATCAAGAAAACTAAAAATGTGACTGAGATGGCTTTCGTTCTGAGGGTTTTGATTGAAACTTTTGAAGATACACAAGATTGTGTAGTCCCATTCAAAGGAAGATATACTGAACCTGTCTGGAATTATAAGAAAGGGGGATTGGAATGATTAAATACAAAGATGAAAAGATTGACATACTAGATAAGAAAAGGATTTATTTGATTGATAAAATCAATGCCTATTTCAAAACAGCAGTAGATTATGAAACAAACCCAATCAATAGTAAGATATGGCTTTGTGAAAGATTTGATAGAAATGTTGATAAGGCATTAGAGATTTTCAAATGATGAGGATGGTGAAAAATAAAGTGGCATTATTCATTTGTCATCACTGTCCAAGACTTAACAAGCCCATTGCATTTTGTAATGAGCCGAATCAAAAGAAATTTTATCGCAAGGTCAAGCTCTTGCCTGTCCCTTGTATATATCATTATATGGGGGAATGTCAATATAAAAGAAGATGAAAAGAAAAAAAGTAAAAATCACTGGGCATAGAAGACCAACAATAATCGAAATGAAATTGGCTCAAAGACCTGCATTCACAAACATTACTACTGGTCAGATTGTGATTGATGAAAGACTCAGGAAATATCCTCACCTTAGAAAATTTATTCTCAAACATGAACTAGGACATTTCTACCATGATAAAAATATTAATGATTGCCTCATAAGGGATATGAGGGATTATCCTGCAATGCTCCTTCATCCTGAATATATTGAATTCAGTAATAAATATTCCATAGACAAAATCACTATTAAATTTTATAGAAATGCTTTTCAAATGGCTTATTATAATTTCATGATTGCAGTATTTGTAGCTCCATTAACAATTTTCATTTGGGGTATGATGGCAATCAAGAGATTATTTTCGAGAAAGAAAAGATTTAAATAATACATCTCCATCACTATTTTGGGGTGATACCAATGCTTAAAGAACCGAGAAGAAAATGTATGATATGTCATGAAGGTAGTTATGGCAGGATTTGTTTATCATGCTATCGGTAGCAAAGGCAAAGGGTCAGTCGGTAGAGCAAGAAGAAGATTAAAATTAAGACAAAGGTGATTAAGAAAATGGATAATAAAATATTGAAGGAATTTATCAGAACCACAAAACCAAATTATTTGAGGAAATATGCTGAGATGATTACAGCAATGCTCACAAAGGAGCAAATGGTGACTCTTGAATCGTTTTTTGAAGTCAAACTAACTATTAAACCTCTGGAAGAAAAAGCTCCAGAAGAGCCTGTAATTGAGCCTGAACCAAAGCCAGAGCCAATATCAAAGGCAACTCCAGACTTTATACGAAAGCCAAAAGCTATGGTCAGACCAAAACCACCAATAGAGCCAGACCCATTCTCAGCAGAAGAAGAGGAAGAAGGGGATTCAACCTCAGCAGAAGAAATCCTTGAGAAACCTATTGAGAACCTTTTTGATGAATCTGCTCTGACTAAAGAAGACATAGAAAAGATGAAAAAAACATTAGACGATACTGAAATAGATAGAATATAATAAACGCATACCCTGAAAGCTGACTCCAAGTGGAATGGGGATAATATATGCAATGTATGTTAATTCATTTCGGATACGAAATGTAGGAAATTAATCGAAACAGGTGAACCAATGCCACAAGACTTAATTTTGGATGACGGAAATCAGATAATCCCTTCACTTCTTAATCAGCTTGTTTATGAGGAAAACATCATGAGAAGACTTCAAGCTATGGATACTTTATGCTCTGCTTGTGATGAAAAGATTGATATGAAATTAAAAGTCAAGGAGTTTAAAACTGAACTTCGGAAAAAATATCTGAGCAGGGTAAACTTCTTAAGAAGATTAAAACTTTATAGCAAAATTAATGATAATGTCGAGACTGCCATTGAATATCATGGGCAGGACTATATCACTCATCCTGAATATATCTTTGATGATGATTTCGAGGTTGAGATTACTGAACTGAATAAAAAAATTAATTCTTTTGTGGGTGAACTCCTCAAAGAGTTTGCCAGAGGTGAGTCGATTGAATTCTGAAACTGAATATGTGGAACTTCCAGAGAAGATTGTTGAGTGGATTGACAGAAAGAAATGCACTCTGGAAATTAGACCAATAAAAGAAAAATGAAAAAGAAAACAAAAAAGATGATAGAGCCTGAAATTAATTTTTGTAAGGCATTCATGGAGAAAGTCGCAGGAAAGCAAGGCATTGAAAACAAAACAAGATATCTCCTTGAAGATTTTTTTTATGAAGAAGGATGGATGAGCAAGACCAATCCGAAATGTATGAAAGAAGGACAACATCAAGAATTTACTTATTCTAAATCATCCATTGCACATTTCATTGAAGATTTTACAAGGAATTTTGAAAGAGAATGGGAATTTGAATGGAAAAAGGTGGTGAAGGGGATGGGGAAAAAATGAGCTACATAAGGTCAGGGTCAACATTCATGTTTGTCGAAGGGGAAAGTTCAGATTATATTTATCCCACAACACAAGATGGAAAAACTCTTATTATGGATTATGGTCTTTTACATAATAATACTTTAGTGGAATTAATTGCAAGAAACCTCTCTAAAGACAAATATGGATTTGAAAAATATCTCATTCAACATCTTGCGAAAAGATTGAAGGTCAAGCTCAGGAAAAAACCTCTGACAAGAGAAGAGGCTTTTGATATCACTTGTAAAAAAGTAGAAAAATTTAGTAAGGAGATTGAAAAAAATGCCAGAAAAAAAGATTGATGAAGTCTTGCCTTATGTTGGGGACTTAGATTTGGTAGTGATTGAAAACAATCTCAAGGTTGATGTTTATAGTTTATTTCGGGCAAACGCAATCACTTATGATTATGGTGGGACTGCTCGGAAGACTTGTGATAGATGGGACTGGGCTTTATGCAGGACAAGTGAAACAATAGAATCTAAACTGAGGTATGAGAAAAATGAAAGTAGACATGAATGAAGTTGTTGAGAAATTGAAAGAATCATATATTAAAGATTTGTCTAAACCTAATATTGATAAATTTGAAAGAGCAGAACTCTTGAAGAAATTTATGAAAAGGCAAGGATATTCATTAGGGGATATGTGCAAGATTTTTGGATTTAAGAAAGGGACACTCTCTGGATGGCTCAAATGGGATGAACTGGGAAAGGAAAAATATGAACAGCTTAAGAAGACTGGGATGACTGAATCTGATATCACTAATATGTTAAAAGGAGAGAATTCAACTGTTGAAGGACAATTTCTGATGCTCATAAAAACAATGACTCATTTCATGGATAGAAACACAATCAAAGTCGATAAGGATTTAAAAGAAGAGATGACAAAACTCAGAAACAAACTCCAGACTTTAATATATAGAAACGGAGACCGATATTAATGTGTCAAAACGATATTATGAAAGTGTTGAAGAAAGACCCTCATAAATATTTCAGTTCATTAAGACTGGCAAAAAAACTGGGTATCAATCAACAATCTACATCAAGAGCAATGACAAGGCTCATCAAATCCAGATTTGTCCTTCAAAAATTCATTTATAATGAAAGGAGAGGGAATTGTATCAGGCTCATTAAAATCAAACTTTGAGAAAGTCTGGGGTGGTTTATCACCTCCAATGCTTAAGATGATTTCTCACTCCAGACCTCAAAAAAAAACAGGTGAGAAATATTGCAAAAATAAAATATAGAACACAGAGGCATCAAAATCAAAAAACATTTGAGGAGTTTGAAATGAAAAAGAAAAAAGAAAAAACATCTGAATTGACTGTATGCACTAAACATCTTCTCTTTGTTAAAGGAGAATGTCCTTACTGTAAAGGGAATAAAAGGAAAGTTGTTGGGGGTTTTTGAATGGCTTGGTGGGATGCAAAAGATAATACTAAAAGGATTCCTTCAATGTTGAATAAAAAACACAAAAATTCAACAAAGAAAAAGATGTCGAAATCACAAAAAGGCAAAGTTCGTTCTAAGGAGCATAAAGAAAAGATATCAAAAGCATTGACTGGAAGAAAAATTCCAAGTTCAGTAAGATTTAAAATGTCATTATCAAAAATTAATAGGAAAGTGTCCAAAGAAACAAGAGAAAAATTAAGAATTGCAATAACAGGAACAAAGATGTCTGATGAGGCAAAAGAAAAGATGAGGCAAAGAAAATTAAAAAATCCAACAAATTATTGGCTCGGTAAAAAGAGGAAATTAAGTGATAAATGGAAAATTTCTTTAAAGAAAAAATCTGACAAAGATGTCTGTTATGGTAAAAAATGGAGAGAAACTAAAAATCAAATAATATTAAGGGATGATTGTAAATGTAATAATTGTAATTCTTCTAAAATGAAATTAATTGTCCATCATATTGATGGTAATATATTTAATTTAAATGATAATAATTTAATAACTCTTTGTAGGGCTTGTCATTTAAAATATCATATACATGGAGAGGGAATTTAATGGTTGAAATAGATATATTAGGAAAAAAATATTCATATAATGCTTATAAAAATAATCTTTATTATGATTTAATGCAATTAAGATTAATGAGGAATCCTTCTTTTAAAAGGGTATTTAAAAGAGATGTCACTAATAGTTTTATATCAGATATGAAAGATATTATTAATCCAAAATTTCATCATGAGGATAATAGTATATGGTCGATGTCGGGCTTGAGTGGGAGTGGAAAATCGACTGCAATAATGTCAATCTTAAAAATAATTATTCCAGAAAGATTTTCATATAAAAACTTTTGTTTCTATGATGAGCAGATTCTTCAAATGGCAAAGGCTCTTCCAAGAGATTCTTTTGTTGTCAGAGATGAAGGAACAGATAAAGGAGTCTATGGGGTTGGGTCGAATAGACAGTCATCATCATTACAACTTCTTGCTGAAACCTCAAGAAAAAGAGGATTATCATTGTGTTTCATCGAACCCGAAGAAAAAATTATTGATATTGCAAAATGGTATCTGGAGACTGTTGATATGGATATTGAAAACAGGATTACAAGGGTGGCACTCAAAGAACCAAAAACAATGGAATATTTAGGAGCAATTTATATTCCTATACTTCCAGAAAATGATATTGATATAATTAAATATGGTTTAAAAAAAGACCAATTCATGAAAGATGTTGGGGAAGGGAAATTATCTGGAGCAAAAATGAACCCAAAAGATATAGCAATGGAGATTTATGATAAGATTAATTTTGATGTTTACAGAACCAAAAAAGAAAGGAAGGCTTTTGTCATAGGAGAATTTCCTCATTATACATCAGGGGAAATTGAATTGATAGGGACATTCCTTGAAATAATACATAGACAAAATGGAGAGAAAGTCGAAAACTGACCATAGACAATTCACAGACATCTGTGGGAAAGATGATAAAGAATATTATGGTGATGCAAGATTTTGTAAGAAGAAAAAACCTTGTATTTCATGTAAGGAATTGTTTTTATATACTTATGCAAAGCAATTATATTGTGAAAAATGTCTAAAGAAAAAATGTTAATATGGATTGTTGTAATCACAATCTTAATTTTTATTTTTCATACAACATTCACAAGAATATATATTAAATATGGATTGGATTATGATAGGCAAGAGATAGAAAAAGTATGTATTCACCCTGCTTTTTATGATTGCGATTCCGTAATTAAAATTAAGGAGTATTGTTTTAATCAAAAATATTATAACAGATTAAATGGTTGTGTTAACAATGTCACAGGATAAGTTTTTTCGGAGAAAGCAGACCCTTGTAATGATACTTATTATATTAGTGTTTGCTTTGGTAATCAGATGGGAGACTGTGGTTCAGCCAAGAGATTTCTGGATTGATGAATCGTATCAATATGCAATCAGTCAAAAGTCTGTCTCATTCATCATTGATTCTCCTGATGTTCATCCACCTTTATTTAATCTTTTCACAAAAGGATTATTGTCTCTGGGTATTGATGACCCATTCCATCTTAGGCTTGTTATGGTTTTCTTATCATTGATTCTTATTGCTGTGTTCTTCTTTGCAGTCAAAGAAATGTTCAATCGAAACACAGCATTTTATTCTTCAATGCTCTTATCTTTCTGTTTGACTTACATTTATTATTCGACAGAATTCAGGAGCTATACTTTCACTTTGATATTTGTGATACTCCAGATTAAATATTTGAATAGGGTTTTGAGTAAGAGCTATAAAGATTCAACATTATATTTTGGATTATTTTCTCTTCTAATGATTTATTCTCATTACATGGCAGGGCTTGTCTTGTTTGCAGAATTTGTATTCCTCACAATCAACTGGAAAAAGATTCAGTTGCACAGACAGATTGATTTACTTTCTGTGTTGGTCTGGGTCTTTGGGTTATCAATCCCTTTAATTCTTTATATCATCAAGACCTTTCCAAAGATTCATAGCTTTTGGTTCAAAGATATTGACCTCACAAGCCTCTTATCTTCTTTTGGATATATCTTGAGTCCACCAATAGAAGGGGGTATTCTCTTCCTTATATTCTATCCAGTCATCTTCTTTGCGATAAGAATGTTTCGAGACAAATTTGATATGAAGATTCAACAATTCATTTATTATCTTTTCATCCCAATAGTTCTTATGTGGATAATCTCTCAAGTGTTTCCTTTCTATCATCATCGATATTTCTTATTCGGGGGTTTATCCTTCTTCATACTCTTAGGGTGGGCATTCGATAAATTTGATTCTTACAGCAAAGATATGGGGCTTTTTGGGGTTTCTATCTGGCTCATCTTCTTAATATTCACTTTTCCTGCTTTCATCGGGTCTTTTAACACTGAATTATTCGAGGCTAATAATTATTTACAAAATATAACCAAGAGCAATGATGTGTTTTTACATACTACAACTTTTTCATATTTGCCTTTTCAAGTTTTCTATCCAGATAATCAACACTTCCTCGTCACAAACCTGACAACTGACCAACAATTTACTTGTGGTGGAAGTGTCATAAATCCAGAAGACCTGAAAACCTCTTTTGATTTCGTTTCCGAAATCAATGGGTCAATCTATGGAATTTCAGATAAGAAGGTTTTTCCGACTGTATTATTAAATGTGAGGGGATTATATGTTACGAAAAGGAATTAAAAAAATAATTAAACATAAAAGATACATCAATGCAATCCTGTTTGTTGTCTTAGCATTTTATGGTGTGATTGCATTTTTCATAGCATTTCATAATATAGATTTACTCTCAAATTATGCTCTCTTAATGAATGATGTCAATAAAGAACATAATTGTGATGAAGGATTTTATGATATAAGAGAGATTGAAGATTGTAATGCTCTATATCAATGTCCTGATTATCAGCAGATTTATATAAATTCTGTCAACACTTTGTATGTATCATTCTTTTTTTTCACTACCTTAATATTATCTGTGGGGTTTGGGTTTGTCAAGGATGAACTTATAAAGAAAAAATGAAAAATAAATCAATCTCTGTGATAATCCCATGTTATAATGAGGAAAAGAAGATTTTTACTTGTTATAATAGAATAAGTAGTTTCCTTGATAAATACTCATTCAATTATCAAATTATGTTTATCAATGATGGCTCAACAGATGATTCATTGGCTGTGATGAGGGCAATTCAAAAAAAAGATTTCTCTGGGGTCAATGTCATCACTTATAAGAAGAATATCGGGAAAGGATATGCAGTTTTTAGAGGGTTATCTGAATCTGTCTTCAATACAAAACTTATTTTAGATTGTGACCTATCAATCAGTATCAATGAACTCTATAAATTGAATTGGACATGGGTTAGGAATAAAAAAGTTATCAAAGGACAGAGGATACAAGTCGAGAGACAACCTCTTTATAGGATATTTGTCGGGAAGGTCTGGAAATTTATTACATATCTTTTTACTGGAATATATATGGACACTCAAGCTCCTTTCATGATTCTTAATCTCAATAATAAATTCTATAAAGACCTTGAGATAAATGGATTTGCATTTGATGTTGAAATCCTTGCGAAAACGAAAGCAGAAGGATTCAAGATAGAACAGGTCAGTGTTGAATATCGAAACGATAAAGATTCTTCTGTTACCTTCATAAAGACTTTGAAAATGTTAGGAGAATTATATAAAATAAGAAAAAAAACCATTCGGTTTCAAAAAAATTCTACGGACAGCCAATCAGATTGACTGCCCTTACATGACGGGATTAAGTTCGAGTTTTAATCAAAACTTTCTTTTAATCCAAGCGTATAGCATGACGACTACAATTACAGTCACCAAAGTTCCGATAGTTATCAGAGCCTTAACGAGTGTGTTAATTGTTGCCTCAGCTATATCAGCCTCTTCATAGGAGCTATTATATGCCATTGAAATCACCTATCATATCATACTTTCTTTTTGAGGTAGCTCCAAATAAAAAGCAATATTATGATTGTGGTGAAGATTCCGATGGTTACAATAACCTTAACTATGATGTCGATGATACTTGAAGACAAGTCACCTTCACTATAATCAGGAGTGTAAGCCATTAGTAAATCACCCAAATTTTTAATTTTAATCTGCTCGACTTGGATATCAGCATGAGTCTTCTTAGACATATCTCATTTAAATACATTTAGGATTTATACCATAACCTTTTTATATAACTTCCATATAACATTTTACATGACTCAGTATGCTATTCTGATTAATTTTGATAAAAAATCCTTCGAACAAATCCATGAATTGATGGGTATGAAGATTGAAGTCAATGATATAATTGTCTATCAGATGTATGAAGGAAAATCCAAACAACAATTCTATCGAGAAATAATGAGGGAAGGGATTAAAGCAAAATTATTCCAGTTCGAAAAAAAGAAAAGGGAGATTGAAGATGAAAGTAAGGACAGTCATTGAGAATAAACTTCCGAAAAGGAAAATCAAAGAGAGGAAAAATAAAATTATAATTGCATTGCTTGTGCTTGTGCAGACATTCTTCAATCAGATTCTCCCATTCACTTTAGGAGTATATTTTGGGTTGACTGGTTCTGCATGGCTCTTCGCATTATTTATCTTCATGATTTTTTTTGAAATGAGGATTTCATTTGATAATAAGAATGGGATTCAAATAAAAATAATAAAGGGTGTATGATAATGTTCGATTTTGAAAAATATGTTTCGCAGGGATTTGATAGGATAAGTCTTATGTTCGGTATTGAAGAGCCTGAGAATGAGAAAATATACACAAAGAAATTCAAGAAGGTCTATTATTGGTTTGGGAATACAGGGATTCCAGTATTCTTATCCATTGTATCTATCGTCTTGCTGTTCATAATCTTTTTCAGGATATATGCAAGGAGAGGATTTGATGAAACAGTAATCATCTTGCTCCTAATCATCATAATAACACTCAGAGGTCTCAAAAAATAGCAAAATTTATATAAAGTAACACTCTAATAAAAAAATAAGAAATAAAATAAATTAAAAAAATAGGGTTAATCAATGGCTAAAAGATTATTGTTCGTCTTGGGAGTAATGACATTCTTATTTATAAGCCTTGTTAATGCTGAGTTAATATCTGTTGACCCTTGCCCTGATGATACTGTGATTACAGAAGATGTAAATAGTATATATATGAATTCTTCTTGTTTCGATGTAACCTTCCCAAAAAATTATAACAATGATATTGATTTCTATGATAAATACAATCAAGATGCTTTCGACTTGAAACTTTATTCTTTTCGTGATGTCAATGATGCACAACAAAATCAAGGACAAACAACTTCTATCCCCTCAATTTCTCTTACAGCCTCAATCATTGATGACCAAGTTTGGTATATTTCTGACGATAACACAATAAAATTCAATTATATTATTCAAGGAAATAAAATCAAATCAAATATGGAAATATATAACTGGACAAGTAATTATGCAACTGGAAGGCTTGAATTAAGGACAAGAGTTCATAAAGAGGATACAGCAGATTCCCATTTCACAAACCTTCCTGCGATTGTTGATGGTGTTGAACAGCCTTTGATTTACGAATCCGAAACACAAGAGCAAAATGAGTTCATTGTTCAGACATTATTTGTGGGTAATTCATTCTCATTCCTTGAAATTGACCCAATATATACAGTGGATTATAGTCCTGCTCCTGCGTTATGGTATCAGAATGGAAATAAATCACAACCTATTTATGATTCTTTTGATGCTCCAACAAACATAACTTCTATAATGTCAGACAACAATACAGGCACTACTGTAAATTTAAATAGTGACCCTTCTCATGGAAATGATAGGTTAATAAGAACAAGATTTGATGAACCTTACCAAGAAGGATATAATTATTGGATTGCAATATATAGACCTTTTTCAACTTCATGGACTGCAAAAGTTTTACCACATATAAATTCTACTCATGTGAATATGTCTTATTATGTAACAAAATTTATTTCTGGAACTGGTTGGCATTATATTAATGTAACAGAGATAACAGAATTTATGGACACAAACTTAGGATATTTAGATTATAGGATACAGGTTGTCCCTGATAATCAAATAACCTTTTCTGAGGCTTGGTTAAGGGAAGAGGCAAACGACACTTCTTATCCTTCAATAGTAAATTGTTCTGTGACTGATAATAATTTAAGTTGTGATGAGTCTGCAACATTTATATGTGAAGTCACAGATGATATTGCTATTGAAAATGTAAATTTTACAATTTCAGGAACAGAATATCAAGGAGTTCAGAATGATTCTGAATGGTATTATGTTTTAAATCTGTCAGGAGAATCAACTGTTAATTATACTTTTGATTCTGTTGAGGCTTGTGATATATTCAGTCAATGCACAACAGAAAATAGGACAGAATATGTTTATTATGATTGTTCTTATTGTGTTGAAGACTGGATTGATAATTCAGGCTCTTGCCTAACTAATGATTCTTATTTGAAAGAATATTATGATAATAATTCTTGTGGGACTTATGATGATTTACCTCTTGATAATGGCACTTATCAATATTGTAACTATTGTTCAGAAGACATTGAACAGGTTGATTCAGTATGTTATCTGGATTCTGGAGTATATATAAAAGATGTATCATATCAAGACAATAATTATTTCTCATGTTGTGCTGTCACAGGGATTGCATCTGACTGTTCAATCTTATCATCACCATATAATGAAACTACTCAAGAGAACTGCTCTATAACCCTTGAAGATGATTTTGATATCACATTAGATTTAGAACTGACATTTGGGTTTGGGTTTGGTGGTCTTGCATCAGACAAGACTCATGGGAAAATATGGATAAATGATACAAATAATACATATTATTGTGTGTCTTATGTTGAAACTTTTGAAGGGACACTTGTGCAGACAAATCCATCATACACAAAAAGAACTGAAAGCACAATATCAATCATTCCAAAAGAGATAGAAGATAGAGAATTCTTTGTGACCAAAAATGGTCTTGCGAATATTTACTGGACTGATAATAATCTTGTGATTGACGGAAGACAATATGTTTTCGGGGTTGAATGTGCAGGAAATAATCAAAACCTCAAAGCAGAAGTCTTGG
>Ga0114918_10002455_pt1 | contig 16623 bp, 10 predicted proteins | sample LantaG_FD_87015 | JGI IMG/M metagenome (GOLD analysis project Ga0114918, IMG submission 87015) | Deep subsurface microbial communities from Baltic Sea to uncover new lineages of life (NeLLi) - Landsort_02402 metaG | ecosystem: Environmental > Aquatic > Marine > Oceanic > Sediment | place... | reverse complement strand
CTGCCGTCGGTGACCGGCCGCGCGGTGAAGGACAGTGTGTTGCCCCAGGTGCCGGCGGCGACGCCGATCGCCGAGTCGTCGGTGATGCCCGCCGCGAGCAGGCAGGCGTCGATGTCGAAGAGGCCCCCCGCCACCCGCGTGCCCGCTGCGAGGCCAGTCGCCGCGGCCGCCCCGCGATGCACCTGCCCCGCGATTGCCATGCTCTCCACGAGCGGCGGCAGGATCCGGCCATACTCCCCGAGGCCAAGCGGTTCGAGCACGGCCGGCTCATGCCGCCGGCCGACGACCGAGATCGCGCTCGTGGCCGAGGCATCGGTAATCTCCGCGGCGATCTCGCCTGTGAGCGCCGTCCGCGTGACGTCCTTGATCGCCACGGCATGCCGCGCGGCCGCGAGCGCCGCCGGCTCATGATCCCGCAGCCAGGCGAGGACCGCCGGCGGCTGCCCCGCCCAGAGCGATTGCGCCGTATAGGGCAGGATCGCCGCGGCCGCGCCGGAGGCCGTCTGCCGCTCGACCCAGTCCCGGGCCCGGGTGTCGCCCGAACCCACGAACGGCCGCACGGCCCGGCCCGCCGCATCGAGCAGATGCAGCCCGTTGCCGTAGCCCGTGCAGCCCACGGCCGCGATCGCCTCAGGCGGGATGCGGGCCTCCGCGATCGCCTCGCGAATGCAGTCGACGGTGTCGCGCCAGGATTGCTCCGGGTCGCGTTCCACCTGATCGACGTGCGGGCTGCGGATAGCAGCCCGCCGCGTGGCCACCGCCAACTCGCGGCCCTCCGCGTCGAACACCGCCGCCTTCGTGACGGTGCTGCCGTTGTCGATGCCGAGCCAGTGCGGGCCGCAGGGTGTCATGGGCCGGGCGTCAGTTGCCGCTCGTCGCGGATGGCTGCGGGGCGACCGGGGCGAGACGGAAGATGCTCAGCGTGTGGGCCTTATCGAAGGCCTTGTTCTTCATGCCCGGAAACGGCATGTCGAAATTCGCCACGATCAGTTCGTCGCCTCGCACGAGCACTTCGCAGGGCTGGTCGAGCAGGCCGTCGGCGCCGTCGGAATCGTCGTTCTCCCAGAGCGTGGTCATCTGGCCCGTGGCCGGGTTGAAGACCCGCACCGCGTTCTTCTCAGAATCGGCGATGAAGATCCGGTCGCGGGCGGCGTCGTAGAAGATGCCGTCCACGCAGCTGATCGCGGTGGAGACCACCGCCTTCTCCGCCACCGTGCCGTCGGCCGCGATCGTCAGGCGGGAAAGGACGCCGTCGCCGAAGTTGCCCATGTAGAGCCGGCCGGCCGAGTCGAACGTGACGCCGTCGGCACCGGCCATCTCGTCGCGGGGGTTGGCCTTGGTCTGAAACGTGGCGAGCAGGTGCGGGTCGCCGAGGCCGGGCGTCAGCTTCACCGGGCCGCGGGAGAGTTCGTCGAGCGTAAAGCGGTAAACGCCGCTCATGCCCGGCTTTCCCTCGATGTCGAGAAACGTGTCTGACACGTAGACGGCGTCGCCGTGCCAGGCCACCGCATTGGCGAGCTTGAGACCCTCCACGGCCACCTCGCCACGCACCGGCCGCCCATTCTCCATCACCACCCGCATCAGCCGAGAGGCGTGGTTCTTGTCGTAGAAGTATTGATTGTCAGCGTAATAGACATGCCCGTCGGGGCCGCCATCAAGCCCCATTGGGCAGCCCCGCTTTGTCTCGGGGTGCACGGGGCAGGGAAAGAGGATGGAAAGGGCGTTCGCGTGATCGAGCCTCATGATCACGCCGGGGTAGGTCGTGTCATTGAAGTTCGGGCAGGAGAGAAGGACGGTGCCGTCGTCCATGAGCGTCATACCGTCGGGCGTGTTGCACCACGGGGGCATCCGCACCACGGAGGGCGGGCTCACCTTCTCCTCCGCGTGGCCTCGTGCCACGCCGAGTGTCACCGGCAGAGTGAGGACCAGGGCCGCGGCACACCGCCGCATGAACAAGCCGCCGTGCTGGATCGCCATCTGTTTCGTCCTGCGAAAAAGGGTAGTTGACAGATAGAAATGTAGTTGTTTTATCAAACCCCAACAAGGGGATGACTTGTGGTTCTCGGGAAAATAGACTCTCTTCGATCGCGGGCTGTTGCGGCCGCCGTTTGACCTGTGAACTTTCTTGGAACGCTGCATGCCGTCCCGCCCCAGTCCCCCTCGCGATCGCCCGGCCGAGCCGGATCTCTCGCGGTACCACGTGCCCAATCTCAAGCGGGCGCTTGTGTTGATGGAGCATCTGGCGTCGCAGCCGGGCGGCCAGGGCGTCAGCGAGCTGGCGCGGGCCCTCAAGATTCCCAAGAACAGCGTTTTTCGGATCACGGCCACGCTCTTGGCAGGCGGCTACCTGACCCGCCGCGCGGACAACACGTTCACGCTCGGGCCGAAGCTGCTCACGCTGGCCTATACGGCGATGGACGAGCAGAACCTGGTCGGCAAGTCGCTCGACGTATTGGCTACGCTCCGCGATGAGACGGGCGAGACCGCGCTCATCGGCACGCTCGCCGACGGCGAGGGCGTCGTGCTTGACGAGCTGGCGAGCCCCAAGCCGATCAAGGTGACTGTCACGCTCGGACATCGCTTCCCCATTCACTCGGCGGCCCCGGCGAAGGCGATGCTCGCGGCGATGCCGCCCGAGGAGCGGAAGTCGATCCTCGCATCACTGCGGTTCTCGCGGTTCACGCCCCACACGATCACGTCGCTCAATGAGTTTGAGAAGGAACTCGCGGTCGTCCGGGCCCGGGGCTACGCGATGGATCATTCCGAGGAGGTGGAGGGTATCTCCTGCGTGGCCGCCGCGATCGTCGATTTCCGCGACCACCCGATCGGCGCGGTCTGGGTCACGGGCCCCTCGTTTCGGATTTCCGACGACGACATCCCCGCCATCAGCAAGGCGGTGACCCGCGCTGCCGCCACCATTTCAGCCCGATTCGGTCACGGCGGCACCTCCGCTCGCTCATAAGCCCGCTTTGCTTCTCTGCTTGGAAGCCCGCTGCTCGAGCGACGGGAATCCGCTCGCCATTCGTGTGCGGCCGCCCGCATCCCTCGGCTCGCGTTACGGGCTTCTACTCAAATGACGCCGCGGCGCCAAATGCCCTCGAGGTATATACAACGAGGGTCCATTTGGCAGGAATCGTGCCGCATGGGCTGCTCGCCGCCTCACGTTCCCAACAGGGTGACAAGCCCTCAGTGTTCCTTGAGGATTCTTTTCTGGTCGCCTTCCCCGGACTGCGTGCCAAGGAGGTCGTCGAGATCCTTGTTGATCTGCTTCATTCCGTCGGAATAAACGTGGCCACCGGCATCGCGGCTGATCCGCTTCCAGGGTGACTTGGCGAGCACGTAGGCCTCCTCGATCCCCTCCGGTGGCGAAAGGCCATAATCTGAGATCCCGTAGCCGAATGTGATCGGACAAACGATAAATTCGGCGTGGTTCACGGCGTCCACGTAGGCGGACATGGCGGCTAGTTTGGCGACCCGTTCCGCGTGCTTGGGGTTGTATCCACCGGGCATCCCCCACCCGAAATACGGCTTATCAGTCCGGGATATCCCGCATGAGGTATGGACGTGGGCCGAGGCTCCGGCGATGTCCTTTGGACGCCTTGCGGCGGTGATCACCACCAATGGACCTCCCCGCGAGGCGCCGAACAAGCGGATGCTCCCGGGTTTCACGTCGGGACGTCTTTTCAGGTAATCCACGCCGCGCAACCAATGCTGGATGTTTTCGAGCAGGTTGTTGTCCGTGGCGCTGGTCCAGCGGCCATAGGTGGCGTCTTCCGGCGCGATGATCGACAGGGTCAGAATTTTCGCTCTGCTTTCCCATTTTCCATCAGCAACAGCACTGATTGTCGCGTCGTAACCGCTGCGAATGGTCGCCGTGAGGAGCGAGTTTATCCCGTTCCATCCTGGGGGGATCTCGAGCAGTCCCTTGAATTTCTTCCCGTCAGGCATGTCGCCCGTGAGTTCCCAGAGCTGGGCTGCCGCGGCCTCCGGGGTCAGGCGCTTGAGCTGCGGGTTGAACGGGGTTTCCTTCAGCAACTTCTCCTGAGCCTCCCAGAAGGCAGTGAAATCCGCCGGACGTGTCGTCACAGGAACATAGTGCGGGAGGTCAACCACAAACGGGAAAAACGGGATCTCCGAAATTTTTTTGCCGTTCTGCCAGACGGAAAGGAACTGGTAGTAAAACCCGGGCTTCTGCTCGGGGACGTTCCATATTTCCACCGCCTCGCCGCCGGGCGGGATTTCGACCGTGCGCTTCTCTTGCAGGATGCGGTGCGAGGCCTCGACATCGGGGTCGGCAGGGTACCCGGCAAGATACCGCAGGCCCCAAATATAATGATCGTAAACCTCCCAACGATATTCCAGCGGACCGGATTCCTTGCCCCCGCTGTTTTTTTGTTTGCTCTGGAACTGGACCGGCAGCCCCTTGGCAAAGTGGACGACTCCTTTGCCCTGATTCCCGCCCACGTTCAGTTGGTCCATGCTGTCGCCCACCGGCACGCTCTGCACTTCACCGATGAATTGGCTGATATCTGCGGGTGCTCCCAGACTCAGAGTGAAATGCGTGTTCTGCCCAACTTTTCCGAAGCCGTTGTTGTAGAGGTTCGGAAATATCCGGGGCGGATGGATGTGAAAGCCATACGGTTTGCCATTGGCACTGGCCATCACACTCAGGTCGTTGCCCAGAACAACGCCGATGACACGGCCTCCCGAAAATCCGGCGATCGGGGAACCCCCGGTGTCTTTCACGATCGCCATCTTCACGGACGGATCCAAGCGAAACTCAAACGAAAACCCTTCCGTGAGAACATCGATCGTATCCTCCCCGAACGTCCATTCCGTGCGGGCCTCGCCGGACCGTACCGCAACCATGTGCCCCGTCAAGTTGATGCCCACGGTCCCGAACGGAACCGGAACCTTTGAACTCGCATCGGCTGGCTTGAGGAAGCCCTGCGTACCAAAAGGCACCCCCTTCACGCTCAACTCCGCCAGGTTGCCTTTGGCATCGATCTGCGAGGAATAAACCCCCGTGGAGACCATGACCGAGCGGTCGGCGGCCTGTCGGATGCTGACCTCCGCCAGCGTTAATGTCGGGAGCGCGACCAGCGTCGCGATAGTGAACCACGTGGTAATCTTTAGGTTCATTCGAAATTTTCCTTGTTTTTTGTGTGGCGGACAGCCCCGTCGATACCGCGGCTGCAAGCATTTCAGGGCTGATGCGGTTCTCGTGATCCGCGGAAGTGCTGCGTCCATACTGCCGCCACGGTCAGTCGCCCACCTGGCCGACGTCGCCTGTGCTCCTCGTGGAGAGCGCCTGGTAGACGGGAATGCTGATGTCTTCGGTAAGGAAGTGCACCGCTCCATCACAAAGGGCAAAGAAGGCGCCGCCCTGATGCCTGCTGCGGAAGCTCAGGCCGTTGTCGTTGTTGCAACCAGCGGAGCAGAACGGGGTCGCGTCGGGCGGGCCTTGGACCTTGGGCGTGATGGAGCCGTTCGCATAGTCCGCGTTGCGGTAATTGATGGGGTTGAGCATGCCCGCAAAGCTCTGGTTCGCCCACGACTGAAACTCGCTCCAGGCTGGCACGATTTCCCCGAGCATGATGGTGTTGGAAAGACCGTCGCGAACCGAGGCGAACGACACACTAAACCCGCTTCGAGACGCTACCCCGCGGAGTGAGGCGAGCGTGATCACGCCGTTGGCGTGCGGGGGAAACGGCGGATCAGGGGGCGGTGCGGGGATAGGGGCCGAGCGGGGCACGAATCGGTGGCGATGATCGCCGTGCGAGATCGCGTAGCTCGCGAGCGCGAGGGTCAGCCAATCATTGGGATTCGACGATGTGCCCGCGGCCAGGGGGCCCGCAGCGCGGGGCAGCGGCACGAGCGCCTGCGGATCGCTGGGGCAGAGCGCGAGCGGCAGGTTACGCTGCGCGACGGCGAGGTTTGCCAGACCCACCAGGCCATCCTGCATGAAATCGATCGAGTCGAAAAGGTTCTGCTCCTCGACCCGCGGCAACAGCCAGACGATCCAGTTTCGCCCGTGCAGACTCACGGGCCAGCGCGACCTGAACTGTGGCACGTTGATCAGATTTGGATAAAAGATCGGAGAGACGCCCATGGTCGGCGGCAGCTGCCCCTCCGTCTCATGGTAGACTTGGCATGCCAAGGCAAGCTGCTGTAGGGAATTGCCGCAGCTCACCCGGCGTGCCGACTCACGGACGCCCTGTACCGCCGGCAGCAGCAGAGCCACGAGCACCGCTATGATCGCGATCACGACGAGCATTTCAACGAGCGTGAGCCCGCGGCAGCGGGGGGAGGTGGTCATCGTGTTGAATTGCGGTTTCACTTGCTCGCGATTGGGGCTTCTCGGCGGCGGAGGAGGCGGAGGGCGTAACCCGCGGCTGCGATGCCGATGCCCGCGAGCGCCAACGCTGCTGGCTCAGGCACGATCACGAGGTCGATGCCGTCGGCGGATGAGTTGATCTTCACGAAAATGTCGCCGATCTGCGGCTTCGTGCCCTGCCAGTTGGTGAAATCGTTGAACGCGAAGAGGCTCGTCAGGTCGGCCCCGGCCGCGTTGGAAAAACCAGCGGGCAAGAGGAAGTTTGCCTGGTTGTAACTTGCGATCGGAAGCGTGTAGGAACCGCCGTCGTAGGGGCTGGCCAGACTGCCTGTTGCGTCGAGGGCGTCGAGCGTCACGACGTCGAGCCAAAACTGGTTGCCCGACGTGGTCGCGAGCGACGAAAGATCGAACGTGCCGCTCGTCACGTTCACGAGATCCCAGTTGGTGCCCGGCGAGCCTGTGAGGGCGTTGAGCTCCCACTGATAGGATCCCCCCGGGGCCCACTCCAGGAGGCTGGTAAAGGCCTGGGTGCCGGGCGAGTTGCCCGGCGAGAGGACGACGTTAACGCCGATCGACACCGCTGTGCCGATCGTGCCGGTGCCGGAGAGAATGCCCTGGATGAGCGTCAGTGGCCGAGCCAGCGGAGCGGCGGAGTTGTACCGCAGCTCCGCACCGGAGCCGTCGACGACGATCCTGGAACTGGCGGTGAAGGATCCGGTGTCAGCCACCACCAGCCTCCCACCCGACACCGTGGTCGTGCCCGAGTAGGTCTGGGCTGCCGAGAGCGTGAGCGAGCCCGCGCCGAGCTTGACCAGCTGACCGGCGCCGGAAATCGTGCCGGTGTAGGCGAGGGCGTCCGATCGGTTGAAGCCGAGCGTGCCGGCGTTGGCCACGTTGCCCACGATAGAGCCGGCCGTGCCGCCGTTGCCGATCGTCAGGCGACCGCCCTGAATGGTCGTTCCGCCAGTGTAGGAGCTACTGCCTGTGAAAACGATGTTACCGCCAGATATTGCTTCCGTCGTGACCGACCCAGCGCCACTGATGTTGCCGACGAACTCCTTCGTGGCGTTTCGACGGATGATGAGCACTCCGCTATTGCTGATGCTGACGTCGCCTGCCAGCCAGCCGTTGGTTGCAGCGCCGTCTGACAACCGGAGGGTGCCCGACTCGATCGTCGTCGGGCCGGTATAGGTCATATCCACCGTGAACCCCAACTGGGTGTTGCCCTTCTTGATCACCTGCCCGGTGCCGCTGATCACGCCTGGAGCACTGCCCTGCAGGGCCTCGAAGACGAGCGCGCCGTTGTTGATCACATTCGCGGCCCCCAGGCTCCCCGCGGTGGCTGAGGTGCCCAGCTGCAGCGTGCCTGAGGCGATGGTCCGGGTAGAACTGGTCGTGCCAATCGTTCCGGTCAGAATGAGCGTGCCCGGGCCAAGCTTCGCGAACGAGATGTTCGTGCCGGCCGAACCATTGGCGAACGTACCGGTGAACGTGACGGGGCCCGTCGCGTTCGTCGTATCGAGGGCGAGCATGGCGGAGCTTCCGCCTCTGAATAGGTCCCGGTTCGCCAGGATCTGGACGTCGGCGTCGGTGAACTCTTCCGCGCCGCCATAGCTGAGGGCGAGCGTGCCGCCGTTGACATTGACAAACGAGCGGGTCCAGTCTGCGGTATTGCCACCGGCGAGCGCTGCGGGCCTGGGGAGGGCGAGCATTCCTGCCGACAGGGTCGTCAGGCCGGTGTGGGTGTTGCTGCCGGAAAGCGTGAGCGTGCCATTGCCGCTCTTGACGAGCGCAAGCGTTCCGCCGCTCGAGCCATTGGCAAGGTTTCCGGAGAAGAGTGTGGCGCCGGTGCCCGTGACCGTGAGTGTCTGCGTGCCGCTGGCGGCGGAGCTCGTGATCCCGCCGAGGACGGTGAACACGTTCGCCGGAGCCGTGTTGTTGGTCCAGCTCTGCGTCGCGGGAATCCGCATGTCGAGCGGCCCGGCAACGCTTCCCAAGGTGACCGCACCGGCTCCTGCGTTGATCAGGATGGCAGTGGCGTCGGTTCCCATCGTGAGCACGCGTGCGGTCGCCGAATCGGACTCGATCAGTTTGGTGCCGGCATTGGAGAACGTCAGCCGGCTGATGCCCGCGTCGGCATTCAACTCAGACGTCTCGGCGGAACCACCCTGAAAAACGGCTTGAGCCGTGCTGGTGGGAGCGACGCCGCCCGACCAGTTCGCGGCCGTCTGCCAGAGGCCGCTCGTGACCTGCCATGTGCGGACCTGAGCCTCGGCCGTGCGGGCCGCGAAAGCTGCGAAGCACGCGGCCAGGCAGAAGGCCAGCAGGGTCCAAGCACGCGGCGAGGAATTGTGTGGCCTACCGAAATAACGATTGGACAACATTGATTCCCCTCCGGTTGGCGTCTTTGCAACCGCCGATTTCCGAAGCCCCGGATTGAACCCCCGAGACCCAGCGGTTAGCATAAAAAACAACGGTTGTATTGTCAAACGGCCGGACGATCGTTACCCTGAAATTGCGATTTAACTGGAAAAACGCGTTCGCCATAGGTTTTTTCCCCGGCGGATTCCCACCCATGGCTGCGGTCGCTCGTTTGGTTTTGCCGGGGCTCGCGGCCGGGTGGTTGGCCGCCGTGGCTGCCGTGGCCGACAACGCCACGATCGAGGCCGAGGTCGCCGACTGGCGGCAACGCGGGCAGGCCGTCGCGGAATCGACGGTCGATCACCCGCCACCACTCGCCCAGGCAGCTGAGCGGGTCCTCAGCGCCCTCGAGAAAGAGGCGCGAGCGCGGGCCGAGCTGGTTGCCGCCGACACGGCCGCCTCCAGCGTCGGGCCGCCGGCCCTGCCGATGGTGTACGTCGTGCGTCCCCGTAACGACCTCGCGGCCGAACTGGACTATGCCGAGAGGATGCTGGTGATTCATCGCATGTGGCTTACCACCAGCGAAGCGCAGATCCAGCGGTCGGCCGGCATTGCTGCCGCGATGAAGACGGCGGCCTCGGGAGATGCGGAGCGGATCGTGACGATCGACCAATGGCAACGGCTGCTTGCCGAGGAACGCGACGCCGTCGCCCGCGCTAACGCGCTCTACGCCGACCATGCCCAGCAGGGATGGTTCGACCGGGCCACGCTCGCCGACAAGTTCACCCTCGCCGCCATTCGCTGGAAACTCGCGGCAGCCCGCCGGCGGACGCTTCCGGAGCCAGTCGATCCACTGCTCGACAAACAGTCGGCGGCCGTCGACCGCGCGATCGCGGCGGGCCGCGACACCTACGAGGCGATGGCAGCCTATCAACGGTTGACCACCCGCGAAGGCCCGCTCACCGCCGGCACAGATTCGGCAGGATTGGCCGCAGAGGGGAAGAGCGTTCCCGCCGCCATCTGGGATATCGCGCGGCTTACCGCAACGCCCGCCCATCGCTGGCTCGACGACGATGGCAGCCCCGTGAGGCGGGTGCTCTTTCGCGGTGAACCCTACCAGGGGCATCCGACCGATGTCTTCGCCTATGTCGCGAGCCCGACTACAGCCGCCGGCACTGCCCCGCAGGCCGGCCGGTTTCCCGCGGTCATCCTGCTCCACGGCGGCGGCGACCGCGCGTCGCGCGACTGGGTGGCCTTTTGGGCGAAACGCGGCTTCGCGGCCATCTCCGTCGATCTCGCCGGCTGCGGGCCGGCGCCGGGCACAAACTACGACCGTGCCTTCGAGCCCGCGCGAATCCCTCGCGGCGGCCCCGGGCAGGAAGGCAAGCGGAAGATCCTCGACATCGACCAGCCGATCACCGACCAATGGCCGTATCACGCCGTCGCGAATGCCATCCTCGCCCACTCGCTCGTCCGCAGCCTGCCGCAGGTCGATCCCGACCGCACGGCCGTCGCCGGGATCAGCTGGAGCGGCAACCTCACCTGCATCACCGCCGCCGTCGATGACCGGTTCAAGGCAGCGCTGCCCTTCTACGGCTGCGGCTTCGTCGCCGAGCGGAGCGTCTGGCAGGAGAACGGTCTGTTTGCGGAGCTTGCTCCCGAGCAGCGGGAGCGATAGGTCGCGCTCTGGGATCCCGCGAACTATGCGTTGCGGATCCGGATGCCGATCTTCGCCGTCACCGGCGCCAAGGATTTCGCCTACCCGCTCGAATCCTTCGCGAAGACTTACGCCCTGCCGGCCGGGGGATGCTCGTTTCGCATCATGCCCGACATGGGCCACGGCGGGCAGTTCCTCACGTCCACGCCGGAGGCCGTCGCCTTCCTCGACGCGGTGCTACGGGGCGGCCAGCCCATTCCCGCTCCGGGAAGGCCGCGGGTGGGGGGAGCCGCCGTCACCGTTGCGCTCAATGGCACGGTGGCGAAGTCGGCCGCCTTTCACTGGACCGATGCCGATGGCCCGTCTACCTCACGGCCGTGGCGCTCCGTCGCCGTCACCGAGACAGATGGTGAACTGTCGGCGACGGTGCCGGCAGGCATGCGGATCGGCTACTTCACGTTTCAGGACCCGCGGGGCCTCACGTTTTCGTCGGCCGCGTTCACGCTGGAGACTCGATGATGCGAAGGTTCCTCTGCTCGTTTTTTTTGGCGGCGTGCTGGTGTGCCCCGGCCGCGGCGGCCGACACGACCGTGGCGGCGGCGCCGCTGCCGATGACGCTCACCTGGCCCGACCGTCGGCCGATCGGCCGCATCTTCATCGGCGATCGCCCGCCCACGCCGCGAAATCCCAGCGGCTATCAGGGCACCGACGTCGATGTCACGACGCCTGAAGGGCGGGAGCGGTTTCGGCGGGATCTTCTCGCGATCGCCGACCGGCTCGTGGCCGCGTTTCGAGAGATGGACGCCCAGGGCATGATCGTCTGGGACATTGAGGGGCAGGAGTTTCGCGGCTGTGTGTATGTGGGCGACCCGCGGAAACTCGCCGCGATGGCGCCGTGGATGGACGAGGTTGCGGACGACTTCTTTCGCCGCTTCAAGGAGGCCGGCCTGAGAACGGGCGTCTGCCTGAGGCCGATGTCGCTGTTTCGGATTCCAGAGGAGCATCTGCGGAAGCACGGCCGCGATCCCGCCCAGCACTGGGGCTACATGCTCTACCGCGAGGCCGGCCTGCTGATCACCAAGCCAGAGATCGGACATTGGGTCGAGGCGCAGAAGGACGCGGAGCGGGATCCGATCGCGGAACTCTCCGACCGCGTGCAGTATGCCCAGCGACGGTGGGGTGCGACGCTTTTCTATATCGACACCAACTCGTTCGCACGAAGCGACGGCGGCCGTGAGAAACACACGCTCTTGACCGCCGAACAGATGCAGCGACTGGCCCGGCTGCATCCCGATTGTCTCTTCATTCCCGAGCATGAAACACCCGACTATTACGCGTCGACTGCGCCCTATAACCATCCGGGCGTCGATCCCACGGCCGCGACGCCGGCGGCCGTCCGCACCCGCTACCCGGGGTCGTTTCTCTGCGAAGTGATCCCGGAGCGGCAGGATTTCGTGCGGTGGGATGAATACGTCAACGGGGTGCAGGAGGGGGACGTGCTCTTCTGCGATGGCGTGAATCGGACTGTGCAGCGGATGGTTCGCGAAGCCGCCCTGCGGCGGGAGCCGGACATCGGTAACGGCGATCTCAATTCGCCAGACGCGGCCCGGCGGCTGGCGGCCGCGCGCGGCATCACGACCACGCCATCGAAGGAAGAGGCCACGCGGCTGCTGGCGATCGCACAGGATGACCCGGAATGGTGCGTCCGCCGCGCCGCGCTGCGACCGCTGGCTCTGGCAGCGTTGCCCGAGGCCAATGCATTTCTCGTCAGCCGACTCGGCGATCACGATCTGGGCGGGCACGCCGCCGTGGCGCTGGCGGCCCGCGGTGCCGAGGCCGTCGCGCTCGTGAAGCCTGTTCTAGAAGACCAGGCCGATGAACGCCGCGATGCCCGGTACGACGCGGGCTTCACGCTGGCCCGCGTCGACGATCCGTGCACGATCGAGCCACTCGGCCGGCTCCTCGCCGACAAATACTCGAAGAACCGCGGATTCGCCTTCCTGATTCTCAACTCGCAGGCGATCCGCCACCCGAGCGATGCGGTGTATGACGGGATCGCGGCCGCCATCGAGTCGCCCCTCAACGCCGCCTTCGCCGCTGCCGGCAAGCAGCTCTTGAAGACGCTTGCGTCCCGTGGCTTCAAGGGCACCGCTGCACGATCGCCGCAGTCGACCAGTCCTGCCGATCTGTTCGATGCGTGGCGGGAATGGGTGCAACAGGGCGTCGATCCCGCCCGGGCGCCGGCGGCCGTGAGGCCGTTGCTCACCGACGGCTTGCTCGACGTCGCCCGCCGCGAGGCCGCGATCCTCCGGGAGCGGATCGCGACGCCCGGCGACCTGCCCGCGCTCTTGGAACTCGCCCAAGACAAGACCGCGGCCGCTCGCTACCACGCCGTCGTCGCGATCGAGGCGGGACACGATCGCCGGGCCGTGGAGCCCCTGGCAGCGATGCTCGCCGGCGAGTCCGATGCCGTCGTGCAACGGCGGATCATCGAGGCGCTGCACCGCTTCGGCATCGACGACGTCTCCCGAAACGCCCTCGTCGCTGCGCCGCGACCGATCCCGCCGCTGCTCAAGCCGTTCGTCGATGCCGCCCTGGCCGCCCAGCCGTCCCGCAAATGAGGAGTGCCTGATGATGATCCATTCAATGGTGCGAGTGGCGGTGGCAGGCGTTGGCCTGCTGGGAACCTCGCTGGCGTGCCACGCCGAGGTTTTAATCCGCCAGGCCGACGACAAGTCGGTGGAAGTCACCACCGGCGTCTACACCGCGAAGATCGACACGAAGGGAAATCTGTCGGAACTCACCGTGAAGGGCGCGAAGGCCTTCACGCACCAGTTCGGCGCTCCCGGCAAGCCGCCGGCGGAGCCGCCCTCAATCAATGTCGTCAACCAGATGGTCGCGGTGCGGTCGGGGCCGGCCCGGGTGGAGTGGGCGTTTGGCGAAGACACGCTCGGGTTTCTCACGGAAGGATACAACTTCGAAGGCACGCTCGATCCGAGCGTGAAGTCGATCATGGCGCCCGGCGGCAAGGGCGGGCCGCTCGGAAAATACAACGGCGGAGCAACCGGCCTGATCCTCGCCAACGACCTCACCATGGCCAATGCCAAGGCCGCGATGCACGTGCACCAGAAGCGATACATCCCCTCGGAATACATCTCGGAGGGCGTGAAGCCCGGCAGCCTGATCGAGCACGAACTGCGGCTCGGCAGCCCGGCGGGAACCGCGGAATTTCTCGGCGGCATCACTATCGCGGCCGTGGGCTCGAGCACTGCCGACCTAGTGGAAGAGGGTAATGCCGGGGGCGGGTTTCCGCATTTCCCCAAGTCCGCACCGATCGGGTTTACGACAACGCAGGAGAACGTGGGCACGAGCGATTTCCCGCTCGAGTATCAGGCGTCGATCGTAGATCACTACGTGGCGGGAAAGGAAGTCTTCACCGGGAAGCAGGTGGCCACGCTTCCGCCGCAGGGCAGCAAGCGGGTCGAGTGGTCGGTGCCGCCCTTGCCGCCGGGCTTCTATTACCTCACGGTTTCCGCCTGGCATGGCGAGCAGAAACTCACCGCGACCAAGCAGACGTTCACCGTCGATCTGCCGCACTACACGCGGCCACTCACGCGGCCTGCCGACTGGGACGCCTTCTGGGCCCGGCAGGAAAAGCGGCTGGCCGAGACGCCAGCCAATCCCCGCCTCGAGGAGATCGGTGCGAAGAGCCTCGCCGGCAAGGCCTTCGAAGTCTCGCTCGTCATGCCCGGCGGCCGCACGCTCGCCGGCTGCCTGGTCGTGCCGGAAAAGCCCACCGGGCCCGCGGGGTTCGGCTCGCTGACCGGGGACCGGCTGCAAAGTGACGTCGTCGCCAAGGCGAAGGACGGCAGCCTCGCGATGCCCGCCGGCGTGCAGTTCACGATCGCCCTGCCCGCCGACGCGACCTACACCCGCTGGAACTCTGCCGACGACAACAACCTGCTCGACTGCGTGCTCTGGTATCTCCGCGGCATCGACTTTCTGGCGATGCGGCCCGAGGTGAAGCCCGATCGGATTCTCGTGTCGGGTGCCAGCCGATCAGGCCCGCTGGCAGTGATCGCGGCGGCCCGGCGGCCGAAAAATGTCTGCGGCGTGTCGGCCTTCGTGCACACGTCGGCGGGCATCAGCTGGACCGACAAGCCATATCTCTCCTGGGGCCTGCCGAGCGGACACAATCCCGCCGATGCCGCGAAAGTAGCACAGCTGGCGGCGATGGCCGCCTATGTCGATCCGGTGAACCACGCCCCGGATGTCACCTGCCCGATCTGGTTCGGCTGGGGCCTCGACGACACACTCTCGCAGCCGCAGGGCATCGAGGCGATGTATCACCTCTGCCGGTCGAAGTGGAGCGGATCAGCCGCGACGCCGGCGGCCACCAATACAGCGGCGGGATGAAGCAACTGGCGGCGGAGCTGCAGACTCTCCTCAACGCCGGCGGCGGCGTCGATCAGAGCGGCACGCTCAAGGATCACTAGCGGACGCCTAACGAAACTCCACGGTCCGCCATGCGTTTTCTCGGCGTGCCGCAGCTTTTTGATTCCCCTCAGGAAAGCCCTCCTCATGAACCGATGTGCCTTTTTCCGTGGCTTTATCGCCACGGCCGTGAACTGCCCCCCTTAAACGAAACCACATTTGGAGAGAGAATCCGGTAGTGGTCGCAACCAAGGGAGGGCGACAGATGCCACGAGGAAAGAAGCATACGGCAGAACAGATCATTGGCCAACTTCGAGAGGCCGAGGTGGAGTTAGCGAGGGGCAAGACGGTGGCCGAGGTGGTTCGGAAGCTTGGCGTGACGGAGCAGACGTACTACCGCTGGAAGTGTGAGTACGGTGGTCTTCGAATGGACCAGGCGAAGCGGCTGAAGGATCTCGAGAAGGAGAACGGTCGGCTGAAGCGATTGCTGGCGGATGCGGAGTTGGACAAGGCAATTCTTCGGGAGGCTGCCTCGGGCTGCCGCAGGCGTGCGCAGCTCAAATTCTGAGCCCGGCGAAGCGGCGCCAGGCGGTCGAGTATGTGCGAGACACACTCGGCCGCGATGTGGTGACCGAACGCCGGGCATGCCGGGTCTTGGGGCAGGCTAGGAACACGCAGCGACGCAGGACATGCGTGCCCGATGACGAGCCGCCGCTCGTGAAGCGGATCGTTTGGATGGCGAGCGAGTATGGCCGTTACGGCTACCGCCGGATTACGGCTCTTTTACGGTTAGAAGGCTGGTGGGTGAACCACAAGCGGGTAGAGCGCATCTGGCGACAGGAGGGCTTAAAAGTGCCTGCAAGACAGCCGAAACGGCGAAGGCTCTGGCTTGGAGATGGGTCGTGCATCCGGCTACGGCCGATGCATCAGAACCATGTGTGGAGCTACGACTTCGTTATGGACCGGACCGCAGATGGTCGGGCGATTCGGATGCTGACGGTGGTGGATGAGTTCACTCGGGAGTGTTTACTCTACATCGAGCCTGGGTCGCCATGGGAGAACGGCTACGTGGAGAGCTTCAACGGGAAGCTACGGGGACGAGCTCCTAGCCCGTGAGTAGTTCGACACCCTGCTGGAGGCCAAGGTGCTGATCGAGCGTTGGCGGTGGACCTACAACACCGTCCGTCCGCACAGCTCGCTGGGGTATCGGCCCCCGGCTCCGGAGTCGCGCCGCCCTTGTCCGCTCGCTTCGGCTACGCCTCAGCGAGCGGACAGGGGCGATCCCTTGGCAGGGCAACCCCAATGATAGAGACTGGTTCCATTCATGGGGGCAGGTCACAGAAGCCGTCGCCAATCTCGCCAAGCTCTGCTCGCGGCTGACGGAGCCCAAGCTGGCGCAGCTCGCCTCCCTCTGCGTCATCACGGGTGGGCAAACCAGTTTCACGCGTCCGGACGGCATCCACGTCATCGCCCTCGCGCATCTCCGCCCGTGAACGCATCGACGCAAGCCCCCAGGCGGCCGGACTCGGAGACACTTCGCGCCGCCGCCAGAAAAAACGCCACTGCAGGGGGAAAAGCCGCGGGTTCCGGGAACGCATTTCTGGGGTCCGGGAGACGGGGGCACACGGCCCACCAGCCGCCCGCCACTAACCTTAGCATGCGGGCCAACGCTGCGGCTAACAGTCCGGGTTGATGAGAAGGGCTTCGAGGCGGCCGATGACTTCGTTCAACACCTCGTCAGGAACCGGTTCGATTCTTCGCACCCGGCGGAGCTTCCAGTCAACGGATCGGACGTGATCGGCAAGAATCACACTCGTTGAACCGTCAGCCGTGT
>Ga0114918_10002454_pt1 | contig 16625 bp, 20 predicted proteins | sample LantaG_FD_87015 | JGI IMG/M metagenome (GOLD analysis project Ga0114918, IMG submission 87015) | Deep subsurface microbial communities from Baltic Sea to uncover new lineages of life (NeLLi) - Landsort_02402 metaG | ecosystem: Environmental > Aquatic > Marine > Oceanic > Sediment | place... | reverse complement strand
GAGCTCGCCACTGAGCAGCTCGCTGGCGTCGTCGCTCTCCTGCTCGCTGACCGCGGCGCGCTGCCGAACCACCCCGCGATCATCGAGTACGCGAACGCCCAGCAGGGCGGCTCCGCGACGGTCAAGGCTTCGGCTCTGGGCCTGATGGGCTACGACCTTCCGGCCGCGACTGCCGAGGGCTCGAGCATCAGCAACACGGCGCTCTCCGACGCGACCGCTTCGCTGACCATCGGCAAGAAGGGCAAGGTCTACACTGCGACCTCGCTGGCCCGCCTGCTCGACCCGACCGGCACGCTCAACTCCCAGGTCTTCGCCGCTGACGCGGTGGCCTCGGGCATGGCGTGGGACCTGTACCAGATCGCTCAGCTGATGGACAACTTCAGCACCACGACCGGGACGACCGGCACGGACGCGAGCGCTGCGACTATCCTCGACGCCATCACCGCGCTCGAGATCGCGAAGGTGCCCGGCCCGTACCTGTCGATCATGCACCCCCGCCTGTACGCCGACATCCGCGACGACATCGCCCTGAACTCCGGCGGCGCGGTCCAGTGGAACGCCGACTCGCAGGCGATGCTCTCGATCATGCACGGTCTCGGCGCGCAGCCCCGGCTGTTCGGCGTGGACGTGATGACGAGCACCCACTGCCTCGACGACTCGACCGATGTCTGGGGCGGCGTCTTCGGACGCGGCGCCATCATCTACGGCTGGGCCTCCCCCTCCGTGCTCGACCTTTCCAGCGACCAGGTCGTCCTGGTCGGGCGCTACCTCTTCGACCGCATCCGCACCGCGCTGGCCGACACGACCGGGTGGGCCATGCACCAGTACACCGGCGTCGTCGAGCTGATCGACGCGGCTGGCGTCAGCATGCAGGCGGGCAACTCGTAGGATACTGATGGCGTCTTCGTCCGACTTCTTCGTCCGTGATTCCGGCCCTGCGGTTGCGCCTTCTGGTCCAGCCGCAGGGTCGGCGTTCACGCCGAATGTCACAGGCCACCAGCGCGGCACTCCTGCGCCGAAGTGCGAGCCGCATTGCGCGTTCGTGCTGACGCACCACCCGAACCGGTGGGGTGTGCAGGGCGGCAAGATCCGGCCCATTCTCGGGCGGATGCCGCTGGTCTCTGGTATCGGCGGCTGCGAAGACGGACCCAACGGCACGGTCAAGGCCGGCACGGCTCGGAACAACACCGAGTCGAAGGGCTGGACGCTCATCCCCTACGATTCGCTGCCGAAGTCGCAGGCTCATCGGGGCTCGTACCTGTACAGCCTGAAGGACTCCGGGCGACCTGATGTGATCCTGCCCTACTGGGCGCGGGCATACGCCGGCAGCACGGCGCTCCGGGCTGACCTGGATCTCAAGTATGAGTTCCTGGACCACCTCGTCTCTTCCGGTGTCGTGCCGGAGGTTCCTACCTACGTGATTGAGCGCTGTCTCGACGACGCCAAGGCCCGCTTCGAGCGAGCCGCGGACAAGGCGCAAACGGTGCCATCGTGGAAGCCGAAGGCGAAGGCCATCGGTGACGAGGTCAAGGTACTGGAGAAGGAGCTCAAGGCCCGCGCTGTCGAGCCTGTTGCCGTCGGTGGCGGCTACACGCCGGAGACCAGCGGTGTCTAGTCAGCGCAACGACAACGAGACGATCAGTCGAATGACTGACCGGATTCGCTCCGAGGGCTACGACAAGGGTCGGGCTCGACAGATGGCAGAGGACTCGATGCGTCGAGTCGACAAGCAACGAGAAACCAAAGAGCGGGCCGGCAGCACGCACAAGTAGCAGTAGCCGATCCCCGATGGAGAGGGAGCCATGACCAGTCCGACAGGAACGCCGTTCAACCTCCGCAACGACCGCATCCGCATCGACGCCACCGGCACAGCGCCCGTCGAGCTCCAGAAGGGCTCCGGCGTTCCGACGCACACCGCAACCCGCGGCACGCTCTACCTGCGTACCGACGCCGCCGCCGACGCTGGCGCGTACCAGAACGTCGACGGCTCGACGACCTGGGTCCTGCTGGAGACGGCCGACGTTCCCTACAATGAGGTGGAAGTCACGATCGCCACTGGCGATGTCGCGACGATGAACGCCACCCCCGTCGAGGTCATCGCCGCACCCGCCGCAGGCAAGGCGCACATCGTCGAGTCGTGCCGCTGGTTCCTGGACTACGCGACGACTGCCTACGACGCTGCCGCTGCTGGCGACACGCTGGTGCTCAAGTACACCGACGGCTCTGGCGCCGCGGTCGTGGACGCCGTCGCTGGCGACGCCATCGGCGCTGCCTCTGCGGACTACCACACCATCGTCCGCCCCGTCGCTGAGCTGATTCCGGTGGCCGCTGCTGCCGTGGTCGCCCACATCAACACGGGCGAGTGGTACGGCGCTGCGGGCGACTCTCCGCTGAAGGCCCAGGTCGTCTACCGAACCGTCACACTTGCCTTCTGATGGACGGGCGAGACCTCAAGCGCGCTGAGTTCAAGGCGCGGGCCGCGGCTCGCATCTTCGCCCGTCGTTCGCAGATCGCGCCGGTCCCGGCTTCTCAGTCGGAGGCCGACGAGCCGTCGGTGACTACCACCCGCGGCGTCGTGACTGCGACCTACCCCGACGGCTGGGCGTTCCGCTACCACGAGCATGCCGGCGAGCGCGGCGCCTTCCGCGTCGTCATCGTCGGGCGAGGTGACTGATGGCTGAGTGGATCGAGTACCAGGCCAGGTACGCCACGCAGGAGATCGAGCGGGAGCGCCCGACCGACCTCCGGCTGCTGGTGTACGAGGCGGGCAGCCTGTCGGCTCCTGCTTCCGGTACGGTCTCGGTCTACAATGCCAGCAACGTCGCCGTCGTGGACGGGGTCGCTGTCACCGTAGCCTCGTCCATCGCGACCTACGAGGTACAGACCTCGGCGCTTACTGACCAGCAGTACGGCGCCGGGTGGCGCGTGGAGTGGTCGCTCGTCATGGGCGACACCTACACCCACGTCTTCCGTGAGGAGGCGTCGCTCGTCCGCGTGCGGCTTCACCCGGTCATCAGCGATGCGGACCTCCTGCGGCTTCACCCTGACCTGAACTCGTACCTGCCTTCGGGCGCGAGCTCGTGGCAGGACCAGATTCTCGAGGCATGGCGGGCAGTGACGGACCGGCTCGAAGGAGCAGGGCGCCGCCCGTATCTGATCATGTCTCCGAGCGCCCTGCGGCCGGTACATCTCGCAGGCACGCTCGAACTCATCTGCCGCCTCTGCGCTGGCGCTGGCGCGCCGGATAACCGCTGGCACGTCCAGGCGGACCGCTACGCCCACGAGCGCGAGCAGGCGTGGTCCCGGCTGGTCTTCGACTACGACACGGCCGACGACGGCACAGGCGACCAGACACGCCGCAGGGCTGCCCGTCCGCAGCTCTGGCTAGCCGGCAGGGGGTAGGTAGTGACCATCACCCTCGCAGGCGTCAGGCAGACGATAGCGGCTCGTGTCGAGCTGCTGTCGGGTTGGTCTGAGGCGCCCGTGGCGTGGGATGCCTTCTCGTGGACCGGAGTCCCGGAGGCGATGCCCTCGACGACGGCTCATCGGTCGTTCGCCATCGGCATCACCGACACCCGTGCTGTAGGCGAGCGGCACCGGTCGCACTTCATGGCGCGCAGCACGGTCGTCGTGCGCTCGCTTCACCGGCTGTCTCCTGCGGCTGCCGGGCCGGTTGCGTCTGTCGACGCCGCACTCGCGGCCGAGTTGCTGTTGATTAAGCAGCTGGACACCCGCTGGGTCGCCGCCGGCGCCGCGGTTGAGTTGACCTCGTACTTTGCTCGCAGCCGGAGGACGACAGCGCCGTCCGGCGAGTGGATTCTGATTGAAGATGAGTTCGCCGTGGACCACATCGTCGACCTCTAGGAGCACGTAGCATGGCTATCCCGACTGTCCCCATTTGCCTCCGCGATGTCGTCGTGACCTTCAGCGACGCCACCGGCACGCCCATCTCCGCGACCGCCGTCTACGAGGAGGGCAACTTCTCGATCTCCGGCATGCAGGAGGGCGACAAGGCGGTGAACTACTTCCGCGACCGCGGCGACGTGTACGGCGCGCGGTACGGCGACCAGGAGCCGGTCGACGTGTCGATCACCCTGCACGCCACGACCGTCTACGAGGGCACAGAGAAGATCCCGCTCGACGCGGTCAACAAGACCGGCGCCTTCTCTGCCGGCGCCAGCACGTGGGGAACCGAGGATGTCGACCCGTGGCACGTTCGGATCGTGGCTGCCGTCGAGGGCGCGGACCGGGGCGGCGCTGACCAGACGATCACGATTCCGTACTTCAGGGGCAAGGCGACCATCAGCGACGGCAGCCCGATGACCATCGAGATCAGCGGGCAGGCGTGGCCGAAGGGCGCAACCGCCGCCGTGACGCGGGCCTAGCCGATGGCAGACGAAGAGACCACCGGCCTTCCCGCGACCGTCGAGATTCTCGGAGGCGCACGCGTCGTCGTCGCTCCGTCGATGGCAGTCCGCGAAGACCTCGTCATGCAGGCTGGGCAGGCATCCGGCATGGGGCTGTTCCGTGTCGCTGCTGCCGTCCTGTGCGGCTGTACGGCGTTCGGGCCTCCTGGCCTGACCTGGCAGTCGGTCAGCTACGACGTGCTGCGCTACGGAGACGCCGCCTACACGTGGTTGCGCCAGCGTGGGCTGAGCCGGTCGGATATGTGGTCTACGGCGCTGCCGCTCATCGAGTCGATGGGTGCAGTGCTGTTCCCGCGTGAGGCAGAGGTTGACGAGGTCGCGGGTTTCTCCGCAGCCGACGAGGACGGGCAGACCTCGCCGGCTACAGACTGAGCCTCCGGTATGGGGGCGGCGATGTCCACTGGTTCGAGCGCCTGCCCCGTGAGGACCAGACACTTGTGCTCGCCGTCGCAGTAGTCGACGCCGAGGACGCGCGGAGGTAGCCGTGTCCGTTCGGTTCGTCGCAGACGGAGCAGAAGTCACGCTCGATGACGGGCTGCTGGACTTCGTGCAGTCCGCGCTTGCCGCGACGATGACCGCCACCGCAAAGGTGCTCCGCGAGAACGCCGAGCAGGTTGCGAAGGATGCCCGCCGGGACTGGTACGGGCCTGACGGGGTGAAGCGCAAGACCGGGCTCAGCGGCGACATTCAGGTCCGCGAAACGATCGACATCATCAAGGGCGAGATCACAGTCTCCGTTGGCTCGACGGACCGACGCCGCGCTGGTGGCAAGCCGGTGCCGCTGTTCGTCCACCGCCCCGGGCGCACCTCGACGGTGCTCCAGAAGACGACGCCGGAGGTGTACTTCTCGACGCCGGAAGTGATGCGCGGACCGTGGCTGCCGACAACTCCGAAGAAGACGCCGCAAATCTTCATCCGCAACCCGAACGCCTCGGACGGTAAGAAGTTGATCGAGGTCCTCGTGAAGGCTCCGATGCGGAAGCGAACCCGCGCGATGGTGCGTGGCATCTCTGAGGAACTCCGACGCAATGGGTAATCCAGTCCTCGGAATCGACGTAACCGCCCGGCTCGATGCGTTCCGCGAGGAACTCAAGAGCATCCCCGACATCGGCGCGAAGGAGGCCCGCGCGCTGACGACTCAGCTCAGCCGCGAGATCAAGAAGGCAGAGAAGACAGCAAAGAAGAGCGGCGACGCGGTCCAGAAGTCGAACATCAAGACTGCGGCGACGTGGGAGGCAGTGGCCGACGCGGTCAAGGGCGCGACCATCGTGGCGTCTGCGTTCGGCGTGGCTGCCGTCGGAGCCGTGGCGCTGGCTGCGAAGGGGATGAAGGCGCTTCTCTCCGAGACGCTTGAGCTGTCTGAAGAGTGGAACGCGCTCGGCAAGGAAGCCCGCGGTGTCGGGCTGGCCGTCGAGGAATTCCAGCGCATCGAAGGCGCGCTCGCACTGTTGACCAAGAACGGCGTGGACGCCGAGCGGGCGATTCAGGACTTCCAGAAGCGGACCGGCGAAGCAGTGCCGGACCTCGCAGCAATGGCCGACGAGATGGCCGCTATGGAGTCGCCTGCCCAGCGGACGACTCTGGCCCTGACTCTCTTCGGAGAGCGCGCAGGCCGCGGCATGGCACAGGCCCTTGCACAGGGCGGCGACGCTGTCCGCGAGGCCATTGCTCAGATCGAAGCGCACGGGCTTGTCACCGCCCAGACGGTGGTCGAGTCGGAACGCTTGCAGGACGCAATCACTCTTGCGACGCAGGAGTGGGACTCATTCGTGCGGGCCGGTCTCGGGCCGGTCGTGCCGTCGCTGACTGCGATTCTGGTGGTGTGGCGCGAACTGATGAAAGAGTTCCGCGTCGGCTCCGAGGACGACATCCGCGGCGCTGGAGAGGCGCTCGGAGACGGGCTTGTCCGCGCGGCCATCAATGCGAGCGTCGAGATCAAGTCGTTCGCGCTCGACGTGCAGTTGGCCTTTGAGCCCATCGGCGCGACGATCGAGGGCGTGATCCTCGGCTTCCAAGCTGTCGAGGCTGCGATTGCCGGAAACATGGCAGCCGCAAGCAATCTGTACGAGATGGCGAAGTCGAAGGGCGGCGAGGCTGTAGATGCCACGCTCGCGCTTGCTGACGGCTGGCGTGCGAATCGGGCAGAGGTACAGGCGTTTCGCTACGAGCTGACGATGGCAGCCCGCGAGGCGAAGGCCATCGCAGAGGCGCCGGCAGGACCCGGCCCGGGCGGCGCTGGAGCCGACACTCCCGGCGCTGCTGGTGGTGGCGCTGGCGCCGGAGCGGTCAAGAGCCAGCTTGCCGAAGCCCTCGACGCCGAACGCGAGGCTGCCGCAGAGCGGATCACGCTGAAGGATGAGACCGCCGCCTATATCGACGAGGTCGACCAGGCGAAGCACGACGCTGCAATGTGGCGTATTCAGGAGCAGGCGAACGCGCAGCGCGAGGCTACAGAGATGGTCGTTGGCGCCTATGCGTCGATGGCTTCTTCTATCGGCGGGCTTGTGGCGGACATCGCTACTGCCGTCGCGAACAGTGCGGAGGAGGGCTCCGAAGCTCAACTCAAGGCGCTCCGCACGGCATGGGCCGCGGAGTCCGCTGTCGCTGTGCTCCAGGCCGGCGTCAACATCCCGCTGTCGATGTCCAACGCGTTCGCCAACGCGCCGAACCCCATCGTTGGCGGAATCATGATGGCTGCCGCTGCTGTCGCGTCCGGCGCTGCGTTCGCTGCCGTCGTCGCGAAGGCGTCGCAGGGTCCTCCGTTCCACATGGGCGGCGCCATCACCACTCGCGGGCTTGCTCCCGACGAGGTGCCGATCACTGCGATGGAGGGCGAGACGATGGTCAGCGCAGCGGACACCCGCGCTGCTGGCGGCTCTCGCGGCGTGATGGACGCGGTTCGCGGTGGCGGTGATGTCCGGGTGGCATTCCAGATTGGACCGCGAGTGGTGGACGAGCAGACCCACGCTGCGCTCCGCACGGGGCAGGGGACTACTTACAATGCGTTTCGCACTGTCCGCCCGCGCAGGGTCGGCCGGCATGACCCGTACTCGGTGAGGTAGCGCATGGGCTCGGACGTTTCCCCGACATACCTCCGCGGGCTCGGCATCCTCGACGAGCGGTGCTGCTACGAGAACGTCACGGCTCGCGGCGTGGCTGGCACGTCCAGCGACTACGACGAGGCGTCGCCGTATGCCGGCACGCCAGAGCCCGGGCAAGAGTCCGCAATGTCTCTGGAGGCGCGTGGGACGCCGTCGCAGAGCGCAAACGTCAAGGTGCTGCTTCAGCGCGCCGGGGTGCCGGGTCTCGAGGAGGCGGGCTTTGTATGGAAGTCCGAGAAGGACGCGACGGACTACTTCGGCTGCGACACCCCGAATCTTGTCACCGGATGGGAGACGCTCATCTGGGAGGACAACAGCGCGATCGAGCACGACCCGATCCCGCACGTCATCCGGCTTCAGTCCGGCAACCTGCTTGCCTTCGCTGGGCAGTCGAAGATCGGGACGCAGCCGGTCCGCATCTACCGCTACACCGTCAGCACCGGGACGTGGGCGCTCGCTGACAACCTGACGCTTGACGACGAGGCGTCGCTTGAGGCTGCATCGCTGGTCGAACTGCCCGACGAGACGGTGCTGCTGTTCGTCCACTCAACGACGTTGGACCAGGTCGACGTGTACCAGAGCGACGACGAGGGCACGAGCTGGAGCATCTACGCGCGCCGTGTGTTGGACGACCCGCTGTCCACCGCGGACATCCGCGAACTGCGCGCCTGCTACTCGGCTGGCGAAGTCCTCCTGATGGCGTGCTACCGGGACGGCTCGTCTAACCGCACGATGAGCCAGTACGCCAGTGACGACCTCGGCTGCTCGTTCAAGCGGGTAGTGGACGACTGGCGGACCGACGCGACAGAGGACCCGGAAAGCGTCAACGTCGCCGCCGCGAACTCCGGCGGCTTCATCATCGGCTATGCGGACAACGACGGTTCAACGGCGCCGTACCGCACACGCTCGCTCGGGAGCGCCTTCGATGTCGGGACCGGCGCTCCGCTGTCGACCGGGCTGTCTCCCGGCCTGACCGGCGGCGCCTTCGCCAGCATGGCGCTTTGGCGCGACGAGGTCGGTACGCTCTACATCGCATCGAACATCGCTGCGAACGCTCAGATCGCTCTCGTCTCCCGGTCGCTGGACGACGGCGACTCATGGGAAGCCTACGGCTCGCGCGGCCTGCAACTCGCGGAGGGCACGAACGTAAACGACCGGTTCGACCGCTGGTCCATCGCGGAAACGCAGGGCCGTACCGCGATGCTGACGCGGTGGATCGCGACGACAGCGAATGAGGACCCGATGTCGCTGGGCTGCGTATGGCTCGGAGGCCACTCGACGCACACCGCCCCAGCGCAGGATGGCGCGACCCTGTACCGCGACTCCGACCAGATCGCATTCAATGAGCGGCTGAGCGACAACAAGGAGGGCGGGATCTGGCTGCCCATCGAACAGCCCAACCTAATCGGCCTCGGCGCGTGGACGGCAACCGGCGGCGGCGCGGTGACGCTTGCCTCCCCCGGCGTGTTGGAGTTGACCACGACCGCCAGCGCGAAGTCCTACAGCCGGACCTTCGCCGGTGCGTCCGGTGAGCAGGAGTTCGGTGAGTTCGCGGTGGAGATCGACGACGGAGACGGCTCGATCAACAGCGACGTGATCAACGTCTACCTCATCTGCGGGGATGGAACGAACCGCGTCCGGTGTCGGATCCGCCTCTCGTCTGTCGGCTTCCGGGTCTACGACGAGGTAGCGGCGTCGAACGTCACGTCTACGCAGACCGTGGACTTCACTACGAAGAAGCACGTTCGGTTTGCGCTCGACGTGAGCGGGAAGATGATCGTCTGGTGGGCCGCTGCGGCACACAACCGCGAGTGGACAGAGGTGTCGGTGACAGACCTCACGCCGGAGGTCAACGCAGGCAACTGCGAGTATCACTTTGGCAACGGCACCGGGACTGCGGTCTCCCGCTGGTCGCTGTTCGGCTACTGCAACTGGCCCGGCCAGTGGGGCGCCGCCGCTGACTCGCTAGCGGACGACTGGAGCAGCCCCGACGATCTGCACGTCCGCTCCATGCCCGCGTCGTGGGCTCGCGTCTACGACGACATCAGCATCCGGGCAACGTCCGGTCCGGGCATCATCGGGGACTACTGGAACGTTAAGCAAGACAGCGAGTACGCATTGGCCAACGTCTTCCCGGAGATCGACCCGACTCCCGGGCGCGGGTACAGGTCCGTCGACGAGACCGAGAAGATCATCACCATCGACATCAACGGCTTTACTGAGGCTCGGCTCCGCGGGACCTCGCTGGTCGTCGCGCTGCTGCGGGTCAACTTCGACCAGGCCATCCTCGAAGGCAGCGCGGACGGCGTCGCGTGGACTACGGTCGGATCGCTCCGCGCGAACGACGGGCTGACCTCGCTTCAGTTCGACCGTGTCGGGGAGATCGTGTCACCGCTGAAGGGCGGCGCCTCGCACAAGGCTGAGCGCTACCTCATCGCGAACGACCTGAAGGACGGCACGATCAAGCTCGCTGGCGACCCGACGACGTACCGGCGGATCGCGTCGAACACGTCCGGCGCGTGGACCGACGAGACTGCGGCAGTCCCGTTTGCGTGGCTCGCTGACGTGGACGACACGGAAGGGGCCTCCGGCGCGTGCGAGATTTGGACCCGCGACATCGTGGCCGTCATCCACGAGAAGGCGCTGACCTACCGCTACCTCCGCATCCGCATCCCGGCGCAGACGACGGCGAACGGCTACTTTGAGGTCGGTACGCTGTTCCTCGGGTACGTGGACTTCTTCGGGCGCCAGTACGGCCGAGGCTGGTCCGTGACTGAGTCCGCTACCGTCGACGTGGGCGAGATGCCGAACGGCGTCACAAGGCCGGTGAAGCGCGGAGAGCGCGTGCGGCAGGTTGAAATCGGCTGGCCCGACGGCGTCGACGCGACCGACATCCAGGGCGCGGACCCGGTGCCCGACTACATCACCGGCACGACGGCAGGCGTTCCGCAGGCGTCGCCGGCCGACGTGATTCGCAACATCGCAGGACTCATCGACCAGGGAGACGGCGCTGTGCGGCCCGTGCTGTATCTGGGCAGCGTGAAGCGCGACGCCGGGGTGCAGCTGATGAACTCACCGGAGCGGTTCCTGTACGGGCGGGTCACCAGCGAAGCAGGGCGGACGAACGTAACCGGCGACGAGAACGTTTCCGAGCTCGAGCGAGGCGACCGCATCATCATCAGGGAGATCCCGGGGTGAGCGTCTGGACCGCCAACGAACTGCGAGCCGGCGAGCTCCACTGGCTCCTCGACTTCGCGTGGGCCGGCGTGACGTGGCGGTTTGCTGCTCGCCCGATGGAGGTCACGCTCGACGGCGAGGCGCACCCGTACATCGGCGGGCTCGACTGGGGCGGCGTCCTGCTCGACGACATCGACCCGTTCACTGACGCTCCAGAGCCGCGGTCGGCCACGGTCAATCTGTGGTTCCCGCCCGGCGCGAACGTTCCGCTTCTGGTCGCACAAGGTCACGACCTGGGAGCGGCTACCGCGGTGCTTCGGCTGTGGTGCTCCGGTACGACTCGGGCCATGACGATGATCGACGGCGTGGTGCGTGACCCGTCGTATTCTTCAGCGTCGGACCCCGTCGTCTGCACTGTCGAGGAGTTGCCCTTTGCCGATACCGCGCTCTTCCCGGCGCCACTGGCCCGGGTGGACGCCACGTCCTGGCCGACGGCAGCCGGGAAGGCGGTGGGTGAGTACTACCCCTGGGTCCTCGGCTACCCGCCGATCGACGAGACGACAGAGGGTCTGTTTGCTGTGCCCGGTCTTGTCATCGAGACCAGCGGCAGCCCTGCGGCAGTCGACACGATTCTGTTTGCAGGCCACGAAGTAGCCGCGACGCAGGTACGGATTCGGAACTTCGCGGACGACTCGTGGGAGGACTTCAGCGTCACGAATGCGGCGGACGGTCGAGGGCGAATCGTCGCCTACTGCGATGTCTCCGGCGCCTCGACGCTGACCATCGACGACCCTGGAGACGCCTACTGGGTCCGTCTCGGGCCGACGAACGGCGGCGGGCTGCTGGCTGACGGCTCTTCTGTGGCCATGCGCGGTGCTGGCGACGTGCTGGTGTGGATGCTGCGGCAGTCGTCGCTTAGGTGGGACCGTGGGCGGGTCGCTGCGGTGCGCGACCGGATGAACGGTTACAAGATTGACTGCGCCATCACCGTCGGCGCGGAGCGAATCAAGCCGTGGGACTGGATCAGCGACCACATCCTGCCGCTGCTGCCGGTGTCTGCCCGGATGGGGCCGGACGGGTTGTACTTCGCCTGGTTCGACATCGAGGGCGTCGACTCCATCGCGCACCTGAACGTCGACGCTGGGGCGGTGGTTCGCCGGTCCGATGTGTCCTACTCCTCGCGGGACCGCGTGGCCAACGAGTTCCGGTTGTCGTACCGGCTCGACGCTCAGCGGTCGAAGCCGATGCAGTGCTACGTGCTGACCGGCGACTCAGCGACGCTCGACAGCGAGTCTGACGCGGTGCCGAGCCTCGCCTGTAAGCGGTCGGCGCTGGTTCACGGGACCATCGTCAGCGAGTGGTCTACCGACGTGGTGGCGGACTCTGCGACGGCGGGCCGGGTATGTCAGTGGAAGGCCGCGGCGCTGGCGCTCCAGAGCAGGGAGATCGTCGTCGGCGGCGGCGTCGAGTGGGGCTGGCTGCTGCCGGGCTCGCTGGTCACGCTGACCGACTCGACGCTCCATCTCTCTGAGGTTTACGCTGTAGTGGACTCAGTCCCATGGGGACCGGGTATTCTTGACATCGGACTCCGGCTGCTCCCCAGCCCGGCGCGCGACAAGTACAAGGGATAGAAGCATGGCACTTACAAGCATCACGGCGCCCTTCACCAAGGCCGTCGCTCTCTCTACCTCGTACCTCGGCAGCGGGAACGAGATCAGCATCGAGGGCGCGGAGTGGGTCAACATCTGGCTCGACGACGACGCCAAGGTGCTGACGGTCAAGTACCAGGTCAGCGGCGGCGATTGGGTCGAGGCGCCTGCGATGTCCGTCAAGGACATCTGGGAGATCGACAGCCTGAAGCGGAACACGGCGCTGCTCATCGACGCGAAGGCTGACGCCGGTACGCCCAACCTCAACATTCTGGCAGTCTGATGGCAGTCAAGCCCGCAAACCTGACAGCCGAGGTCGCTGCCAACACCGCGCTCACCGCACAGGCGACGACGACGGCGCGCGGGACTGTCGAACTCGCGACAGCCGCAGAGGTCACGACCGGCACGGACACCGGCCGCGCGCTGACGCCTGACGCGCTGGCGAACAGCACGCCCGTCTTCAACGGCTCCGGGCTGACGAACCTGCCGACCGGAGCGCTGTCCGGCCCGGTCATCGGCACACGCTGGAGCGCCGCAGGCATCCTCCTCGGTCTGTCGTGGGGCCAGCACGATCTCACGGACGTGGCCGACCTCGAAGCCTCTCCGGGTGACGGCGTCTGGGGCAACTCCGACAACCTGACGACAGGCACGATCAGCGGGTCCGCGCTGTCCATCGCGGGCGACGCTGGCGAAACGCTGCGTTGGGGGTCTGGGGCGTTCAACGAGGCGCCGTGGTACTACTGGCTGCTTCCTCGCGGACCGCATGGAGCCGCTATGGTGGCTTTTCAGGCCCACGTCCAGACCGACGACACACTCGCATCCCCTGGGGCAGGGACGTTCCAGTTCGCCGGGATTGTCTTCACCGAGGACGACGACACCCCGGACGATGGGACGTGGCAGCGCGTCGTTATTGGCAACTACAGCACCGAGGGCCTCGTCGTCAGGACCGACGACTTCAACTCCGCGAATCCGGGGAATCAGGTCGCCCTGACATCCGCAACCCAGGGTTGCTGGGTGCGATGCATCCTCCTGCCCAGCGGGAAGCCGAGATGGCAGGTCTACGATGCGCCGCACACATCTGAGCCGGATGAGTCTGACTGGGTGAACCTCGCCTTCGAGAACTCGACGCTGCCAGACGCCGGATTGACATCTGACGTGGCGGCGTGCCGGATCGTCCTGCACACCTACGACGCTGGCGTGCTGAACGGCATTCAGTGGAACTGGCGCCACATCAAGGTCGGCTTCGTCGGCGAAGTGACGGTCGCTTAGGAGCCCTGCATGTGCGCCGACGGTCCGACCCTGCTGCTTGTCGAGGACGACGCCGGACAGGCGTCCGCTCTCCGCGTCCTGCTGGAGCGGGACTACTGGGTCCACCGGGTGAGCACGGAGCAAGAGGCGGCGGCGGCTCTGAAGACGTTCGACTTCGACCGGGTTGTGTGGGAGATCGGACTGACCGACGACGGCGACGAGCTCCTCGCAGAGTTGCAGTCAGCCATCGGAAATTACCCGGCGTCTACCATCCGAGCCGCGATCCACCACGGCTCTCGTCTAGCCGTCGCGCGCTTCCGGGCGGCGTATGGGCTCCAGCGACATCCCGTCTGAGGAGGTTCAGCGGCTCCACCTCGAAGTCGCTCTCTCGCTCGGAGAGCAGCTGCGGGTCGTCGTGGAGATGTTGGACCACCGGACCGCGCCAGTCATCGAGGGCGTGTCTGAGATCCGCGCCGGTCTCGCTGCCGTCCGCGCCGAAATCGTCGCTCTGCGGGACATCGACAGCCGCCACGACGAGGCGCTGAAGTCGGGCGCCTGGCTGACCGAGGACGGCTGCGGGGCGCGGTGCAAGCTCGGAGAGGTGCGGGCGGAGTTGAAGCGGCTCCAGGAGGCGCTACAGTCCGCGGAGCGTGCCGTCGGTGCCGTCGAGGCGAAGGTAACGCCTGTCTACCGCATCGCCATCGCTCTCGGCGTCGCGTGGGCTGCGCTCGTCTCGCTGCTGCTGTTCCTGACCGCGCTGGGGAAGTTGGCCGGCACGCTCGGGGACATTCTCTGAGCCACGCTGCCATCGCGGGCGCTCTGCTGCTGCTCGCCGGGTTCTTGCTGCTGCTGTCCTCGGAGCGGTAGTCAGCCGTCCCGCCGCGTCATGCCGACACCCGACCGGGCTGCGCCGATGTCTAGTCCGGGACCGGCGGTGCGTGGTCCGGGATGAAGGAGAGCGCCTCAGCGCAGGCAGTCACAGTGCCGCGCGAGTCCCTGTGCTCCGTCGACACCTGGACCAGCAGACCGCCTGAGATGGCCATGCCCTTGGTCGACTTCATCCAGCCCTGCCCCTTGCTGGACGCCTTGCAGATCAACTCCCAGACATCGGGGTCGCCTGTGACCTTGATGTCGCTGGTGGTCTTCCTCGCGTCTGCCGTGCTCGTATTGTCTGGCATCTTCTCTCCATGTTGTGGCCTGTGGCCGGTGGTCACTGTTCTGGCTCAGGATGATCACACGTGCCGTCCGCCAGCGGCCACGCCCCGCATCGCCTGCACCGCGGATGGTCCGGTGCCTCCTGGCCGACGCTTGCGACGGCCGCCGACGACCAGACGAACGTACCGTCCAGCGTCACTTCGATCCCGCTGTCGCGAATCGCGATGCCGAAGATGCCTTGGTCTGTACGGAATCCGACGCCGCTGAAGGCATCTACGATGATGAGGCCCTCTGGGCCAACGTCGAGGTACCTGCAGATGTCGACAAGGGAGATGGCCACCCTGGCAGTAGTGCTACTCTCGTCGCGGGGCATATCGAACTCCAGTTCGTCGCCCGTCGCGCTGGGCCTGACCGTACAGCGGCGCGGGGTGCCCCACCTTAGCACAGCATCAGCGCTCGTCCCGCCGCTCCACAGCCTCGGAGACAAGCCGCCGCAGCCGGTCTGAGTCCGAGTCCCCCGGCAGCGCCCGCAGCGCGTCTCGGAGCGACTCAGGCAGGCGCGCGGATACGCTGACGGTGCGCTCCTCGCTGAGCGCGCGGAAGTTGGGGTTGCCGGGCTTGCGGCTGGGCTGCGTCATCGGTCGGCCTCCAGGCTCGCGGCGTGCATGCACACGCGCCGGAGCGCCTCTGCGTCCACCCAACGGGAACCATCCGGCAGAGTGCGTGGGTCGTCCGGGTTGAGGCCCGCGAGGCTCGGGACGATGGTCCCGATGATGTGCCCAGCCACCTTTGCGGATGCCCATCCCGCGTCCTGCGGGTGCCCGGTCAGGACGACTGCCGGAGCAAGATCGAAAAACGGCGAGGCGATACCACGGAGCGGGCGGACATGTCCGTAGTCCAAACCCATCAGCCACCACGCCGCGTGCGCCCGGCCGGTGGCGTCGGTGAGGTCGAGGGCGATGAGGTGGATCGCGACGTTCAACCACCCGTTCCAGACCCCGACCGCGTTTCCATCGCCACGGCACGCGTTGATCTCGCGGACGACGCTCGGCTCCCGCTTGCGGCCTACGAACACCGGGCTTCCGCGCCGCAGCAGGCCGGGGATGGAGCCGGGAAGGGTCAGGCTGTCTCGCAGATCGCTCATGCTCTCCTCCGTGGTGCGCCGGCATCCCCCGGCGCTGGGGGTGATTCTGACGGTGCGCTCTTCGCTGAGCGGGTGGAAGTTGGGGTTGCCTGGCTTGCGGGGCTCGGTGTACTCGCGGCAGTCGCACCCGGCTTCCTGGCAGTGGGCGCCGCCGTCGTAGTGGTGCGCCCACAGGTGAAGGCACGTGCATCTCGGAATCGGATTCATCTCTCATCCTCCTTCGCCGCGGCATCCCCCGCGGCTGGGTGGTGGGTGGTTAGGGGCGGCGGTGGCCGCATCCCATCTTGGAGTTGGGGCGGTCGTGCGGGACGAGGCGCTTGGTGAAGGAGTTGTACTCAGTGTGGGCGCCGCAGCACTTGCAGCGGACGGGCCGGTAGATGTTCGCGGTGGAGGTGATGTGGTGGGCGGCGTTGTTGTGTGCGTTGCTCATGAACAGAGACTAACCGCAGACCAGCGTTGCGTCAACACTATTATCGGGAATGCCTGAAAATAGTTCGCCAGTTCGCCGCGGTGCTGCGTTCCGGGTGGACCACGGGGACGGGCACGCGCTAGGGTCGGGTATGCCTCAGTTCAGCCAGAGAAGCCTAGACCGGCTCGACACGTGCCACCCGGCGCTGCGGACGCTGATGCACGCCGCCATCAAGCACGTGGACTTCACGGTGCTCTGCGGCATCAGGACGGACGCAGAGCAAGCGGAACTGTTCCGGCAGGGCAGGAGCCATCT
>Ga0114918_10002453_pt1 | contig 16626 bp, 16 predicted proteins | sample LantaG_FD_87015 | JGI IMG/M metagenome (GOLD analysis project Ga0114918, IMG submission 87015) | Deep subsurface microbial communities from Baltic Sea to uncover new lineages of life (NeLLi) - Landsort_02402 metaG | ecosystem: Environmental > Aquatic > Marine > Oceanic > Sediment | place... | reverse complement strand
GACAAGTGGAACGACAAGCGGATAATCTGGCATGGGCCGATATACGATCATTCTATCCTGATGGGGTGGTTTAGGAACGCTACTGCTATGATTCACTTGTGTATGGGGGACTGTTGCCCTAATTCTGTGGTTGAGGCAACGTGTCAGCATGTGCCTACCATTTGCAACAACATCACCGGGACGCCTGAGATTGTCGGTCCTGCCGGTGGGTTTGTGCTTGACCTTGACGCTCCACACGATGATCTGAGGCCGTTGCCTCTCTACAATCCTCCAAAGATCGACACTCGCAAGGTGGCTGAAGCGATTACGGCTTGTGTTGCAAATAGACCAGTGGTGTCTACCGATCATGTGGATATCAGGAACGCAGCAGTAGCATACCGGCGGGTGTTTGAAAGGCATGTCAGATGACCCGTAAAGAGTTTATCAACTCAAAGGATTCAGAGACTCTGGTAGTTCTCGGGTGTGGGTGGAGCGTGAACGATGTGTCTGAGAATCAGTGGACTCGGATTGGGATACACGACACGATAGCGTTCAACTGGTTCTGCCTGGGTCATAAGACCGTAACGCCATTTTACTATATGGTTGATGAACAGGGTACGAATACTGTCAAAGTGGCAGAAGGGTCTACCGCAGATGACTTTCTAGGCAGGATGAGATGTGAACACGCGATTGTGAAGAACAGGCGTAGGCCCAGCGATGCATACGACCACACAAAGAACCTTGATAGGATAAATGCCGTTCGACATATCGTGGTCAAGGGTCTTCCAAAGAACCTCCCTGTCAGTGTGTGTCGTGATGCAGACTTTGTTGATGATGGGGTGTTCTCAGGGAAGACATGTCTGGGAAATGCGATTCATCTGGCAGTGTGGAACAAGTACAAACGGGTGGTGTTCGTTGGCGTTGATCTTTATGACATGCGGTACTACTGGAAGCCGTACGATGATCCGTGGTCAGTGGTAACCAATGACGGGTGCAAGCACACGGACAAGCACCCACAGGCAGACAATATCGTCCGGTTGATGGGAGAGACGGTCAGAGAATTCCCAAAGATCCAGTGGATGGTACACAACCCTAACTCTCTCATTGCAGAACACTGCGAGATATGGAGATAGAATGCCAGCAATAAAAGCAGGAGAGCGTAGAGTGATACAAGACCACATTGGCAAGTATGATGTGTGTTTTGATGTTGGCTGTTGTATTGGAGAGTGGAGCAGCGTCGTAAGACAATGCCATAGAAAAACCACAATCCATGCGTTTGAGCCCGTTACTGATACTGGTGTGAGGTACGTTGAAAGTCAGTTGGGATATAAGGACAGGACTTTCTACAACAACTCGGCTGTGTCAGACAAGAGTGGCGAGACCGAATTGTTCATCTATGATGACATATGCTTCAGATCTCTGTTCTATGTTGAAAAGCCGAGACACAAATATGTAAAGAAGTTGTCTGTTCCGTGTGTCTCCGTTGATGATTACTGTGAGGAGAACGAAATCGACAGTATTGATTTTATGAAGATTGACGTTGAGGGTGGAGAAATCAAGGTTCTTCAGGGTTCCAAGAAGATGTTTGGGAGGATCAAGAAGATTCAGTTTGAGTATGGCATGACCTACAGGTACGATAACATCAAGATCAAAGACGCCTTTGATATCCTTTGTCCTGCGGGGTACGACATTCATATCATCACAAGGCATTCTGACAATTTGATTCCTGAGTACACAGGGGACATAGAGACCTATCACTATGACAACTTTCTGGCAATCCTTAGATGAAAATCGTTGTCTTTAGCAAAGACCGAGCGATGCAACTTGATGCTCTTCTGAGGAGCATTGACAAGTATTGCATTGGAGACTATGAGCTTTCGGTGCTCTATTTTGCTTCTGACGATCACAAGAAGTCTTATGCCTCCATTATTGATGACAGGTTTGTGCTTGAACATGACTTCGCAGAAGATGCTAGAACCGATGGGCCGGTTATGTTTTTTGTTGATGATTGCTTGATGGTTAGGCCATGTGATGTCAAGGTGATAACTAACGCTCTGAAGGTTGTAGACATGTACTCCTGTAGGCTGGGGCTAAACATTGCTGATGCCCCAGTGGTTACTAGGCATAAAGGCATAATCGAGTGGGATGGTGGAAAGGGAGTATGGGGGTATGGGGCAAGCTTGGATGGGAATGCGTTTGCGTCTACTGAGGGAGTGGTATGGGACAGTCCGTGGTCAATTGAGAAGTCGTTGAGAAAAACCTTTCGCACTCAGGCGTGTGGCCCACTATCGTGTTCTATCAATGTCGCTGTGAACAAAGTGAGGGACAAACCGTCTGAAACAGTTCAGTCGTTAGAATACCTGAAGGATGAATTTGAATCAGGCAAGAGAATAGATATTGACAAGTTCAAGTGTTGGTCAGGTGATTTCATCACAACAGAGGCTCATAGGCTAGTATGACCGTATCAATAGTCATTCCCAACTATAACGGTGCAAAGCACATTGACCAGTGCATCAGGTCGTGTGTTTCTCAGTCCTATAGTGATATCGAGATCATCTTTGTTGATGATGCCTCTACAGATGATTCTATCAATGTTGTCAGCAGGATATCGGATAAGAGGCTGAAGGTGATTCGTAGAGAAAAGAACGGTGGCACTGCTGCTGCGAGAAACACCGGGATTGCCGCCACCAGTGGAGAGTTTGTTGCCTTCTTGGATTCTGACGATATGCTTACTGTTGATTCGGTTAGCAGACGTGTGAAGATGTTTGTTTTCCCTTGGGTTGGGATTGTCTCTGGCGGGTCGTATCTGGTGGATGGAGACAAGGGAGTAAAACATTTCTATCGCAATCACGACCAACTCAGGAAGAGATATGGGACATACGTTCATTCGCCTACTGGGATGATTCGTAGCTGGTTGCTAGAAATGCATGGTGGGTTTGATGAGCGGTGTCTGCTGAGTGAGGATAGGGAGTTTTGGGCTACGATGCTTCTAGTGCATAAAATCCCCATGATAAAGTTGGTTGAACCTGTTGCGTATTATCGACGGCATTCCACAAATAAGCTGCGCAATGCCACAGAGGAAGAACGAGCGGCAGAGACAAAACTGATAGAGGGGATTCTCAAGGATAAGGGCGTTGAAGATAGTAGCATTGAGCCGATGGAAGCTGGGTTCATATTCAACTATGACAGTTTGAGGGACAAATGAGAATGCTCACACCGGATGAGTTCAAGGCCAAGAAGACCAGCGATACCCTTGCAATAATGGGGTGCGGGTACTCGATCAACGACATCACCACTCAGCAGTGGTATGACATTGATGAGTACAACAGTATTGGTATGAACTGGTTCTGCAACAGTGGAAGGCCGGTTACCTTCTATCTGGTCAGGGAGCAGTGCGTAACCCCCAAGAGGCTGGAGCCGGGATCGTTGCATGATGACTTCGTGGAGAAGATGAAGCGGTTCTCCTCGACCAAGATTGTGAAGGACATGGCGTATCGGACTGATAACTACCAATGGGCACAGAATACAGACTTGTTTGAGGGCGAGGGAATCATTCTTCCTGAGATACGCGGTAGATGCAATGCCAAGGCGTTTCGGCATGATCTCTTCACAGAGGGGTGCCATCACGGGAAGTCAAGCCTATACGATATTTTGCATATTGCTGTTCAGATGGGATATGAGCGGCTAATCTTCTGTGGGATAGACCTGTACGACTCACGGTACTTCTGGCTGGGGCCAGAGGAAACACGGGAGATTGTGGCCCGAGAGGGTAGCAAGTGGGACAATCCCCACCCAACGTCAGGTACAACGCTATCACTCATTGAGGATTTCATGGTGGCGTATCCCAATATTAAGTGCCTTATCCAAAACCCAAAGAGCGTGCTTTCTGTGGTCATGGGGGTGTGGTGAAAATCCTATTCGTTTGGCCCAACACGGGTGGCTTCGGGTGTAAGCCGATGGGTATATCCCTGCTTGCCGCTGCCTTGCGTAGGGCTGGGCATGATGTGGCCTTGTTTGATACCACGTTCTGCGAGACAGGCGGTACGGACTACACTGACGATCTGACCAAGCATGGGTATTTCAAAGAGACAGACCTCAGTGGGATTGACTTGGAGAAGAAGGATGATCTCATTGAGTCTTTATGTGCTAAGATGGGGACGTTCAAACCTGACATCATAGCCATATCGGCTCTCACTGATGAGTTGCCCATCTCAAAGGTCATTGCCAATGCCGTCAAGCTCCTCGCCCCGTCTGTGAGGATTATATGGGGCAACAAGGGCGTCTCTATGGCTTCAGATAGCGTTGAAGGACTGTCGGACCTCATTGTGCAGGGTGAAGCCGTTGGGAGCATTGAGCACCTTCTGAAGGCGTCTGGCGTGGTTCCTCCGTCTGGATACTTCAAAGACTTGGATTCTCTACCGTATCTCCATTGGGATTTCTTTGATGACCGGCAGTTCATACGCCAATATGACGGCAAGGTCTACCGTGGTGGGGACCACATGATAGGTTGGGGATGCCCGAACGAGTGTACCTACTGCATAAACAAGTCGTGGAGGGCGTTGCATGGGAATGCGCCGGGATTTCTGAGGATGTACTCAGTTCCACGAATTATTGAGGAGTTGGCATGACTGAAGAAGAAGTGGCGTTTGGAGATGTTCAAGTTCCACGACGAAGATTTCTTGCTGAAGCCAATGCCGTATTTGAAGAAGTTGAGCGAGGAATATTCCAAGACCGTTGGCCTGCCATTTGTGTGCATGGCCCATCCGAAGACCATCACCAAGAAGAAGGTGGCCCTTCTCAAGCAGATGGGGTGTGTCTCTCTATCAATCGGGATTGAGTCTGGGTCTCAGTCGATGCGCGACCGGCTGGGCCGCAAAGACACCCCAGAGCATATATGTCGGGCTACAAAGCTGCTCTCAGACGCTGGAATCAGGGTGTCGGCATTCAATATGATCGGATTGCCGGGGGAGACTCCTGCTACAATCAAGGCCACGATAGACCTGAATCGTGAGGCTGGGATTGAGCATCCCAATATATCGTTCTTCTTCCCGCTCCCTGGTACTGAGTTGCATGAGATGAGCGTTCAGCTTGGATACTACCAGCCGGGGACGCCGATGCGAACTGACCACCCGGCGTTGGGATTGCCGGGGATTACTGAGAAACAGTTGCTTTGGTTCTACCGCAACTTCGCCAATCTTGTCCGCATGCCGCAGGAGGATTACGAAAGAGAGGTTTTGAAGTGTTCAATGTGATTACTCGGCTGAACATAGGTCGATATTGTTGCAAGAAGAAAGATCCGTCTCAGCAAGACAAGAAAGACACCGTTGTATCTGCTGATGCGGTAACAGAAAGAGCGTTGGAGCAGTGTGCAAGCTGGGTTGTTCAGAGTCTCGTGGCACAGACCGATAGAGACTTCGGCTTTTTTCTTCTTGTTGACAATAGGACCAGCGACCACCTGAAGACTAAGATATCTGAGGCAATCAGGGTAGTTGGTGGTACTATTCTGTACGACAAAAGGAAGGGATATTGGAAAGAGAAGATAACCGTTTGCGATGGTTGTGGATGGCTGGAAGACTACAGGATGGTATGCTCTGGAGTAAAGCGGGTTTCCACGGCTCGGGTTGATATTGATGATTTTCTGATGCCACGATTTGTTGAGATAATGAAGAGCCTTGCGGTGAATTGTGGTACTCCAGCACTTTTAGATCCGCTCAACTACTTCTATGTTGATTCAAAGAGAGAGTTTTATGTGTCGAGCGACAACCTTGTGCGCCCATCAGAGTGCTGTGTAATGGTCGAACGGGTCAGAGACGTGGGAACTCCGTACAGGGTTCAGCACACTAAGCTGCACAAAATTACCAAGACACAACACTTGATTGGTGTTGAGGAGTTATGGGGAAAGCGTGTTCATTACAAGGGCGAACGCGACGAACTTTTTGAAAGACAAGACCAAAACGGGCAACGGTTGCCCTTCAAACATAAAGACTTCAACTCATTCTTGAGGGGTCGGAAATGAAGCGATGTGTTCGTTGCCTGATGCCTGAGACCAAGCCTGGAATCACCTTTGATTCTGATGGGTTGTGTGCTGCGTGTACGCATTCAGACTCCAAGAAGGGCATCAATTACGAGGGGCGCAGGGAGCATTTGCAGACGCTGTGCGACAGGTTCAGGCGTTCAGACGGGTATTATGACTGCCTGATTCCCGTGAGTGGCGGGAAAGACAGCATGTTCCAGACGTGGGTGATGCGTGAATTGTATGGGATGAACCCGCTTTTGGTGTGCGTAACGGACAATTTTGACCACACCAAGGCCGGTGCCCACAATTATTGGAACATCGCTGAGACCTTTGGGTGTGATATGATCACCCTTACACTGAACCCTGACTTCGTTCGTCGGATGACTAGGCTGTCATTTGAGGCTCTAGGAAGCACCAATTGGGCTGTGGATAAGGCGATCTATGCTTGGCCCATATGGGAGGCCATCCGCAGGGAGATCCCGCTTGTGGTGTACGGAGAGGACGTTACGTGGGAGTATGGAGGGGTGTTTGGCGAGGAGTCCAGCAGCGCGAAGCGGCAGATTAACAACGATGTGGTCAAGGCTGCTGGCGAGGTGCTGAAGGACAAGGTGGAGGACAGAGAGTGGAATATGATGTCCTACCCCTCAGAGGAGCAGATTGAGGCTGCTGGGCTTGAGCCGATATTTCTTGGATACTTCTTTGATTGGAGCGATCCTGCCAAGGTGGATATTGCAAAACGCCATGGGATGAAGACCCTCCAAGGTGAGTGGGACAGGGCTGGATATATCGAGGACTACATCCAGATCGATACTGTTGGGTATCTGATGAACTACTTCCTCAAGTACGTGAAACTGGGGATAGGTAGGGCCACAGACGCAGCAGGGTACATGATACGTGAGGGCACTCTGACCACAGAAGAGGCTCGGGCTCTCATACGCACAGAGGACGGCAAGCTGGACCAGAGAATTCTTGATGATTTCCTGCGGGTTACAGGGTACTCAATCCGTGAGTTCTGGGCCATCATAGACAAGTGGTGGAATGAAGAGGTGTTTGAACGCACCACATACGGCACATGGAGGATGAAAGATGCAGCGCGACCCTGACCAGATAATCAGCTATATCTGTACCTTTTTTGACCGTGCTGGCCCGTGGTTTCTCACTGATTGGTCTCTCGTTGAGTTTATCACAAACCGCAGGCTGACGCTCGATGACCTTCATATCGGCATGGTTGATACTGATCCTGCTGCGCTTGCGCACCGCTGTGAGGTCTTTGGAACTACTCTTGAGACCGTGGGAGAGGGGCAGTACAGGATGTCCCCCATGGGAGCAAACGTCCATATCGACCTGTATACCAAGGGAAAAAAGAGGTGGCTGGTCTGTGGGAAGAAAATGTTGCGCCCTGAGTGGATAAGGCTGGATGAAGAGGCCGCTCAGGAGATGAAGCGCAAACGGGCATGGATGAGCAACGCTGGATTCTGGAGAATGACCGTTGATGAATTGTGTCCTAATGCTGTGAATACACCATTTGAGCACGGGCAGGTGTGTGATGCGCTGTGCCCTGGGTGGTTCCAGAAGGTGGAGCATTTACCGTTCGACAAGATGTCAGTCCCGTATCGTGGTGCAATCTACTTCGATGACGCAAGGGTCGAGTCAGGGCTCGAGTTGATTGAAAAGATGTACGACTGTGCCCGTGAGGTAGGCATTGAAAAGGCTATGTTTATTGGCTTTGGCACGCTGCTAGGCTACATAATGCTAGGCAGGATGGTTCCAAAGGACAATGATTTGGACATGTGCATCATGTCAGATTGGGTTACCCCAGAGCAGCAGAACGCCTATGTAGAGGAGTTGAAGAAGCGTGGGCTCAATGCAAAACGGTGGAGGACTCCAAGCGTCAGGACCGATACAAACGCACCTGTGTGGTTGTCTCTTGGGGATAAGTGTGAGGTGTCTCAACATGGTACTCATAGCTGCAACTGGTTCTTTTTTGATTATCAGGGCTACTGGTTCCATAGTAAGGGTGATCGGTGGGTAAGCCCGACCAAGATCAATCGCAACAAGATTTCCTACAGCATGACCGATGAGGCCATTAGTCTGGGACTTCCAAAGGACCGGCTAAATAAGCTGGTTGAGGTCGAGTGGATGGGCCAGAAGGTTCTCATACCCGACAATCCCGGCGCGTGTTGTGATTGGTGGTATCCCGGTTGGTGTTTGGACGGGGATGGAGCGTCTGCTCACAGGGTTGTGTTGGTACATCCATCGTGGAAGAATGAAAAATCATGGCGGTTATTTGCATGAAAAGGCCATTTGCGCTATTCAGTGGGCGATTTGACCCTCCGAATGAGGGGCATATGCTGGCCATAAAGCGTATGATGGTGGATTATTTGTTTGTTGTGGTGCCTATTCTGGACTATCCAGAGCGGGATTCGTGTAGTGCGGAACAGGCTCTGGCAATATTCAATCATCATTTTGACATGTGTTTGTCCCCGATTGCCCGTAACAAGGTGGTGTTCTGTGTGAATACAGACCATTTTGGGCAGATAAGCAGGGACGCTCTTTTTGGGTTGATGGACACCCATGGACTCACGTTGGATAATTGTGAGTACATAGCCGGGAATCCTGCGGTGCTGAAGCACATGCGCAGGCTCGGCGTCCCAGCGAAGTTCTTGGAGCGTGTGGACATCAGCGGGTTAGATCAGTACATTTTTGAGAGCACCAAGCTACGTGCTCAGATGTCAGAAACAGGGGAGTCTCTGAAGGACATATACCGTATGAAGTGATTTTCCTTGCAATTGTATGCTACCCATAGTATTATTAAGGGGAGCATATATAACTCCATTTCCGACGTGTGTTTGAGGTACGCAGTAGGAGATGAGAGTTGTTCGCGTACCTCAACACGCGCCAGTGCCCAGCTTGGGAGAAATCCCGAGTTGGGTCTTTTTTTATGCCCAGAGCGTAGAGCGATCTGCGTTACTGGGCTTTTTTTATTATGCCGAAACCTACCACAAGATGCCAGAACAAAGGCTTGCACCGTTCCAACGGTGAGGGGAATATCCTTGCCATCATAGACAGGGATGGCCTCTATATCCAGTGTAAGGACAGAGGCTGTAAACGGTGGACTCTTGTTGAGATCCACATTCCCGGCGTAGACTTTGATTTCACCAAGGCCGGGATCACACAGCGGCTGATGCCCAAGGGGTATCACTTTGATCTGCAAAAAGCCGCAGTGGTCGTGGAGGAATAATGGCAGGCTTGCTCAAGGGCTCTGACCAACAAAAAGCTGCGAGAATAATTCAGGAGTGCGAGGCCGCCATACGGGCAAGTCGTGAGGACTTGAATCGTGGGTATGAAATATGGCAGGCTTATTTCGCCGCGTCCGGTCGGCAGTGGCCTGAGAGTAAGCGGCAGTACCTCAGAGAGCAGGACCGCCATGCATGGCAGTTCGACGTACTCTCCCCCAAGGTAGACACCCTTGCTGGTTCGCTTGTAGCCGAACTCCCCGATATTGATTGGGCTCCGGTGAGTGGTGCCCGTAATACTGCCACAGAGGCAATACGGGACACCTACGCAATCGACAAGGAACTATTCAACTACAATAATGTCCTGCTTGAGGTCATCCGTGATGGGTGTGTTCACTCGGGGTGGTTGCAGATCACAGAGTCGAAGAAGTACAACCCTGCTCGTAACATCTCGATTGAGCGTGTACGACCAGGGTACTTCATTCCCGACCCGTACTGGCGTACTGACAATGATAGGGATTTGGAGAGTGCGTGGAAAATAGCGTACATGACCGCAGAGCAGATAAAGCAGAAGTGGCCCAAGGTTTCTGCTGCTGTTAATCTTGCCATTGAGAAGAAGAGGCAGTCGGGTAAGACTACCCCCACAGACGGGTCGAACAGAGACGCTCTCCAGAACCAGTACGTTGCTGAGATTGATGACGAATACCGTGTGATTGAGTATCACTGGGTAGAGGCAATAAAGAGGGACAGACTTGTTGGTGCGAAGTTCAACGCAGACACAGAGACCATCAAGTACATGCCGTTTCCTCTGGTGGATGACGAAGATACGCTTAAGAGGTTTGCAGAGATCAACGAGATTGATTGGGACACCGTTGAGGTTACCGAATACGAAGACCGTGTTCACCACGTAACGACTGTTTCGGACATCGACAATACGGTTCTCTTGGAGGATGGCGCGTCAAGGCTTCAGGTCAACGGACTTCCCTTCTACCATTTCACGTCCATGCGCTACAACGGGCATGACAAGGGTGTTGCCGAAAGCATTCTTGACGCTCAGAGAATGATTAACGAGAAGGAAAGCTACCTTCTTGAGATGGTTGCCAAGGCCAGCGGTGGAAGTGAGTTGTGGAACAAAGACCTGTGGCAGAATGAGACTGATCGCCAGCGGTTCGTTAAGAAGGCGAACAAGCCGGGGCACAAGGAGTTTGTTGACCTCGATGGCGTGAAGAACATCAAGGAAGACGTTGGGCCAGCGGCACCGAATCAGATCGTGTTCAATGAACTTGATAGGATGTACAACCAAGTCATACCAATGGTCTCGCGTGTGAGTGATGCCATGAGTGCTGTGAGCGATACCGGGGATTCGGGGATTCTCTTTGAGAGGAAGTACCAGATCAACCGTATTGCCAATGTGCTTCTTGATAAGGGTGTGCAGCAGTTGATGAACAACCTTGGTGAGGGGTACTTCTATCAGTGGAAGATCACCTACGCGAAGGTAGAGCGCGACATCACGTCTAAGGACGGTCAGAAGTCTGTTGTGCTCAACAAGCATACGGTAGTGAACGGTGAGCCGGTCATCATCAACAGCGTTGCTGAGACCCCGAGAACCCGGGTGGTCGTAACAGAGTCAAGAAACACTCCCATCTATCAGATGCGTAAGAAGACTGAGATGGTGGAGATGATCAAGTCCATTCCTGAGGGCGACCAGTTACGGCTTCAGTTTGCGCTGCGTGAGTACTTTGATGCCATGAATTTGCCTGATAAGCAACAGGGCATGTTGGAGATGATCAACGATATGGAGATGCAGAAGGCGTTTATCGGGTACATGCGCGACATGTCTACGATGGATGCTGAGATCAAGAACAACGGGGTGCTGGCTGCACAGGCAGAACAATTCTTGAAGAAGCTGGGTCAGATGCAGGGCCAGCCACCCGCGATACAACAGCAGATAACCCCAGAAGCTGACGCTGCTCAAGAGGTTCCTATCGAGCAGTTGGAACAAAACGTTAGTCCTGTCCCGGCATTTGCTGGGCAGGAAGAGATATAGGTGTATCCCATGAACGCGCTAAAGCAGTGCTCACACACCCCCGGCATAGACCGGCGAGCGACACCCCTGCACGGTGCAAACAGAGAGGTATGAAATGCCTAATGATGGCACACTGACATTCGAGACTGAAGAGGCGAAGGCTGCGGCAATCGAGGAGTTTCCTGAAGACTCCGAGGACATGGGTGAACTTGACCGCATAATGGCGGCTGAGATTACTTCAGCAGGGGAGGGTGAGACTAAGGTCGAACCTGAACCAGAGCCTGAACCCGAACCCGAGACGCCAGCGGAAGAGGCGAAAGTCTCAGACGATGACCTCAAGGGCCACAAGACTCGGGGCGAACTGCTAAAAGCCTATGATGAAAAAGTTGCTTTGATCGAAAGACAGAGCAAGTTCATCAAAGACAATGTTGGCGGTGCTGAGTCTGGGAATCAGACACTTCTGAAACGTCTTGAGGCTGCGGAGGCTAGAACCGCCGATCTGGAGAAACAGGTCAAGAGTGGTCCGGTCAACGAGAAGCCGACTGACAGTACTCAGAAGAAGATCGAAGTGTCAGAAAGCAGGGTCGAACAGATCAAGGCCATGCAAGCGGAACTCGAAAGTGCAGATGATCCGTATGATGAGGAAGTCGTCAAAAAGCAGCGGAAACTTACGTCGATGTTGCTTGATGAGGTCGTGAACCTCAACGGGTTGGTCTCAAACGCTCATCAGGAAATCGCTCTAGCCAGGGAAGAGGGAACCTCTGCCAAGGCTGAAGTTGAGAAACTGTTGAAGCGGGACGAAGAAGCGGAGTTGACGGCGAAGATAGCGGCTGCACAAGATGCAGACTTTTCTGATGCCAACGGCTTCAAGGACAAGTTCAAAGAGTTCCAGTTCTCCGTAGACCCGAAGACCGACCAGCCCAAGGCCATGGGTGCTGTGGATGCTGAGTACACTAAATGGGCAGAAGATGTGGCGTCGCTCTATTACAAACAGCCGATCAGTTTTAGCAACAACCGTGATGCAGCCTTGCGTGCTCTCAAGATGCTTGAGTCTGAATCACCGGATCTTGTTGAAATGTGTCGTGTTGCTGGAGTGCCGACAGACCCATCGGATGACATTGTGAAGTACTTGGATATCTGCGATCTCATGGACTATCGGGATGGCATCCGACTCGACCCAAATACAGGGAAGAGCAATCGGGTGATGCGCTTTGATGCCGCTTTGGGCAAAGAGGTGCCGGTGATTATGGAGAGCATAGAGCAGGCTTTTGAGTATCGACGTGTCAAGGATGGCCACTACAAGAAGCTTATAGCTGAGAAATACAGCCAGGGTGGAAAGGACATGGCCGAGGCAATCCGCAAGCGTGATTCAGGTGTCGAAGAACTCGACAATACCACTGGAGTATCGCAGCGTGATGCTGGTCTTGAGATGTCGGTTGAGGATGCAATGAAAGTTGCAGAATCCATAGATGAACGAGATGCCATGATTTTGGCGCAACAGGGAGATACGTCTCTCATAGACCGTCTGAACGCGGCTGAAACGATTCTAATTGCTGCGAAAGCGCAGTGAAGTGTCCTTGAGACGCTGGGGTATTGTTTAATATCACAAATCAAGGAGATTGATCATGGGCGTAGGAGTACTAGCCCCACAGCAACTTCCAGCGCAATCCCAAAAGGTTGGATACGATAAGAAACTGCGGCGTCAGGCACTTCCAGCGGATATCTATACCGCCCTGAGTGGTCTGTACAACACAGTCAAGAAGTCCATTCCCAACGCCATCTATATGATGGTTGAGGATGTGGTAACTTCGGATTCCACTCGTGCGGTGATTACCCTGAAGAAACCCCTTCAGCAGGGTGGTGTCTACGGTAATGCCGTGGCGATTGGAAACGAGGAGCGGCCCGTAACCAAGGCCGTCACCATTTACCGGAACAACTGCCGCAAGGTGGTTACCACTCCCGGGTATGGTGTGCGGAAGCTGGACTCGGCCTATCTGCGGTTGTACGAGGAGCATATTGATGACCTCGCAACGTGGAACAAGGAAGAGGAAGGGCTTGAGATTCGTCAGGCATTCATGGAGCGTTACGGTGAGACTCTTCAGTTCGGAGACACCGCAGCGGCGGCTGTGCGGAACTTCAACCCGAATATCGCGGTTTGTGGTCTGCCCATTCGCACATGGAAGCCCGTGTTTTCAACCAACGTGGCAACGTACACGACTAACATCGTGAACGCGATTGTCGCTGCTGGTGGAGGCTCGATTCTTCCGACTGTGAACCAGACGTTGAACCAGCCGAACCTGTCGAACATGAGCAACGAGGCACTTGCACGGCGTATCCCGACGATCAACATCCCGGGTCTCCCGGGCGGGAATGGCTATGTGTTCACGTACTCAGAGCTTCAGGCGACGTACCTTGGCGATCCTGCGTGGTCGCAGCGCAACCTTGGTGATCTGTACACGAAGATCACCGACCTGCCCGACAAGGTTCAGAACTGGCCGGGCGTGCAGGGTGCATACAAGGACTTGCTTCTTGTTGTTGACCCTCGCCAGCCTACCCTCAACCCTACAGGGTCAAGTGCCCCGTTTGGTTTGAGTGCCGGTTACATGTGGCCTGGTGATATCGACCTGCGTTACCGTGATGATCGGGATGTGTGCGATACCACGTTCTTGCACGGTAAGGGTTCGCTGGTCAATTGGCAGGCAGAGAAGCTGCACCACATCCAGCAGACGGATGACTATGGTGCAATCATTGGACACGGTACGGCTCGTGTGTATGGAGTCCAGAGTTGCTGGTTCGATCAGCAGGTTCCGAATATGGGATCAGTTGAGTACTACGGCGGCATCTTGGGTCTGTGCAGACTGCCTGATTACGTCTAGGTCTTTATTTGGGGAGGGGGTAAAACCCCTCCCTGTAACCCATCTTAAGGGAGTTTGATTATGCCAATGTCGCCAACAGGAATGGTCATCGACAATCAGCAGGCCGCAAGAGAGGCCGTGCGTTCTGATGCCATGTTGGGGAGTGGTGAAAAGTTCATCTCACTGGTGCTGCTTGACCGGCGCAGGAGACGGGTAACTGGTGTAGAGATTCTGCACGCTGAACCGTTCATGGATGATACTGAAGGCGCTCCGATGATGATGTATCACTTTGAGAGACGTGGTGGGACCATGGAGTTTGAAGCCAATCCCGCCCGTGGCGCATACACTGCGAGGATGCTTGATACAGACCTTAACAGGTCGTTTCTTGCGTCTCACTTCGACAAGAAGTACTGGAGGATCGAAGACGCAGAGGTCAGTGCTGAGGTGGAGGAGCGTGCTACGGTGATTCGGGAAGAAGTCCTCGAAAGCATTACCAGCAATCTGAAGAAGGCATTGAAGGCCAAGAGTGGGACCGACTATGAAAAGCGTGTCCGTGAACAGATTGCAAAGAATCTTGATGAGGAGCGTAGGGAGATCGTTGGAGAAGAGGCCGAAGAGATAGAGCCTGACCCAGACGCTCCTCCATATGAAGACCCGATGAAAAGCAAGGGTCGTGGAAGACCCAAGGGTGCCAAGGACGCAAAGCCGAGAAAGAAGAAGATGGAGCCGAAGGCAGATGTGCCTGCTCCTGCGTCTGCAAGCACTGAGGATGATCTTGTTACCATTAAGGGACATGGAGTCAAGGGACCATAAATGGCTACTACCGCCGAGCTACTCGACGTTTTACAGGAGCAATTCAAGGGATGGAATGTGGACGGGACACGAGGTCTCATCCACTACCTTGATGTAGCGCACAGGCTGCTCCTGTCTGCGGAAGCCGAACAGCGGGTTTTTATTGATGAGACAAACGGGCGGTTGCCGTTTCTCACTACTGTTGAGGGGACGTTTGATTATGCGTTGCCTGACAACTGCTGGAAACTAGCAGCAGTGTATGTGGAGGCGGGGACCAATTCGAGTGTGCTCAACCGTTTTCGGTATCTGGACTACGGGTGGTGGAGACGGCAAAGCCTGCCTCTTGAGTATGAGGTGTTTGGTGGGATTAGTTTTTTGAAGATACCATACATTCGGTCATGGCCATGGAATGAGACGCAGAATGCGCGTCTTGCATGGCTGGCCGACCCTGGGGATTCCACGGATGTGTATTCTCTCAAATACTACTTGCTGCCAACGCCGATTATCAGCGACTCCATTCAGATCCAGATTGAGCCCCCTTGGGACGAGATGTTTCTCCTTCCCGCAACCTGCAAGCTGGTCGAGGGTATTCAGCACGGGAACTACCTAGAGGCCCGTGCTGAAGTGATGTCTGTTATCCGTCCAGCGTACTGGGCAGAGCAGAACAGTGGAGAACAGGGATTCGATTACGAAGCTGAATCAAGAGGGTTCTAGTGGGCCGCAAGGCATACAAACCTGACACGAATGCTTCCAGCCGTCGCACGTTGCCCTATGATACGGACAACTTCGGTCGCGGCGTTATCAAAGACGTACCAGCATCAGACATCCCAGAGAACTCTCTTGCTGACGGTGAGAATGTCATCGTCTATCCCACAGAGGTTCAGGGGCGTACAGGCTCAAGGTTGTTCACAAACACTGAGGTGCCACCGATTACGGGGCGCACAGCGTACTCAGGCCAGAAGGACGGGTTCATAATTACCGCAGATCAGAACCAGTTCACGCTGGCAGATGTTGGTAATTATTGGGTGTGGCCGGGGGCTGAGACTGTACAGGAAGAGATCATTCGGTACATAAACGGCACTCATGTTGAGGTGGCTACTTCTGGGACTATTGCGTGGACAGCAGGGTGCTATCTGACGGGTGGCAGGAATCTGTGGGCGTTTCACAAGGTCCAGAAGAAGTGGCTGTTTCAGTTTGGCCGTGAGTTCTGGACTGCTGATATCGACATTACCACGTTCACGAGGGTGCTGATTGTCTCACGGGACAAGCCAAACAACTCGTTTAGTGGAGTGTCGGAGTTTGACGATCAGTCTTGGATGGTCTACAACAGTGCTGGGATATTCAGGGTTGACCTGTATGCTCCAGACGTAATGGCGTATCGTGTCAATGTTCCCATCCCTCATACCAAGATTGATGAACAGATTCAGACTGCGGATACGAACTTCCAGTATGGGTATATCTACTCTCATGCAAGATTGTCAGATCATGGATGGTTCAGAGACAGGCTGACTCCCACAAGGATAGAGGTTGAGGGCGGCACGAATAGATGGGATGATGCGTATCAGGACTTTGCCGATGTGTGGACTGACGAGCCGATTGGGGTTACCACATATCCTATTGGAATCCTTACGGGGGATACGGTTCTTGCTCCGTGGAACAATCACAACTCGTGGATTCCATTCACCGATGCTTCTTTCAGGGCGACTATCAATGACACGCGAG
>Ga0114918_10002452_pt1 | contig 16629 bp, 5 predicted proteins | sample LantaG_FD_87015 | JGI IMG/M metagenome (GOLD analysis project Ga0114918, IMG submission 87015) | Deep subsurface microbial communities from Baltic Sea to uncover new lineages of life (NeLLi) - Landsort_02402 metaG | ecosystem: Environmental > Aquatic > Marine > Oceanic > Sediment | place: Baltic... | reverse complement strand
GTAAAACCATTTCCCTTATCTGCAATAAATACTCTAAAAATATCTATGCTTCCATCAGAATATGCTTCTTCTGGAATTTCTAAAGTTATAGTATTTATTTCACAGTCAATGGGCCAGTGGTTACCAGCAGTGTCTAAAATTTGACCTTGACCCATTACCAAATTACCAGGGACCAAAAAATCATTATGCCCACCACTGCAAGTTGGGTTCTGAAAACGACGCTCACATGAAAACTCATTATTAGTTATACAATCATGTACGGTAATATCTTCATTGTAAGTAAATGTACATGGAAGTAATCTTCCTTTATTACTTATTTTAACTAAATCTTCAGTCCAAAAATCATTTTCATTTATAATTCTAAATTGAACAGATGCAAAGGGACTGGTCGTGAACACTGGGTCAGATTGAATTTCAACTGGGTCAGGTCTGCCGTAATAATCTAATTCATAAGAATTAAGCGTCGCAATTGTTATTTTTGAAGTTGAATAAGGATTAACTCTAATTTGAGTATCAGAACAATCATAATAACCATCATTTCTTCCGACATTTTGCGCAACATAAATATTTAATCTATTAAATGAATATCCAACAGGAAAAGAATTAATTTGATGATCAATGTAATCATTAATTAAATTAATATCTGCCGCCGTAATTGTTCCATCTCCATCAACGTCCGCTCTTATAATTTCTAATGCACTTATGGTACCAGCTATAATTGCCGCTTGAGTAACAGGATTGCTTAATCCATGACCAATTAATGCAGTTGCTCGAACAACGTCATCATTTGAAATGATTCCATCTCCATCAACGTCTCCATATCCGTCAGTGCATAATTGCATATCATATATTCTATATTTTATATCTCCATTTGAAAGATTAGGAATCAATTTACTACCAATTAAATTAATACCTAAAACATTAGCATCAGGATTTATAATAGAAAATTCATTTTCATTTGCCAATCCAATGATTGTTTGATATCCATCAATCGAGATGCTGCTTTTAGTATTAGTATCATATTCACAACCTAAAACTACTGGGTCACTTGAAGTTTGTAATGTTAATAATGTGCTTGAAGTTACATTACTAATTGAAGCTTTTGATATCTTTCTTGATAAAACAGAATTTCCAGTTCTTGGATCTTGAGATGTTTGATATAGTTCAGATACAGCTTGAGCTATTGTGTGATTTATAACATTTTGACCATTATTTATAAATGACAAATTTGCAAACGAATAATCTTCAACAATGCCTGAGTCTGCATTTTCTTCAGTTTTTGGAATATAAATTCCATTACCAGCATCAATGCCATTCCCATCTGCAACCTTTATCGCGTCAGACCAAACTTCATACCATAAATCCTCATCTGCAACGTCCGTCCAAGCAACACCATTGAAAAAACTAAATTTTGCATTATCATTTCGGTTGCTTCCAGTCATTGTAAATAATGTTCCAGTATCAGTAACGCCAGAACGCTGCATAGTAACCATATAATGTTGACCAGCTACAATTCCAGAATTTACGGAATTACCAATTCTTGCATTGGAAAAAATAAAATCAACAGGTTGTTCAACATTATTTAAAACAAATCCTTTGTTTTTCAATTCTGTTTGACTTATTGTTAATTGAGCAACTGGAGTTGCTTCTGGTGGAAAATCAATAGCGTTCTGAGGGACAGTATCAGTAATACAAGATACAGATGTTTGTAAAGGATAAACAGTTACAATTATATCTCCACTCCAATCATACCAATGTGCTTGAGAAACAGTTGAATCCTTTTTAACACCAAGCAATAAAGTTATTTTTTGAACGTTATCCGATGTTGCAAGGAATTTTTCTCCATAAATTGTAGTTAAATCATCAGTTGAAAGCAACCTTTTGTTTAACCATGTTTGTGTTATGTTTAAAGTGTTTACCGAATAAGCTGGGCCAATGGCATTTTGAATTGTTCCTTTAACGGCAACAGTTACATTTGGCCATGAGGATAAATTATATACTTTAAAATCTCTAAAGAAAATATCAGGTTCAACATTTTGTGAGGACATCAAAGAGCTTCTCGACACCTGCATTGGCAGTGCTTCTTTTATAACTATTCTTCCACCTAAATTACGACTACAATTATTATTACCTTTAAAGTTTTCAAACATTAAAGAAAGAATTCGAGCAAAATGCTTTGTACCAACTTGAATTTCATTTCGTTTAAATGTATATTTTTCGTATTGTAATATTCCTTGAAAGTCTAAACCAAGAACTAATACCTTTACAGTATGCCTTGCAAATACATTTGATCCGCTTAATGTTACTTCAAGTTGGGCACCTAATGAAGAATCGGTTGGTTGGGTAGTTGATGTTATTCCATATCCATCAAAATTATTAGAAGCTACAAGCTGAGATTGTTCCGCATTAAGAACATTTGAATCGAAAATATTTGTTCTTTCTGGTACATAAGGAATTAATCCAGAACCAAAAAAGTTGTTCAACGTAGCAGCATCTGTTTGAGATGTGTGCGATTGAGCAGTGTTCATATCATTTAAATCAACTTGCTGTGCGTCTCTCCAGCGCACAGATTCTACAGAAATTGGAAGCCTAATAGTCATATTTCCTTTTATTTTACATATTTTATAAACGCTCTAGAAACTGCAGGTTTCAGCGCATTTACAAGAGATTCTAAGAAATCTTTCGCTCTTTTGGTGTCTTCAATAATATCAAAAGAGTCTATTACCGTCATTTCAAAATCATATATACCAGTTATTCTATTTTTTAACAATGCATAATCTTCAACCTTTTCAACCATTGAATCAAAATCTAATAAATATGTAGTATATAAATCTTCCACAACTGGTAAAGCTGCAGAGATATTTGAATTATAATCATTATCTATTTGTTGACCAAAAATAATAACAGGTTCTTTTTTATTACGACTAATCTTTAAATTATCAAACCTGCAATTACATAACTCTCCACCTAAAGCGTTTCCGCCAAGATAAAGAGTGTTAAATTTATCTATCATTCTAATATTAGTTTTTACAATTGGACTACTTATATAATTAGTTAAAGAACCAAACGTAAGTAGTGATGAAAATGTTAAACCTGACCCCAATAATACTTTTATTTTTTCTTGACCATCAATAAAAAGTCTCATTTCATCTTGAGTTGTTCCACTATTAGTTTTCCAAGTTACCATAATTCGATGCCAACTGTTTCTGGACCAATATACTGGAGTGGAAAGTACATGTAATATATTGTTTGCATAAATTTCAAAATTACAATTTCCTTCTGGTGATTTGTAAATAGAAATTCTGTCACCATTTAAACCCGAAGGAACATAAGTTACAATAACTGGAGTGTTTTGATTTGGCAGTTCTCTACCAAGCGTAAACAGCTTTCTATTGTTTGCTAACTTTCCACCAGATGCATAATTTGTTGTATCGCCATTAGTTAATACTACACTGATAATTTCAGTTGCGATATTTTGAAGCAATATATCTCTTTTAGTTAAACTCGTTACCTCTTCAATATAACTTCCAGCTGTATCAAAAAGAACCCTTCGAACCGGGTCGTTCGCTGTGTCAAACTTTGGACTAACCCAAAATTCAATTGTTCCTTCATTATTAAATAAAATACCTTTATTATCAATTTTTAATGGTTTTTCATTTATGTATAAAGAATCAGAAAATATAGCATTAACACTTTCATCAGCTTGCAAGTATTCATCAGTACAACAAATATAATGAAGAGAAGAATCGATCAATGGTTTTTCATCAAAATGCATTAATAATGTAGTTGTGTTTGTTGGAGTATATGCATTAACAGAAGTATAATCTGTTGTAATACTTCTTGTGCCTTGAAGAGTTTCACCAGTTCTTGTATCGGTTGATTGCGTTGTAAGCGATCTCATTTCATCTATTAAAGCATTTGCTTGTTTGTTTCCATGAATATCTGAACCAATATAAAAATAATCTGATTTTATTTCAAAAGGAATTTCTAAATAAGCAGAATAATCAAAATCATAATAACCTGAATTTAAATAATAAGGAAGTCCTGCTTCTCCTGCAATTTCAAAAGTGAACATTCCATTTGCAAATCCGCTTCTAGAAATTGAAATATTGTATATCTCAGCGTGCCCAGAACTAAAAGGCCCAGATAAAGCGGGAAATATTTGTAAAGTATTTATATCAACTATATCAACTATTGTATATGTTCCCGCTGCAAATGCTGGAGATGTTATTAAAACCGCTTTTCCTATATCCGTTGAAAAGAAAGTTGAAGTTGCTGAAGATAGTTCATTACCAGATCCGACTAAATCATTTATAACAAATTCCTGTTGACTATATCTGATTATTGGACAATAACCATCAAAATATCCGTCAGAATATCCATCTAAACAATCTGTTATTCTATTTGTTTCTTTAATTTCAAATGTTAAAGATGATTTAGACACATCATAAACTTTAGCAAGAGCATCAATGCTTGTTATTGTTTTGAATTTTTCTATTGTTGTTTGAATTCCTGTCGCTGAAAACGTGACTACTTCATTTGTTGCACCAGAATAAGTGGTTCCAATAATATCAATTAATACTGGAGTATCAAAATTTACATTTGAACTATTGCTAATTGCGACAGATAAAAATCTACCCGAACCTCCATTTGATGGTTGAGTGTTTGGAACTATATTTGTAGATAAGAAACCGCTGCCTCCACCATAAACTACAACGGTTGACGTTGTTGGGGATAATGAATATTTGGTTTTACTAACAGCATAAACTTCAACATGGTCAAGACTGATAGGGGGAGCCAATTGTGTTCTTATTACATTAGACATTGTACCCCATACGTATTTTCTATCTCTTGCTCTTCTGTGCCCTAACCCTAATGTTCTTATAGCTATCCTATCTCCAGCTTTAGCTTTATCTCTGACAACTAAAGATGGTTGCCCATCTGTGGATACTTCAACTGCATATGCAGGCACATCTGCTCGTAATCCAGGTATTTCAGTTTCAGAGCTTCCTGAAATTATAGATACAGCAAGGTTATCTTCATACATGATATTTGTTGTTACAGGGGTAGTCCATTTGTTTATTGAAAACACTACATCGTTTACATTTGATGTAAACGTATAATCTAATTGTATAGATCTTCCTGTAATAATTTGAAGAATAGTAAAATATCCATTTATAGGATGCAAAATAACAGGATTTTCTATATATACTTTATCCCCAACTCCTATACCTTCTATTGGAAAATCTGAACTACCACTAATAACAACATCTGAACCGGTAGTAATTATCATATCATTGTTTGCTAAAGTGTTATTAGGAACAGGTAGTGTTAAAATTTCAGGTACAACAGTGCGAAAACGATCAGTTGTTGAAGCCTTAGGTCGCCCACCATATCTGATTATATTTGGAACTTCAAATCCATCTACAAATAAATGCATTTCATCTTGCTTATCTTTAGAATTTATTCTCCATGATGTTGCAATAAAATGTTGTTCCCCAGATTTCCAATCTGAAATATCTTTGCTAACTCTATAAGAATGTGTTCTGCTTAGTTTATCTTTTTTACTATAAATTTTAAAATTTAAATATCCATGACCATCTTTATAAATTGAAAATCTATTTTCAGTATTAGATTCTCCAAAATCAAAAAGATAATGTTCTTCATCAGACATAAATGTAATGCCATCAAAAGTATATGGTAAATTTATTACAGAATAACCATCTTTAACATACCCATCATAAGTATATCCATCATAGCCATCTCCTAATTCGAAAGTATCTAAATTAAATTTGAAATATACTTTTTGAGAGGTACTTCTTAGAATATCGTTAGCTTCAATTTGACCAGTAATAGCTTGTACGTTATAAAATTCTCCAGATGTAGTAATGTTTCCGGTATAATAATAACCATCAGCTGGTAAATCTTTACCTAAAACATTCCAAATTTTATCTATATTGTTGTAATATATAAAAATACCTTTTTCAGTTGCAATTGTAGAGGGCACTCCAACAGGTGAAAGGGTATCAAATCTTGATACTGTAAAGCTTCCGTCTAATGCAAGAGTTGGATGAAAGGCTGATGAGCCTATCCAAATTTGTTCTGCAGAAAGATTGATTCCATTCTTTTGTAATAAAAATGTTAATGTCGCGTCATTATCTATTCCATGCCACTCTGGATTTACAAAAAATTCCAACGTGCCTTGTTCTAGTTTTATAGTAGATGAAAAAGGCAGCTTTATAGTATCAGTTGGATCCGTAATATTTACAGCATGATCAAATTTACCAGCAACTAACGCTAATGGTCCTGTTGTTTCAGGAGCAACTCTATAAAGATATCCCTGTCCAAGAATCCATTCTTGCATAAAGGATTCAATAATATCAGGTTCAACATGAGATATTATTCTTGCAATACTAGATATAGAATCAATTGTTGGTCCTTTGGGGAAAGTTTGAAAGCATGCTATAATTGCATCTCTGTATCTTTCTCTATCAGTATCAACATTGAAGTTTTTAAAAGGTTCAATATCTATAATTGAAGCAAAGTTTTGATATAATCCATCTCTTAAAGCTCCATATTTATATGAAGCATAATATACTTCACCCTCTTCTACCGTTGTTGACTCTCTAAAATCTAATTGATTATCACCATGTTCGTAACTAACTATAATTTCATCATTCAAATAAACATAATCAATATAAAGATTACCCCTGTTATAATCAACTACAACCGTTGCATTGTCTGCAAGTATTAATTTGACCTTAATATTTACAGCATTACCTGAAATTCCAAGTGTATCTGTGGGAAGAGTTATAACCGCGCCAGATATGCTTCCATCTCCTAAAGCGGTATTATATAATTCATAACCATCTGAAGCTCTTTTAATGTATATCACTGTAGAAATTTCAATATCAATATTTCCTAATATTTCTCCAATTGTAACAGTATTACCAACTTGTATCCCAGTAGTAACCAAGTCTATGGGGGACAAGGTAACCATAGTACCCCCCGTTAAGGTGGCCCCCTCTCCAAAATTTAGAGGGGTAAGTTTGGTTCTAATCTCTTCAGCTTCATAAATTCCCCGTATAGCTAAAGAGTTTTCTGGTAATTGAAATGAATTATTTAAAACTATAAAAGGTATGTCAGGATTTGTTGAATAATATACGTTATCTGAATTCAAATATTCCATAAGGTCTACATGATTATCAGTAAAGGTATTATATTTATACATAACCTTATTAAAATCATTACCAGGTTGAGTATAAACTCCATCAACAGAAATAATATGTGGAAAATCTGTTTCAATATATTTAGTTTTATATGATACCGCACCAATATCATCAGATTGGTTAGCTGATACAACTACATATATTAAACCATTTGAATAATCTACTACATATTGACCAATTGTATTTAATTTATCAGTATTAAGCACATACGTTTTATTCTTGTCATAATAATATTCATACTTAAAAACTGTATTGTTAGAAAAATATAAACTTGTATTTATACTTGAAGCAATTGCATCTTCAGTTGAACTAATTATGTTTGAATTTTCTAACGGTACAACAAAAATAGTTAATCCTAAAGTGTTTAAATAATCTTCACTTTTAAATAATAATTCATTTGAAACTTGTTGAAAGCGTACTCTTTCTTTATTTCGTTTAAAAACAGTTGGCGGGTTTTTATAATTAAAGTACACAGTTGAATCATTAAATCTATTTAATGTATAAATCTCTCCAGAGGTTTCATTAAATATTCTAAATACATTTGTTATTGGAATATTAACTGTTTGTAATGCTCCTAGCCCCACTAAACGATTTTCTATACGTTCCGCAAGCTCTTCAGAATGTATTTTAGGTTCATAATCTTCTCCTGGTATCAGGTCATCTGAGTAATCAAAAGTAATATATGATGAAGTGGTACTTAAATCTCTAATACTACGAGCTGCCAATTCTCTTAATGTAGCATCATAAGTATAATCTAATCCATTATTGTATTCTTTTAAATAATAATAAGTACATACTGGAGGGAATTTGCCAGTACCTAAGTTTTCTCCATTATCAATACCATAAACATAAACGGTACCAGTATTATAATCTATAGAATATTCTCCCTTAAAAGCGGGTAATCTTGATGAATCAAAGGATAATTCTTTTTGAAACGCTAAATGAGTGGTTGAAAAAGGGGGTATAGCCATAGGGTCAGCAAAAGTTACACCCCCGGTTGACGGAGTCACCTTACCAACGGTTACTATAGGAGCGTTCTCTAATGAAAATACAGTTATAAGAGGAGGGCATACTTCTCGAATAGCTCGCTTAAGTTCTTGTACCTGTATTGATTCAGTATCAATATTCCTACCTAAATTTTTGTATTCATAACTTATTGTTACATAATCTCCAGCTTTTGGAACTAGCACTCCTGCTGATAAGGCTTTTTCAGTAAGTCTGACTTGGTTGTTTTCAAGAAGTAAATAAGTAGATGCTCTATCATCATATCTAGAATTTTTTATTTGATATCCATAAGAATCAATATCATATATAATTGATTGACCATTTGAATATTGAATAAATATATTATTTATCTTAGTAACATATGGATGCAATAAAGATAATTTAACTTCATTAAATGAGCCAGCAGTATCTTTACTTCCTGCGGTCAATCTTTCATTAGTCACTGTTATTTGTTGTAATGTTACGGGTTCAGTTGGAAAAGAGGTAAAAGAAACACTTCTACTTTCAGTTGTTTCTGTAGCTGATAATCCAACTCGGATAATTTCATATACGCCTTCGTTACCCAACCTATCATAAGGTCCTTTGCCTCTTGCATGTAGTTCATCAGTAACAGTAATGGATAAATAATTATCACTTTTTGCTTGACGAATATCATTATAGCCTTTCAAAAGTTGTTGGGCTATCATATTTAAATAATCTCTAACTAAACCAGGATTAAATGTATCATAAGGTGTTTTTGATAAATAATTTACTAATCTATTAAAATAAAAGTTTTCTGGATCAGGAGGACCAATAATCAAGGGGGCATTTGTATTGCCATCTTGAAACAACATTGAACCGTTGATACTTCTAAAAGGACGGGTAGTAGTACTTTCTAATTTTAATTCATATACAGCATTAGAAACAAGTGGGAGAGTATATATAGTGAGCGTATCATCTTTTATATAGACGTCTTGCGCCTTAGAGTTTGGAACACTACGAGAACGAGAAGTTATGGTAATGTTTTCAATCCCAATTGTAGAATCAAGATTTTCTGTAAATTTTATTCGTATTTTTCTTGTATCTATTATTGAGGTTGTTATAATTCTAAGATTAGCCATAATCCTCTGTCATTACGAAGTGGTAATAGTGATAGTAACTTGGTTAGCTCGCATATATTGATTTTTTTGAGCTTGTATTTTGGACACTTGACCTGAGCTTCCATTGATATTGAAACCTAAAATCGTTATAGCATCCAACCCTGTAATTTGATAAGAAGCATTAACTAAATCTGAAGGATGAAGAGTTGCTCCCAAATCTAATCCATTTATAGTGTTGCTGAGTTTGTCTCCAACGTTTTGAGCAACAATAGTTTGAGAGTTAGTGTATCCACTTGAAACTATAATGCTTGCGCTTAGATTTACTAAAATATATGGAGATTCTTTTATCATAACGTCTCCAATAATTTGCCTTTGTCCTTCAAGACGCAAAGTGGAATCATTGATTAGTGAGTTGTAATTGTATCGGATATTTATTCTCTCACCAGGTTTTGGTGAAGTATATAAATATCCGACTTTATACCTAGATCCTACCGCTGGTTGATTTGTTGAAATCATGTTTATTGATCCAGATACAATTCCATTTGTTTGAAAACCACTGGATATGCTCATAATATCTACAAACCCAAAACTGTTTTCAGTATACTGAACGCCATTAGTTGAAACACTAATGTTTTCAGAATCATCCGTTGTCGCTATGTAAAATGAAATTCTTAATTTGTCACCAGCTAAAATTGAATTTAAAACATTATCCTCTGTTGATGGCAGTCTAGTTTCTTTTACAGTCAATGTAGTTTCATATATAGCATCATCTAAAGCAAAAGAAGCATTGTTTATTGAATAACCAATTATATCATAATTATTTAAACTATCCGTAACAATGGTTGAATTAGCTGAAGCTACTTCAACCTTTTCTAAAGAAACCAAACGAGCAACACTAACAGTGGATGGGATTGTCGCATCATCATTCAAACCTAAACCAGTACGAATGGCTTGGCTTAAATCTTGTTTCAAACCATTTAAAGGTGCCGAGAAAACAACACCATCAATAAGTCGATAAGTTGTACCTCTGATGGTCAAAACGCCAGGAGAATTTGTTCCAGTAAAATTGACAGCTAGTCTCGTTGGTGATTTACGAAGATTTTTTGTTGGAATACTTCCAGAGTACACATTTGAAATAGGTTGATAACCAATTCCAGTTTGAGTTGTGGTAGAAAACTTATTAACGTTTTTTACAACAGGCAATGTATTTAAGTCTACCGAAGGAAGTAATTCGTTTATATTAGCAATATAATTTACTTCAACTATATCTCCTGCAGCTAATCCAAATTCCGTTATTGCTTCTGGAGATAAAGTAATTTTTGTTTCTGAAAAACTTCCCGCAGTATTGTTTGCTACAAAAACATCAATAGCATTATAATAAATATCAACATTATCACCAGCGTTTCCCGATGTGTCTGTAGGAAGGACAATGGTTGAACCTTCAAAATATCCATTCTTTTTATATGTTGCGTAAAGTTCAGCATTATTAGATGTGTTTGTTATAGAGACAACATTGGACACACTATTTGTAACTACAGCTTGGATTCCTCCAGTTGACCCGGATGTAAGAGTTTTATTAAAATCTATATCCGTTTTATTTACTGAAACTATTGAACTTATTGGAAGCGATACTGTAATTGATGGAACTCCGCTGATAATGGAAACAATAGCTTGCTCTCTTCTAATTGCATTATTGTATCCCCAGTCAACAGAGTCTGTTGCTGTTCTAATATTATCATTAGTTACCTTTGAATCAAAATCCACATAAGTATCATGATAAAATATCCATTCATAATCAACTTGTAAAGTATCACTGACGGCAGGAAGAGAACTTCCAGAAACAATAATTCTACCAGTTGTATTTAATGCTCCGGTACTTCCATCTGGATTTCTATCTGATACTACATATCTTTCACCAGTGGTTTTGTTCAATACTTTTATAATGTTTCTAATAGGTACATGATTTAAATAAATTTCAGATCTATCAGTTGAGCCAACATTGCTGTTTTCATTTGTTACAGTAACTGTTCTTCTAATATTTGAAATAGTTAATAAATCAGTATAAGCAAATTGGTCTTGTCCATTGAATGAGGCTTTTGTTATATCTTCTCCAGTAACGGTTGAATAATCACTAACCCAACTTAATTTATCAAAGCCAAAAGAACTACCAGCATAATTACCAGTATCTTTTGTTAAAGTATAATTGCCACTTGAAACTCCATATGTGTCAATGATTTGAGCGGAAAATGAACCGCTTCTTGACCCGGAAACTTCAACTATATTTACTATTGGTTGTGATGGAAGAATACGATTTTTAAGCAGCTTGAGTCTTTTTTTATTTAAAGAAGCATTTTCATATCCTGAAATTTGCCCAAGCTCATAATCATTATCGGAATTTGTTGGATCATTTTGCCCAGAAGCATCATTATAAATATACGTGTCTGTAGACTCTGTAAAACGACTTCCGTATACATAAATATCTACCTTGCCTCCATCTCCTTCTGAAATGATTACAGGATCACCGTCTGCGTCAAGAACCAAATTGCCATAATCATCAACTTGTTGAACTGAATTATCTCGTATCATTAATGGATCTCCTGGCCCAACTACGACAGTATCAAGCACGGCAGGATCTTGCCCAACTACATTGGCATACCCAAGTTCTGTTCCAGTATTAGAGCCTGAAAAAATTGAAATAATTCTATTTCTATATGCAGTGTCATTTTCAGCAGGTGACCCGCCACTAAATGGAACCACGTTTGTTACGTTTGAAATATAAGCAATGGTAGTAGAAATTAAAGAATATTTTGATATGTTTCCTTTTGTCCCGGTAATTGAACATTCAACAAGAACCTCTACAGCGTATTCATCTGTAATTCCTATATTATCTAAATCTGCTCTTATTCTTGTTGCAATTGCTCGATATTTTGATTCGTCTGATGCTAAAACATTAGTGGTTGAAATCAATCTGAAAGATGTGCCATTTTTTGAATAAACAAGCGAACCTGAGGGCAAAGAGGTGTCCGCATCAATAGATGAAAATGTCAAAATAGCTGGCCCAATTGATCTCCCTGGGTTAAGCCTGCTTTCTCCAAAATTGCTTGACCAATTATCAAGATCTGTTCCAAGACTTCTAGCTATGGATTGGGCCGAAGAAACTCTGTTCAATTCATCATATAATTCACTCATTCTAATTGAGAATGAATCAATCATAAGGTCTCTAGCGACGGAGCCAGGCTTTGTATCTAATAATGGTTGAGCAGTTCTGAAAAACTCTATTGTGCGTTGAATTATTTGTGGTGTAGATAGAATTACTACCATATCATTCTCCTTATCCCGTATTCACATCAAAATTAATAGTAGCCCTGACAGCTGACCTATTTAGTACCGACAAAAACACTCTTAGGAATCTAGGCTTTTTATCATCTTGATCAACCCTTATTCCTAATACTCTCATAATAGCCTCAGAGGCTGAAACGCTTTGATATTCAGCTTGATTTTGTTGCAGCGTTTTCAACATTTCTACTGAAGAAACTAATTGTGATATTGCTATTTCTTTTGCAAATTCTAAATCTAATGGTGTACCTATAAGAGTTCTGCCAAAATTTGATCCATACCATATTTGCATTTTATTTGCCCCAACAGGAGTTAAAACCATTTTCAACACATCTTGAATTAATTTATTAGTATTTACGACAGCTTCAAGATCACCATTTGCTCCTATCTTCAAATTTCCATTTTCTAATTTTAAATCAAATGACATTATTACCCACCACTTGTTGTTTCCCTATTACTATACTCAATAATTGAGTCAGCAAGCGCTAATAAATTATAAACAGTTTCATCGTATTTTCCAATTACGTCTTCTATGCTAAAAGATGAATTAAATAGTTTTCTACTTTCTACAGCTTCATTTCGTAATTTTCTATTTCCTTTATTGTTATAAAGCCTATTAAAAGAAGCTTCATCTAACATGCTGACAAGATAGTCTTGAGGAATTATCCAAAAAGCCAACATCATTGCCATAATATCTATAGAACCTATTCCCAATACTTCTCCTGAAAAATAAAATATTTCTTTTGTTATTTCTTCAAATTCTTTTTGATGTCTTTGCTGCTGAGTTGTTACTTGTTCCAACTCTTTTCTTAATTGTTTTGTTGGAGAATCTAAAAGCAACATCAAATCGGATAAAATGACGCCAGCATGCATGTTATTGGAAGAAATTGTGTGACCTTTATTCTCGTCCACATCGGTTGGAATAAAAGCGCGCGTAGCGTCATAATAATTTATGTTCTCTTTTAATGCTTTTATTTTATTAGATAATTTAGTAATTACAGCTGCATTGGTATTAAGCTTTGTTGCTAAACTACTATATTCGTTTATTTTTGCTGAATATAATAATACAGCTTTTACAAAATTACCAAATACTATATTAGAAATATATATTTCAATTACATTTTGATTATTTAAAACACTTTCAAATAAGTTTTGTCCGTTTATTTGAACAACAGCTAATTGCTCTTTAAGTGTTTCAATAAAAGTATCATTTTCAACAGTTGATTGTGGTGCAAATCTAATTCTGCATACTGTTTCTAAATATGTTTTTTGATATGTTTTTAGATATTGTTCATTTATAACAGTTATGTCCTCAAAAAAAGGAGCTGCAAGGTTTTTTGTTGAAACTAATACCTTGTCTATTGCTGCAATGGTTGCATTACATTTAAAAGGTCTCAAAATATGTGAAGATAATTGATTATCTGAACTTCTGTTTTTTATAGTTTCTTGTTGGGCGTCTGTTGCAAATGGACCAACATCTTCTTTCATAACATTAAGCTTGCGAGGATATTGAAGCATGTCAATTTTGTATTGAATTGCCTTGTCGTTTCTACCTAAAAACCTTTCACTGTTTGTAAAGGCAATTCTCTCTCTAGCTTCTTCTGTACCTATAAGATTAGAATGTTGATTATCATTAATTTTTTTTATTTTATCTTTATCAACAGTCATTTCTTTGCCATAATAACCTGGATTATAATATGTTTGAAGTGAACTAACAACAGGAAGTCCAAGCATTCTATAAAAAACATGACAATGAGATTCACTCATGTTCGTTTCTCCAACGTTATCTCCAATTATTATTGTATCATCTGCAGGAGCAATGGCTTTTATTCTATAAGTATTAATTTTAGTAAATATAGCATTAGCAAAGTTTGTTGCCATCTCAGGATCAGAAGGAGCATTTCGATATGTATCAACAATTGATTTAATTAGCTCTGAATCTATATTCATATTAACCGTGATTAGCTGTTTGCTATATCTGTTTCATCTCTTCTTGGAGAGCCTTCGCCAACACCAAGCTCAACATTTCCAACACCAATAAAAGTATAAGGATATTTAACTTCTATAATTTCTGATTGTTCATTCAAGTCTGTTGGCCTAACGACTTCACCAAATTGCTGACCATCATAATATAATGTTAAATAACCATCTCCTGCCGTATTGCTTGAAATGTATCCAATATAATTTCCATATCCATCATGACTAAAACCATTAACATTACCAAGCGTAACATTAGCGGTTATTTTATTACCAATACAACTTTCAACACTTGCTGGCATTGGGTATTCACCAATAACATCAAAGAACGTTTGTAATGAAGAGCTTCTCAATATAACTTTAACTTCAATAGAATCTGTTATAAACTGCATATCAGGATCTAATTTAGTCGTACTATGAAGAGGACTAACCATAGCATTTAATGCATCACAATAAGCGCTTTCAGTTTGCGTTTGCAAATCATTCATTAAATCATTTATATCTTGATTGAATTTATCGATAGCATTAAGATCAATTTTACTTCTTAAAGTTGACAATGCTAAATCTAATCCATTAATAGTTGCATCTATATCTGGGAAATCAAAACTATCAAGTTGATTAACATCTATGCTGCTATATAATACTGCTTTTTCTTGAATAATATCTGGGTCACAATCAACGGTAGTAAGACCTAAAGCGAATAACCCATCATAATTTGGTTTATATTTACTTATACCAGCATCGCTAACTGCAGTTATTGGATTATTTGGATCTCCTTGATATCCTCTCATAATATCTTTAATGTCCCAACCATTAACGAAATTTCCAGGGTCTATGGCGGATCCTCCACTTAAATAAATAGTTCCTGAATTTGCAGATATGACATTTTGAATCAAGGTATCAGCTATAATAATATCTCTGGTTCCATAACCATCAGTAAAGGAATATTTAATATCAATTAAATACGGTGCCCTTTCAGGCGCATAATCATCAGGCAAAGGAGATGGAGGGAAGAATGGCCCAACCTCACAACCAACGTTTGTTCCAAATGTATTTGTATTTTGACCAATTGTTACACCAAGCATATTCTTTAATTTGTATTTATCAGGTAGATTAGGAGCAACTAATGTTACAGTTTCTGAATAATTAACTAACGATACAATAGGATTTATTAATTTTGCAATATATGTAATCTCTGCATCATTTGTAATAAGGTTTTCTGGATGAAGCAAAAAATCAGCACATTCAGGACAAGTATCACAACCACAATCGTCTATCCCATCTTGACATGGTGGATTAATTGATCTATCTTTAATATTTTTGATAATATCAATTACTGCTTTAATAAGCAAAAATAAAATAATTAAATTTTCCAATACACAAAGTATAGAAGCAATCTTTCTAGTGACGGCAATTGTGCCCGCTTTATGACCGTCTCTTCCAAAATTTTGTAAACGTTTAAAATTCTTTATTAATTCATCAATAATCTTTTTAATCAATGCAATTATATATTCAATTAAAGCTAATAACAAAGCAAGAATAGCTAAAATTAAAGCAAGTAAAGCTAAGAAAGGGAAGATGCTGAGAAAAATAGGAATACAAGTTCTAAAAAGTCTTTTTATTTTTTTCTTCACAGCCCGAGGATTCATTAGAGCACATAATACTTCAATAATACAAACTATAATTTCTAAAATTGCTAAAATGAGATTGTAGATAGCAAGAAATGTAGATATTTGAGTGAGGATATTAGATATAAGCTGACTAAGTTTCCGCATGAAACTATCAAGCAGCCCACTCAAAGATATACCACCGGGCCATTTTAGCTTGAGCTTATTTAATAAATCAAATATGTTTTCAGGAAAGCCTTCTGGAAAAGGAATATCAAATCCGGGAATATTGACGTTCTGTCCAAAGCCCGGCAATGTCGGATAAGGAATTGTTGGCCCAGTATCAAAATTCAATAAGTCTGTTTTACATTTTCCGCTTCTAGGCATCTTGCTCCT
>Ga0114918_10002451_pt1 | contig 16638 bp, 23 predicted proteins | sample LantaG_FD_87015 | JGI IMG/M metagenome (GOLD analysis project Ga0114918, IMG submission 87015) | Deep subsurface microbial communities from Baltic Sea to uncover new lineages of life (NeLLi) - Landsort_02402 metaG | ecosystem: Environmental > Aquatic > Marine > Oceanic > Sediment | place... | reverse complement strand
GTGTCTGAGTTATAGCGAATCATTCCCGTATTAGGTGACCCGCTTCTTTGTGCCGTTGTCCCGACTGGAATATCAATCTGACCCGTTCCGCTCATTAAAATATCTGATGAAAAGGTTTTAACTCCTGAAATGGTTTGAGTTCCAAGAATCTCAACAAGAATTGTCGCCATATCTGCGACGCCAGTTCCCCCGTTCGCTTCTGGTAATGTTCCCGTAACCTCTGATGTTAAATTAACATTTCCGACACTGACAACGCCTGTAGATGACTTTAAAACTCCTGAGAATGTACCAAGAACAATGTCGCCAGTTCCGTTCGGAGTGATTGTAAAATCTCCGTTGGTAACCGAAGGAGTAACTGTGTCAACTTTTAAAGTCTTTGCTGATAAAGAAAAAGAAATTAAAAATATTAATAGAAAACTAAGCCTCGAAAGTAGCGTTTTCAACCCATGCACCATTTTCATAAATTCTCACCTTATTATCTGTTGTGTTCATGTATATATCGCCATTAACGGCCGTTCCATTTGCCGTAACAAATGCCGCATCACTGGCGTAACTTGATAAGTTTGTCACGCCTCCGACCGTTGCGGGTGCGCTTGCGCTAGTGAATCCGTCTGCAAAATCAATCAATCGTGTCATAAGTTTACCCTTTTCTGCTCGAATAACTGAAAGCTCATTGGATTATTAAAATCGGTGTCATTTGCACCGTCTGTTGTATTAAAAATATTCTCATATTCTTTGACCCATGCCAAATAAGAAGTCGATGCGAAGGTGTAGCCCGACGAGGAAATGACCAAAGAATAACTCCCTTTTGACAACTGTAAGGGGTTAGTGAACACTAACGCTTTCCAAAGATGACAATAATTGTCCGATGTAGATAAGTCGCTCTTAATCTCTGCCGAAGTAAATGTTTTGCTTGCGATAGTATTAGAGCCCGAATCCTTGACTGAAAAAGTGAATGTGCCAGCGGGAGAGTTATGCATATATAAATACGGTCTAACTGCCGCAATTGTATAACGTCTATTAAGATCAACAGTAAATGACTGAGTAAGTGTAGTTTTCAATTCCTCGACTACAAGCGTTGTCATTTTTGCTCTCTTAAATTAAGGGTTACGTCCCAGTAAGCGAATGTTCTCGCCTTAACTGACGGTTCCGATTTCATTTTATAGAATCCGTTTAATCTGTTTTCATTGCTTATGATTGTATTTGTATCGTCGCCGATTTTAAACCAGAAGGGCTTTACTGTGCGCCGATTATCGTACACTTCAAAAATTGCGTCCATTTCTGTATTATTCATAATCTCGAAAGATAAAGAATCCAAATCTTTTTGAGTCCCTATGTCGTCGATATACTCTTGGCCGTATCTCGTTTTTGATACCTTTTTAAGATCATTATTCTTGTATGAATAACCGAACGAAACGCCATTCGTCGTGATGCTCGTTGATTTTCCGATAAAAATAGAGGCTAATTCGCAATAACCGAGAGTCGACGTTAGCACTATTCTCCAGAACCTATAAGACTCTGTGGCGGCAAATTCTTTTATTCCTATTCCAAAAACAGAATCGAAAGTTAATATTGTGGAAAACGCCGGAGCGCCCCAGGAATCCGTTGCATTTCCTTCAATGGTACAGGTCGCGAAACCAAAACCATTGCGCCAGTTATCGGACACAACAACAGAATCAACGTCCTCTATTGCTCCCATGTCAAAAACAATACTGTCTGAGTTCGTTGTTGAGCGAAAGACCTTAGTTCTAAAGTCGTGCTGTAAATTGCTTATAGGATATTGAGCGTTGACCGTTGAGGGAACGATTGAGGCAGTTTCTACTAAATTATTATAAAAGAATTTTATCATGCTGCACTAAATCCTTCTTGAATAGCCGTTCTATTTGCTCTCGCTATTTCTTTGTTATCTATTTGAATAATTATAGGCTGTGCGAGCATTGCCGCAATTGTGTTATTGTTCCCGCCGCCAGATGTTTCTCCATTAGCTATATCGAAAAGGGTTTTCTGCTGTGGAGCATTTAACCACATTTCGCCCTTCTTAACTGTTGCGACCTGGTCATCTTTGCCATAGCTTCCAGACCCGTTAAAGCCTCCTACGACACCGCCGTTAGCAAAACCCTTCATTCTTGCCACGTTGGCAAGACCAAGCGTAACAACAGAAGCCGCGAGAGGTATTCCCGCCACTGGCCCTAGCCCGATTGGTGGTGGAGCAAGCGCAGCCGTTGCCGCGACATACGTATTAAGTAATGATGCCGATATTGCCAAAACCTTAGCTGCTGCCGAGCCTTCTGACGCAAGCGCCGCCCCTGCCGCCAGAAAGTTTGACGCTGTTTGAAATGCCGCCTTCTCTTGTTGTGCCTTTGTCGCCGTAATCATCTTTGCGGTTTCTATTCTCTTTTTTCCCGTCGCAACTTCAATGGCAAGTTCGGCCTTCGCATTTATTTTTAACTTTTCTTGTCTTATTTTGTCGGCAGTATCTTGTTGCTCAGCTTTTCTTAGGTCAGAATCTCTTTTTATTTCAATCTTTCTTAATTCAAAATCTCTTATAAGCTCTAGGTCTGCCTCTGATGCTATTGAGTCAGCCTCTCGAAGCCTCGCCTTGTTTGTTTCCTCTACAAGCGCCTGTTCTTCTCTTATCGCCTGAATCGCGTCAAACTCTGCCTTTGCCGCCTCGACCTTACCGCCTCCGCTATCGCTCCCATCTTTACTTTTCCCGTTAGCGAGATTCTCGGCTTCTATTACTGCCCTAAGCTCTTGCCTTAGCTTCATCTGTGCCGCTATTTTCTTTTCTATTACTTGAATGTATGAATTAGAACTATCTTCTTCTTGAAGCATTATCGCACGGGTATTGAGTTCTAATAATTCCTTATTAACATCTCGAAGGTCTGCCGTTGCTTTTGTAAGATTTGTTATTTTTGCACTAGCATCACTTTCGCCGATAGAATTAAAAACTATCAACATATCTTTTGCTACGCCCAAGAGCGGCGACATTGCCACCGTTGCAAGATTAATTATCTTTTGAGAAGCTACGTCCCACTGATTAGCAAGCGTGTCTTGTATCTCGACAAGGGCATCTTTCGCTGCGCCAGTCTTGCTCGTCATTCCCTCAAGGTTTTTTCCTAGCGACTCTGCGCCCCTTCCGGTTAATGCAAAAAATCCGTTTAGTGCTTCTTTTCTTCCAAGCAGTGCGGATAAGGTTTTCTCGTTTCCTTTTGTGGCGATTTGCAAATCAATCATGAATTGCTTTAATCCCTTTTCTCTTATTGCTTTTAAACTAAATGCATCGCCTATGTCTTTTCCGAACTTAGCCGCTGCCGAGCCTGAGTTTTTAAATAACGCTGTAAAGATTGACTGTAGCTGAGTAACACGCTGGTTAGTTGTCAAACCTTGAGTCGTCATGGTTGCAAGCGCAGCGCCTATGTCATCTAAACCGATGCCTAGCTTTTGAGCCGAAGGCAAGACTTCGCCTATTGTCGCCGTTAATTCTGAAATGGTAGTTTTACCTAGTCGAACTGTTGTAAATAATGAGTCTGCCGCTTCCGCTGCCGTTATATTCTCGGCTCCATAAATATTTATAATATCTGTTAATATATCGACTGAGCTTTTCACATCTCCAAGGCCACCTGTCGCCAAGACGTTTGCCTGAGTAAGTAATTTGACAGCCCTTTCACCCGTTGCTGCGCCCGATGAAATAATCTGATAAAAGGCTTTCGCTTGCTCTTGCTGTGACCTTCCAAACTCTCCTGATAGCGATATTAATGATTTTTTTAATGCTTCACTGTTTCTTTGAACTTTGGGGAGTATTGTATTAATTTCTGCGAAAGCGGTTTCAAATGCAACAGCCTCTCTCGCAACGACTCTTATTCCGTCTTTTGCGAAACTAGCCAGGGCCATTGCCGCATTTGCGCCGAGATTTCCAGCGAAAGAAGCGAGGGCAGCGTCCATTTTACCGAACGACTTTTGACCACTCTGCGCCATGCTATCGAGCTTCTTAGCGATTTTATTTATTGACGCGATTGCCTTTTTTTCTTTGACTGTTAAGAGAACCGCAACTTCATTTACCATTTAGCGCCTATACTTTTTAAGTTTTTCTTCTTGCTCTGTCTTTTTTGACTCTATTAAATTATGGACTAATTCCATGATTTCGACAAATTTAGATGGTTGCTCCATTAATCCACCTGAATAAGGCATAACTCCGTCTTCAAAAGATTTATATGAGTTTATTAATGACATTGCTTGACCGCTTTGAAGATTGGCCGTGCAAGTCATATAGTTTATTTTTGAATATCCCAGCATGTTATAAACGGGCATATATACAAATCGAGGCTTTTCTATGACCGCTTTACATAGTTTTTGCTCAAAAAGCCTCTCTTGTCTCTCTGACGAACCTCTATATTTATTCTTACACATGGAACATTTTAAAGAATTGTCTGTCATAACCTCGAAAGATGACACTATTGAAATATAATCATTGTCTGTTAAAGAAGAAATTTTATCTATTTCAAAGAATAATAAGTCTAACAATATGCTCTGAGGGTCGTTTATCCTCCTGGTTTCTCCCGCTTCACCACGTCCAACGAAGCTCGCTTGTAAACTTTTGAATCAAGATCGTAAACCTTGTCAGGCATACCATTTAAGATTTGCCAGCCCACAGACATTAATTCATCTTTCTGAGAGAGGTTGCATATTTCACTCACGCACTCGTCTGTAAGATGGTCACCTTCAAATTCCAACTTGTAACTGTCTCCGTGATAATCCTCAACGCCCAAAAGGTCTTTTAGTGAATACTTAATATATAAATGCTGGGCCATTCCGTGGTCGAAAACCTGTTCGCCTCCGTCGTGCTTTATCGTTGCCCTGACTTCCATTTTCTTGTCATTGCTTAAAGGTGCGAGAATAAACGTAACGGTTCCGACCTTTAGCTTCACCCTGTCACTGAGTCTTAGTATTTTAATCATAACTTCTCCTCGATTGTTTTCTATAAGCATAACGAAAAAAGCCCCGTAAAACGAGGCTAATTTCTTAATAATTTAACTTTTTTTAGATGAACGACATAAACACCGAATCATTCCCCGCGCTCCTATGAGCCTTGATTTCAATGGCATCTGTCGCAAGTCCGTTAGCGTCTCCTGTGGGGTGTGCCGTAATTTTCCCTTGAGGAATCCAGACCGCTACAGCCTCCGAAAACTCTCCCGTTGTTGATGAAGGATTAAAGGCGTAAAAGAAAACCGATGTATCTGAGTTGTTTTCCCATGATGTGTAAGTCGCAAAAGTTGTATCGTCCATGTATGGATTTGCTGAGAAAGAAACCTTCTGACCGATAATTCTATGACCCTGTTTTCCAGAAGCAACGCAAGCGTCAGTGATTGGTGAAACTTCGTTTTCAATATTTAGCGATAGTTCTGAGTAAGAAAGTTTAGCCCCGCCTACCCACAGGCAAGCCTCAAGTGTTACTGGCGGTAATGCGTCAGCCGTAAAGTTTGGCGTATAAGACTGAGTATCATTTGATCTTGCAGAATCTTGACCCACTACAGCGCAAGTGAATGTCGGGATAGTTCCGACTGTCCAGTTTTCAATTGCCCCACTTGTTACACGAAGCCCGTCGACCTGGTCTTGTATCTCGTTCCCGATATTGTATTCTGCCGAGAAAGAAATCGCGTTTACTGTATCGTGATAATAAGTTCCCACTGCCGCTACAGTAACCCCATCAGATGGTGCGCCGTTATCTAATGCGAAAGGAAAGGTGATTGTCGTTGAAGTGATCGCTGAAATTGGTCGCACTTCAAAATTATTCGATTCTTTTACTAAAACGCTATCTCCTTTTAAAAACGGGTGAGAGGTAAAGGTTAAGACTGTCGAAGTCGCGCCCGTTGTAGTGTTCGCCGTCGCCGCCGTTCGTCTACCTCCGAGCAATGATCTTAACTGTATATCTAACGATTGAGGATAACCACCTTCTGTCGCCGATGCTCTAAGTTCAACAGGAATCGACCCGCTAACTTCTGGAACACCTGTTCTTGAGGCTTCGCTTTCTACAGTCCCGCCCAAGGTATCTCTCGCTAGTTCTTCTGTGTTTTTTACTAATTCAAGTCCACTTGAAAGACACTCGATGTAGTCTGTTGCAGCCGCCGCCGGAACGTAAGTCCCTTCTGTGACCTCTGCTTTTAATGCAATTGATGATTCGTTATGAACGACTCCGATAGCCATGATAATCCCCTTTTATGTTGTAGTCTTTCTGTGTTTGACTATAAAGTTTGCTTTTACACTTATTGTATTTTCGCTTATTTTAATTGGTTCGTCTAATGACAGGCTTTCAACGACTAAAACCGTTGCCGCTATTCCCAGCTTAGACGAGGCGAAATCAAGAAATATTGTCTCAATGTCGTCATAAATTGCTTTTATTGCTGTATCTTCTTTCGAGTCATCGCTTCTATTTACATAATTTTCGGTTAAGACGACAAAGAATGACTGGTTTAGTGTTACCGTTCGATGCGTTCCCTGTTCCCAGTCTGCCGAACCTGCGCCGAATCCATAGGCCGATTTCTCGCTTCTCTTGCTGTTCTTTTCTAAATCATACGAGTAGTCGAGTTTAGTCCTGGAGAGACTGAGGGCCGTTATTCTCGTTTGTATAGCGTTTAATATTAGCGTCTGGTTAGAACTCATACCTATTCCCTAAAAATTCTTAATGTTTTGAATTGTATCTTCTCATTAGCATCATTAATCCCGTCATCATCTCTGTCAATATCAATAAATGGCGTCTTGATTGCTAACGAGTAATTAGTTTTAAATTCGTCTGCCTTTGCCTTATAAATCCCCTCAGGGTCGTCCATGACCGAGCTAAATATCTTATGAAGAGTTAAATAAGTCGATGCGAGCTTTACCTGGCTCATATCTAAAAGATCAAAGGCCGTTATGTCTTTCCTGATTCCAGAATTAGATTTAAACGCGCCCCCGATTCTCAATGCTTGAATTATTTGATCTCTCGCTGCTACATGACTAAGAATGTGTGAAGTTTCTCCGCTCGGTAAAAAATCCGATGACTCGAAGAACTCTCTTTTCAAATCTGTATCGTCTGAGAAAACAATATTTAATCCGTTTATCACTGTTGCAGAATGTGTGACCGATGGCCTAAACCTATACCAGAATTTTGTTACTGAATCGACAGCGACACTTTCTTCGTCAGTCTGTCCTCTGTCCCATTGAACAAAGCCTGATCTCGTTAGTGATGCTATTTCGTCATATAGGCCAGAAAGCGCGACCCATGTTGTGCCGTTGTAAAACTCTCCCGTGAACGATCCCGCGTTTATGTTGGCTGTTCCGAGTTCCACATAAAACACGTTAATAGGCTTATAGAATCCGACATACAAATAAGACGTTGAACTATTTAAAGTGATTGTAAACGTGTCCCTATCATAATCTAGCGCCTCAGTTGAATAGTCTGTAAAAACAGAATTATTATCATCTAAGACTGTTAATTTATTTTTTATCCTTAACATTATCTAACTCCTTTTTCTTATTAGGCATTCTCCAAAACAAATGGCCTGCTAATATTCCTAGAAGAAAAACTCCAATAGGATAATTATAAGAATAATCAATCATTACCTGGCTTATTGATGCATCCTTGCCATATTTAATGATTACGTATCCATCATAAAAAAGCCATAACAAGATGCTAATAATAATGAAATACTGTGTTATTTTTCTTCCCATTATAATTCCTTTATATAATATATTGTACACATATAAGTTTTTACGGTGCAACTCCTGTTAATTGATGAATTATAGATTGCTTCGCAGTTAATCCGGAGGGAAATTCGGCATCAGGAACTCTCACAGTCATTCCTAATAATGACAATATGGCAGGATCTGTTTCATTATTAACAGCATTTTCAAACGCATATGAATATAAATTTCTCTCAGAATATTCTCTAATTTCTTCCTTATAGTGATCAATTATAAAGTCAAGACCATTTGCAACTGTTGTATATGCCGTTTTATATGGCTCAGGAAGCGTTAACGCTAGTTCAGCCAAGTCATATGCCGCACCTTCCATATATACTATTTGCCCATTTCTTGCAGATTTATTAACTTCCCTTAAATGATAGTTTGTTAAGTCGGGGGTAGTTATTTCAGAGTAAAATAATCCTACCGCATCAACCCATTCTATTGTTCTTACATAACTTGAAATATTTCTTCCACCATCTGTATATGTATATGTGTAATATTCTCTTATATAACTTTCACTATCTTCATAAGTATAAAACTGCTCAACCTTAACCCCTCTTGATTTTATCCATTGAGCTTTAAAGTTATGCTTTTCGTTTAATGTAATTAATTTAGCTGGTGTCGATTTTATTTCTTCAATATCGTATTCAGCAGAAAAACTTGTATCATTACTCATTATGAAACCCTCTTTGCTCTTAATGAGCCTCTATAAATAGTTGCTCCATCATTGTTTTTTGACCCTGCCCATTCAATTAATAAAATATGGTTGCCTGCGGTCAGTGTCTGGCTTGGTAAAAAACCTGAGTAGGAATACCTCTGGCTTGTTGCAGAATCACTAGTCCCACCACCAACCTGTGATAATATAATTCCACCACCCGAAACATCTTTTGGTTCTTGAACGTGTTCAGCTATTATTGATCCATTAAGTTTTACATTGCCAATAAAGTCATCCTTACCACTATCATGAGACCAGATATAAAACCAGTCTAGATCATATTGACCCGTAACAGGAACGGCTATTGTTAAAGATAGATATGTTGCTAATGCTTGGCTATTGTTTATACCTATTTGCCCAGAGGCATCAGAAATCTTGCTAATAGATTGATGATCTTGAAAAGGTAAAACTATTGGAGTAATACTTCCATCTTCATCTGTGTAGTTAATTGTTCTATTAAGTATTGCAATTGATGTGGTTGTTTCATCTGTTTTTATTCTTGCTGTAAGATCGCTTATTGTATTTGATAACTGTGTCCCTGTATGATTCGCCCTAGCTCTATTGTTAACATCTCTTAAATTTAATTGTAGAGGTATTTCATAACTATTAGGGTTTGAGGCATCGTATTTTAAAGCAAGAGCATTGTTAATAGAATAAGGAACAAAACTGGTTCCATTCCATTGAATAAGTTCATCAACATTAATTCCCGTTATTGAAACATCTAATAAATCATTTGTTAAACTAGTTGCTGCTGGGGTTGATCTAACTCTAAACCATGCTGACACTCTACCTTGATTTGTATCTGCTCCTGAAGAGGCTATTGTTCTAAAGTTTATTAATTGGCCTGCCGTTATTGCAAGGGGGGTTCCAAAAGTCACTGAACCCTGAGGAGCTGCTGCTGCTACCTGATAATCTGATAAGGAAGAGTTAGAATCTATCACCGCTCTGACTGTTGCACTTCCACCTTGAACATTTAATCCCATTGCAAATAATTCACAATCGATAGGAATAACTACCCCGTCATTTAGTGGAGTATTTGAGCCGTTACCAAATGCCCATTCAAAAGCATTAACATCTAAACTAGCATTATCTTCAGCCCATATAGAAAAAACGGTATATCCACTAGTAGAGGTAGTTGAGATTGTGACATCCCCTGTTCCAGCATCAGCACCAGTTTCAGAAATAGCTATCCCACTTCCTGCCAAAACTTTTCTTATGACAGCATTACCTGGAGTAGTCACATTTAGATCTTCTCTCCTGATTTCACCATCTAGAATTTGTTCACTTTCTATTTCAGTTTTGGCCAACTAAAGCTCCAAAAAAATGAGGCCGGAGCCTCCTAGTAATTAATATTCGTAATCAACTATTACTTTTGATTTTGTTTTCATATTGTATTCGAAAGTGATAACACCTGTAGCTTCATTAATAGTGTAATCATTCCCAGAACCAACTTCCATTCTCATACCATTTAAATAAACTCTTGCAGTCCCAGCTTTTACAGGAATATTTGAAAGAGCAGGTAAGACCGCTGAACCATTTGTAGTAGCAGGCTTTTCATGGAAAACTCTCTCAGTCCAATTGGCCGTTAATCCATCAACTAAACCTTTTAAAACCACACCTTGTTGAGCTGATAAAGCATCTGAAGTTCCACCAGTTACAAGGTCATTAATAATATCTGATGTTCTTATAATATCACTTGATTCAGTGTTATCAATTATATTAATTTTACCAGCACCATCTACACTGAAGTCAGTGATTGCAGCATTAACTACTAAATGATCTCCAACATTAAAAGCGATACTATCTAAAGTTCCAGCAACTGAAACATAAAAGAAATCACCAATTGCAGCACCATCTAAAGCTGTGCCCGCAGCTACCGAAGCATCAATTACACCCTGATAATGCATTCCACCTGTAAGGGCGGCACTGATAGCAGAATCAAGTTGACCCTTGTTTACAGCGTCTTCATTTGCCACACCAGCAGCAAGACCTGTTAATGTCGCATTGTTGTTTCCGGCTGTTAAATTTAAATTTGCACCATCCAAGAAGTCAGCTACAATCTTACCTTTGGTAATCGTAGTGTCTTGAATTTGTCTGGCCCCATCAATTTCTGTAATTGCCATAATAAACTTCCTTATTTATTACCAGTCAACATCAACTGATAAAATTTATATATAAAATATCTCCAGCTCTTAACTGTGTAGTGATCATTGTAATAGTATCACCACCAATTGAATAATTTGTACTATCTATCTCTAACCCGTTAAGTGAAATAACTTCACTATCTGTGTCAGGTATTCCCGACAAAACAATATCAGGAGCTAATAAAAATGCTGCATCAACAACTTGAGTCTGTTTATTTCTCTTAGACTTCTTAACTATGTCTAAGTTTCCAGTGAAAGGATTAAACGTAGTTGTCATGTCTTAACCACACTATGAATGAAACACTTAGTTGTGTCTGTATAATCAACAGTAATTGTAGCTACTGTAATAGTTGAGGCCTTATAAACATAAACCTCTTGTGTAGTTGTCGGATAAGTCGCTTGCATTTCATCATACACTACACCAGAAAGGATACTACCTGAAGATGCACTACTCCAACTACTGCCAACCACTTCAATTGCTGGTTTACCAGGTCTCGTAGGAGATTCGATAAACTTATCTTTCTCCATGTCCTTAATTGCATCATTAACTATTGCCATTATCATCCAACTTTAGTTGATGTTTCATAATAGACTTACCTAATTCAGCATAATACCAAGCTACCCATCTCTTACCGTCCTTTTGAATATCGAAATAACGAAAGTATGAAGCGAATTTAAGATTGTTTTGTAACATCTTAGTGCTTAACTCTCTTCTAGTTTTTGCTTCGATTGAAACAGGAATTAAAGTAGCTCTTTCCATTAATCTCTACTTAAAAGAGAGGGTCGTAGCGACCCCCTCATGTTTTATTTAATAATAATTATAGTGCTGTGCCAATCATAACGGCTCTTTTACCACTATCAAGAGCAGAAGCACCCCATAGAGAATCAAGAGAGTATCTTGTAGCAAGATTAGCAAGGTCTTTTTCAGATTGAAATCTTGGACCGAATTGTGCTGCATATCCTACAGATGATTGATGGAACATTAAAGATTTTAATGACTCAACATCGCTATGAACGATAACTGAAGCACCAAATACCTTCCCGATTTCACCGTTCATAATAGGTTGATTAGAACCATATTTAGAAGCATCGATGAAGTTAGAGAGCTTTAACATTTCTTTTTCTTGAGCTGGGTTAACAGCAAGAACTAACTCATTTGGATTGATGAATTGATTGATTAATAATTCTCTTGCATCGAGAATATCGGCTTCAGCAATAGTAGTTGTGTTAGCATAAGCGATTCTATGATCTGGAGCAGCAGCAGAAGCAGCTTCTAATAAATTAATTAGATACTGATCTACATCTCTGGCCATATCTTTAGATGCTCTTAGTAAATTTTCTTCAATTACTCTTACAACAGTTTGAACATTAGCAATATCTTCTAATAGCCATTGAACATACTTATGTTGATTAAGAGCGATAGTATCAGTTGCAATAGTGATAGCTGAAGCATCGGCCGCTGTGTTTTCACTTTTTGAACCAACTGTAAACCCACCCATTCTAGGAATTTCTACTGATTTAGAACCAGGAACTACTAGGTCTGAATAGTTGCTTACTAAAGGAATCATTTTAGATTCTTGTTGCAAATATTCTTGTGATCTTGAACTTATAACGTCAATAGCGGCTGCTACTGTTTCTGTTACACCTGTTAAAACGTCTGCCATGATATGCCCCTTTTACTTTTTAGTTACTTGCTTTATTGCTTGTAAAAATAATTCATCTTGCGTTAATTTTCTCTCTTTTGGAGCGCCTGAATTAGGTACAGCGTTGGTCATAGGAACTTGCTTATTAGAAAAAAGAAAGCCTTTCTCTAGTTTTACTTTCTGGTACGCATCTTCGACATTCTCGAATCGTGATTCATCATCACTTACTGTGATTAATCCTGTCTTTAATACATGATCGATAACATCTTCTATCGTTGCACCGTCTTGTAGCGGCTTATCAATTAATTTCGCTACAGTAAAATCTAAATTATTCTTTAAAGAACTCTTTTTCAAGCTATTGAAATCTTCCTTCAACTTCTCATTAAGAGTTTTGTAATCTTCTTTTTCTTCCAATAATGCTCTTTCGTTAGCTTCTCTCTCGAGCTTCATTCTTCGATTCTTATCAGCGTGACTTTTTGACTCCGATAAAATTCTTTCGTTAGTAGCTCTTAGTTTGCTAACTTCTTCCATTAATGACTTAACGTCCATGTTTTCGTTTGCAGGCTGTTCAGCTTGAACCTCAACATTTGTACTTTCTTGCCCTTCGACAGTTTCCATAAATACTCCTTGAACATTCGTTCTATTAAAATAATAGGGACTTTTCCCCAAATTGACAAATCACTGCTTTTTAATCGCCTCTTTTACTGCTCTCCGGAGGATAGCTTTAACCTTGTTCATGATTCCAGACTTAAACTTCTCGCCGTTTTTAGTCGGCAATAACCTTCTTTCGGGATTGTTTCCTTCACCTTCGTTGTGATATTTAGCGATCTTTGAATCAAACCTAATCCCTATTTTTCCTAATCGTTTCCAGCTTTTAAGATCATTGAACAACATTTCTCCGCTGTCTGTCATGTCTACGGGCTGAGATTTTCCCTTTTTCTTTGCGTATTGCTTTGAATACTTAACAAATTTATTCTTTCCAGCGACAGGAGAGAGTCCTTTTTGGATATTATCTTGGATAAGTTCGACAATCTCGGCCCTATGCTTAGGTTTAACAAATTCGTTCTTGATTTGTGGAATGATTTTTTTCAATGAAAGGTTTTTCTTAATTCTAATGGCCATTAAAGATAATCCTCTAATATGTCATCAATGCCTCTAACAATAGTTGTCCTGAACTGATTAGCGCCTTTTAATTTCGGAGTCACCTTTTCGCCGTTGTCGTTTGGGAGAAATGGTCGAGATGGAACCGTGTCGCCAGTGATGTGATTATAGGCTTTCTTTTTCTCTGTCTTATTTGTTACCTCTATCCTTACTCCGCTTGATGTGTTCTTTGCAAATAAAGACGGGAGCATTGATTCGGTAAGCCTTAGGTCTGCCTTACCAGAACCGACAAGATGTTTCTTAGTCTTTTTATAGTCCTTACTAAGCGCCTTGAACTTTTTGCCAGTAACAGGACTTTTCTGGTTTTCTGTATCGTTAAAGATTGCGTCCAGGAGATAATTTCCTATCATTTCCTTTGCTTCTTTACGATTGGAGCGGGGAACTTTCTTTAACTTCTCCGTTAAATCCAGCTCGTAACTTATCTTGTCCAATTGAATCGGCATTGCTTGAATCTCCCATTGTGAACTTATCTAAACGTGACTGATTTTCTTTTTCAATGTCTGCCAGTTTATCCTCGGCTTTCTTGTCATCTAAGTTAGGGTCAATCATTTGTAAGGCTTCAACCTTTGTTATTAACCCCATATCTAAACGCATCTTAATATTAGCAAGTGTTTCGTTATCGGAAATCATTAGCTTGGCTTTCGGGAACACAACCGTTAGCTTTTCGCTTTGCTTTCTGACTAACTGATAGGCTTCTAGTATGTCTATGACTTCCTGTTCAACCTTTGTGTAAACTCTTTGATTTCCTGTAATTTGATCGGAGACGTCAGCATTTGCGATAAGTCTTTCTAGCCCAGATGAAAAGTTCTGATTGCCCCCACTGATTCCTTGCGCCTGTATTCCATGCTCGGACAAAATATCTGCTGCATAATTGTTAACAGTTTCTTTCATTCCCGCCAGGTCAGGATTAGGGTTGATGTACTTGGCGTCCGCTTGAGTGTCTGCCCCTTGAATAATCGGGAGAGTCATCGCCGTGGTCATTCCACTGTGCATAGTTTCGAGAACCATATCTTCTGGCATTGTAATCACCAACTGCCCAAATCCTTGAAGCGCGCTTGATGTTAATAAGTCAGAGTTTAAAACATTATATGTGATTGATTGCTGAGTAAGCTGATTAAGAAAAGGCAAATCTGTTGATGATGATTTCGACCTGTAAACGAAAGGCAGTATTCCTAAAGGATTTATTCCGTTCTCATTCCCCTCGATCACCTCTCTCGATATGCTAGCTGTTTTATTATTGCGCGACATTTTCCAGACAGCGTGGAAGTCCTTTGTCCACATTGCGAACTTCTTAACTTCCGCGCTCGAGTCGTCTTGATTCTCGGAAAGATTCTGCTCTATTCCGTCAGCGTTTGAATTGGCATTATGCGTAATCTCCGTATCTGGATAATTAAGAACAACCGCCTCGATTTTACCAGATTGCTCGTTTCTTTTAACGAAACCAACGAAGCCTTTAATGGAGTGAAACATAGGTTTTTCATCTATCTTATTGACCCACAGTAAACCATATCTTTGACGATTAAAGTCTCTGTCAAATTCGCTCATAGTAGAATCAAAGTCTGCATCGTCTAGCATTTCGGCAAGGCTGTCTGTCTGCTCGCCGTAATCTCTTATCGGGCTGTCTTTATATGCCTTGGATATTTTACTTAGAATCTTATTAGAAACCGAAATATCGGAAACACGCATCGCGCTCCATGACTTCGGGAATAGTTCTTGTAATCGCTCCAGGATATAATCTCTCTGACCACCCTCGGCGACCTTGTATGATTTATACTCGGCACGCCTCCTGTCCTGGAATTGCTCGGTTTCTATTTCGTCGATAAGTTTTTTCGCTACGTCAAAATCTCTAATATCCATTTGCTTTCCTTAGCTTAATTTAATTGATGTTCTTGATTTTCCGGTCATTGGTTCGATTTTCCATGCTCCATAACCTAACGTGTCAGATATATGAGTAAGAAGTTTAGCTTCGCCTTTCTGATCTAACTTATTGTCTTTCCATGCCACTTGCTCTAGGTCATTTATCAGTTTCTTGCACTTGCTGTTAATTTTAATACGATTAGCACTGAGAAGTCTATTCACGTTGTTAACCCTGTCTGTTACGAAAGGATTGAACACGTTTTCAACATAAAAACCATTGGCCTTTAGAATATCAAAGTCAGATTGTCCCGAGGTCTTTCTATTGCCTCCTGTCGAATCTGGGATAACTCTAAGTCCAGCGTAACCTCTCTGTTTAAGTTCTTTGCACATCTTAAAGGTGTCAGAATTTCTCAAGAATACCTCGTCGAATACATGAATCTGGTTATTGATGACCTGGAAAACCGTTGCCGTCATTGGATCAACGTTAAAGTCCATTCCAATAAATACTATTCCTGGTCTTGCTTTATGTCGTCAGAAGTATGAATATCTCTATCAAATTCATAGTAAGCCGTTCCATCATCGCCATCTAAAAACTCTCCTGATAAGAATCTTAATCTTTCCTTTTCTGGTAACTTAGAAAGAATGTTCTTTATGTAGTCAGGGTCTATGTTATCGATATTATCTTGCGGGTTCATCATGATAGAGACGTATTCACTAGGGTCTAGTTCCATTTCGCTATCAGGGTGCCAATGCTTTATAAATAGCCAATAAGACCAGTGTTTTTTATTAGGCGGGTTTTCATCGTAAAAGACTTTCTTTTGTAGTGAGTTCTTCTCAGCAAGTCTCGTTAATGCAATATTGACCGATGATAAAGGAATCTCTGAACACTCATTAAAATATAGCGTCGAGTATTCGTTTCCAAGAATCTTCTCTACTCTCGCCTTGTCATCTAACCCGCCGACCCAAATCTCTGAGCCGTTAGGGAGCTTAATATAGTAATCAGTATTATTTGTCGTGTAAGCCAGCTCTGGAAAGCATATTGAAAACACCTTTGGAAGCGTGTCTAGCCAGATTGCTCTTTTTGCGTGATTGAATTTAAGTCGTAAGATACAATGTCTTGATTTTGTTTTACAAGCGCGAACGATAACCGCGTAACATAGAATGAAAGTTTTTCCTGAGCGGGATCCTCCGTAGAGCATACAATGCAAGGCACCTGATGCCAGTAACAAAGTAGCTTTAACCTGTATGATTGTCTTTTTGAATATGTTGTCAGAGATTTTCGTCCTCTTTTTTTAATTCGATGGTCGAAACATTTTGATCTATTTCTTGCTTATCCTTCTGGTCTAAAAACTGTTTTCCTAACCAAATAGCCATCGCGACATTCTTCTCAGACATT
>Ga0114918_10002450_pt1 | contig 16638 bp, 14 predicted proteins | sample LantaG_FD_87015 | JGI IMG/M metagenome (GOLD analysis project Ga0114918, IMG submission 87015) | Deep subsurface microbial communities from Baltic Sea to uncover new lineages of life (NeLLi) - Landsort_02402 metaG | ecosystem: Environmental > Aquatic > Marine > Oceanic > Sediment | place... | reverse complement strand
GGGCTCCAGCTCTGGCGAAAGAGAGGGGGACAAGGCGAACGCTGGGTGGACGCGCAATCGTGCCCCGGAAATGACGAACGAGCTCTCTTCTGCTCTACGATGGCGCCCTCCCCCTTTTTTTTCCTTCCTTTCTTCCCTCGCCCCCCCCCCCTCCTTCAAAAAAAAACCAGGCCCTCTCCCTTCGCTCCTTCGCCGCAGAGGCCGCGCCCCCGGCCTCCACCTCCGGCGGCGACGCCCTCGACTGGGACGCCCTGGCCCAACTAGTCACCTCGGACGAGGGCAGGAGGGAGCTCGCCTCGCTGCGCTCCGCGCTGGCCGAGGGCGCCGAGAAGCTCGCCGCCAAGGCCACGGCGGGCGGCAAGGCGCCCGACTTCGCCGCCGCGGCCGCCAGCGTCGACCCCGCCGTGCTCTCTGTGCTCAAGAGCGCGTACTCGGGCCTCAAGCTTCCCGCCCTCGACCCCGCCGCCTCGGTCAAGGCCGTCGAGGACAAGTTTGGCCCGATCATCGCCGCGGCCAGAGAGCTCGACGCCGCCTCGGCCTCTCGGCTCGCCGCTCTCCAGAAGGAAGCCGCGGCACTCGCGGCCGACATCTCGAAGCTGCGGTCGTCGACGATCGACGAGGAGCTGGCCGCGGACCCGAAGACGGCCAAGGAGATCGACGCGGAGATCTCGGCGGGGAGCTTTTACTAAAAGAGGAGGGAGAGAAGAACGAGAGAGGAGAGGAAAAGAGGCGGTAGAGAGAGAGGAGAAGAACAAGGGATTATTCATCTTCAAGCCCTCGTGTTTCTCCCCGTCGTTCTCGTGCCTGGACCCCCCGTGTGTAGAGAGAAAAAAATAGTGTTTTGAAAGATGATGGCATGCGGGGGAGAGGGGGGGAGGGGGGAGAGCGAGAGCGAGGAAAGAAGGGAGAGAAAGAGAGATAGTTCGAGTTTGTCCTTCGAGGACGCTTTGGAACCTTTTATTTTCGCTCGCCACTTTTTCTTGGAAGTTGAAAAAAACTTGTTTTTTCCCGCGCATCGGTCCGTGCCTGCGCTTGTCTTCTTTTTTCTTTCCTATCGACGCAACGCGTGCGTGTCTAGAATCTCCATTCGAAAGCAGGAAAGCATAGGAATTCCGGCAGTGACGAGAGATGTTTCGGGGTCCGTCGATTGAGCTTCGACGGGGGCATGCCCTCGCACGACCGAGAGCGCAACCGACGGCGGTCGTCGCCCGTCGACCGCTTCCTCTCCCTCTCCCTCTTCCTCCTCGACAAAAAGCCCTTCTGCCCCCTCCGAGAGCCGCCTTCACGCACTCCTCGGGCGGCAGCGTCCTCTACTACAACGCGGGAGGAGGCGGTGGCGGCGGCGGTGGCGGTGAAGCCTCTCCTTCTCCTTCCCCTTCTCCTTCTTCCCCTCCGCCGGCGCTCCCGGCCACGACCGCCCTCGACCCGGCCGCCACCCACGCCGCCGCGGCCGACGCCGGCGCCGCCCTCGCCAGCGACCGGGCCGGCTGGCGCATCCTCCTGCGCGGGGCGGTCGCCGGCGGCGTGACGACGCTCGCGACCGCCGCCGCTCTGTCGGCGGCGGTCGCCTGGTGCGGCGGCGGCGGCAGCTCCGTCTCGCTGTCGCCCTTTGCGCCCTCGGCGGCGTTCTCCGCCGCCGCGTCGACCGCGAACAACGCGTCGATCACCGCCGCCACGCTCGCCATCGCGCTCGTCGCGCAGCCGCTTGGGCTCGCCGCCGCCGCGGCGGCCGGGGGCGAGGCCTCGGCGGCGGCGTGGGTCTCCGTCGGGTGCGCCGTGCTCGAGCGGAGGACGAGGCCCGGCGTCGGGGCCGGGGCCGGGCTCCTCGCCGCGGCCGCGCGCGCGGCGGCGCTCGTGGGGCTGGGCCAGGCCCTGGGCGCGGCCCTCGCGGCCTTCGCCGTGGTCTCCTGGGCGAGGCTGCCCTTCCTGGGGGCCTTCGCCTCGGCGGCGCTCGCCGGGCCCTGGGCCTCGCCGATGGCGGCGTCGCACGGCGCGGCCAGCACGTCCTCGCTGCTGCTCTGCCTCGCCGCGAGGGCCGCGGTCGGGGATGGCCTGGTCGCCGCGGGGAGCCTGCAGGCGCGCTCGGCGAGGTGCGTCCCGGGCAGGACCCTGGCCTCGTGGCCGCTCTCGGCGGCGGCCGGCGCGCTGGGGCTGGGCCACTCGGCGGCGATGCTCTCGCTCGCGGCGCTCGTCGGCGCCTCGGCGCTCTGCGCCGCCCGCTCGCTGGCGTCGTCCCCCTCGCTCGGGTCGTCGGCTTCTTCCTCGGCCGTCGTCGCGGCGCTCTCGGCCTCGCTGCTCGCCCCGGCCATAGCCGCCGTTGCTCTCTCTGCCCTCGCGGGCGGAGCCGCCGGCGCGCTGCTCGTCTCTCTCGTCGGGTCGCTGCTCCACGGGCGGACCGGGGTCGACATCGTCCTCGCCGAGAGCGCGGCGAGAGCGAGTGTGCGGGAGGCCGCGAAAAAGGTGCTGGCGAGAGCGAGGGTGCGGGAGGCCGCGAAAAAGGTGGTGGCCAGGGGAGGAGGGGTGGCGGCGAGGAGCGGGGTCTCGAACGTGCTCCCTTTCGCGTGGCGGAAGAGGAGGGAGAAGCACGGGGGCGAGGGAGAGGGAGGGGGAGGGGAGCAACGTCATCGAGCGCACCACCACGACCACCAGTAGAGAATGAAGAAGAAATGTTGATTGTGTGAAAAAAAAAAACGAATCACCTTTTTTTTTCCATTCCGTCTTTTGCGACAGCTGCGGCTGCTTTTCGCTTTTTCTCCGTTTGAACAGCGCTCGTCACCACCCCCCGGACAAGACCCCCCCCCCACCCCCAACAAAAACAACAATGGCAGCTGGGACCCTCGACCCGAGCCAGCTCGCTCACGCCTGCAGCTGGGAACCGGTGCGTTTTGTCGTTTTTTTTTTTGGCGGAGAGAGAGAGAGAGGGGACGCGAGAGAGACTTCCGTTGACTTTATTTTTCTCCCTCTCGCGCTGGAAGAGCAAGGGACGGATCAGCACTGCCCTTCACCTCACCTCACCTTACCTTGCTCTCCCTCCCTTTGTCCCTTCTTTTTATCCTCTTAAACGATTCTTCAAAAAAAGGGAGAGATCGGCGGCGTTGGAGACGTCGGAGGAGCGCAGAAGAGCAGGGGCAGCAGGCCGTTTGCCCGCTTCTTCCGGCGAAACGACAGCGGCAGCGCCGGGACCGGAAAGCTGTCCAAAAACGAGGCCGCCGCGCTCCTTCGCCAGGCTCAGCACGAGGCCGCCTTCCTCAGGTCTCTGGTCCAGGAGCAGGCAGCGAGGCTTCAGCTTGCAGCGGAGGAAGCTGGAGCGGCGGCGGTAGCAGCGTCAGCGGCAGCGGCGGCAGAGAGGGAGCGGGAGCAGGAGCAGCAGAGATGGCGGGAAGGCGGCGGCGTCGGCGGCGGCTCGGCCTTGCTCTCTTCTGTCGACCGACAGCAGCGACAAGAACAGCAGCAGCAGCAGCAGTTGCTCTTGCAGCACCGCCTCAACTACCTCGAGGTGCGCCACGAGCTCCTGATCGACCTGTGGACCCTGCGGGTGCTCGACAACGAGGTCCTAGGGCAGCAGCACCACTGCTGGGCCGGAGCTGGCGCTGGCGGCGGAGGCCACGGGTGAAAAGAAAAAGAAAAACACAAGAAACGGAAGAGAGAGAGAGAGAGAGAGGCGAGATTTTTTGTCTTGTTTTTTTTGTAATTCATTTAATTTCACATTTCCCCTTCCACCCAGTCATCCGCAAGCGAAGACCGCAGTCGCATCGGCAGCGAGCGCGTCGGCTTCCGCGTCTAGACAGTCGACGAGGCCAAAGTCTTCGCCCCCGGAGCCGGCGCCTCGAGCTCCTCCTTCGTTGTCGCTGTCGTCGCCGCTCCAGCCGCCTTCTCGCCGCCGCCGCCTGTTCCGGTTCCGGTTCCGCGGCCGCCTCCTCACTCTTTCGCGCTCGTCGTCGTCGTCGACGTATTGCTTGTCGTTGTGTCGCCTGTCGTTCTCTTCGCGGCGGCGGCGGCGGCGAAGATCATCGTCGCGCCTGCAGCTCCTGCTCCGCTCTCGACTTCTTCTTCCCCTCCGTTCGTCACGGCTGCGCTCGCGGCTACGCTCTCGTGGACTTCGCTCTCGGCTCCTCTTCCTCCTCTGCTCGTCGCCGCGGTCGTCGTGGCGGTCGCCGCGGCTCCTGTCGTCGTGCCTGGACTGCTGCTGCTGCTGCGGCTGCTGCTGCTGCTGCTGCGGCTGCTGCTGCTGCCTCCCCTCTTCTTCCTCTCGCTGCTGCTGCTGTCTAACCATCTGCTGGTAGAGGCGGAAAGAGGAGGGGGGAGGGGGAGGAGGAGGAGAAGGCTGCGGCCCCGGCTGCCGCTCCTTTTTCGTCCCCTCCTCCTCCTCCTCCTCCTCCTCCCCAGAGGAGGACGGAGGGGAAGATGCCTGCCGGAGTAGCGGCGGGATCGAAGACCGCAGCGAAGACGGCGAGGGGGAAGCGTGAGGAGGAGGAGGAGGAGGAGGAGGAGGAGGAGGAGGGACAGGAGGAGGAGGGGCAGGGGGAGCATTGTGCGGCCTTTGGTAATGGCCTCCCTCCTCCTCGTCCTCCACTGTCCTCTTCATCTTCTTCTTCTTATTCCTCTTCTTCCTCTTCGCCTCAGGAAGCGGAGGCGGCAGGGAGGTAGCGGCGATGGGGCGCGCCTGCGGCTGCGGCGGCGAAGGCTCCGGCAGCGCCTCTCCTTCTCGTTCTTCCTCTTCTTCCTCCTCCTCCTCCTCGGCGACGGCCTCGGCCTCTCCTTCCGTCTGGCACCCGGCGTCCCTCTGCTCCCTCCTTCCTCCTCCTCGCCTTTTCTCTTCGTGGTTCGATGCTGCTGCTGCTGATACTGCTGCTGCTGCTGTCTGGCACGCGGCGTCTCTCCGCCGCTCCGACCTCAGCAGCTCCCGCTCCCGCTCCTGCTCCTGCCGCCTCTTCTCCGCCTCCTCCTCCTCCGCCGCTGCCGCTGCCGCCGCTGCAGCCAAGCGAGCAGCGGCCTCGACGGTCCCTGCTGCGTCCCGCGTGCGCTCCTGCTCTTGCCTGTCGAGGAGCACTTTCAGCTCCGCGGCGGCTTCCTTGGCAGCTCGAAGCTTCTCCTCCGTCGACTCTCGGATTTTCCTGAGCTCCTCTGCGGCCTTTTCGCACGCTCTCTCGGCCGCCCTCGCCCGCTTCTCGGCGATCTCTGCAGCCACTTCGCGCTCCATTGCGCACGAGTAGCGCCCGTTGGCGTCGGAGAGGAGAGGACGAGCTTCCGCTGCTGCTGCCGCTGCTGCTGCTGCGGTTGCTGCGTCTTCGTCGGAGGAGGTGGTCGTCGCCGCCGTCGTCGCCGCCTCCGGGGGCTTGACGGCTGAACGCTGCATCAAAGGCTGAGCTTTTTCCCTCTCTATTACGGCGCTCTGCTTCTTTGAGTCACAGCGTAGCAGCGATTCAGTGATTCAGAGATGCAGCTACAAAGAGGTGAAGATCGAGGCGAAATGAAAGCGATACAAAGAGCCGACCTCGTGTCGCGAATGCGACCCGAGTGCTTCTTTCTTCCTCTCGCCAGTGGATAGGCTTCATTTTTTCAGACGACGAAGAAAAAGATCCGAGAAATTTGAAAGGAAAAATCGCGACCTTTTCCTCCTCTCTTCCTGCGGCACTAGCGCAATAATGATCTCGCTCGCGCGCTTGCGAAGCCCCAAGGTCCAGCAGCAGCGACTGGTGGACGCGAGCGCCTCGAGAAGAGGCGGCAGCGTCGGCCATCGGGGCAACACGCCGACGATCGCCTTCTTATCTTCGCCGTCAGTGTCGACCCGACCTCGTGTTCGCTCCGCCTCCACCCCAGCGACGACCACGACGCGCCGTCCCTGCTCCGTCGCAGCCCGCGCGACTCCCACCAAGCCCATGCCGGCCTGGGACGGCATCTACAACTTCGTAACGAAGCGCAATCTCGAGACCGTCTCCCCTCGCGAGGCCTTCGCCCTCGCCTCGAAGAAGGGCTGGGTTGTCGTCGACGTCCGCCCGCGCAAGCGGCACGAGCAGTCGGCGCCCGACCTGGGCGACGGCATCGCGTCGGTCCCGCTGTACGACACGCCGGACTTCTCGAAGCCGTCGCTGACCCGCTACCTCCGCGCGGCCATCTTGGCCTCCCAGGGCGTCGCGCCAGTCGAGCAGAACGAGGAGTTTGTCGAGAAGATTCTGGACCTGCTGAGCAGCGGCGGCGGCGGGAAGAGGGGCCTCCTGATGCTCTGCGAGGTCGGGGGCTCGCTCACGCCCACGGCGAGCTTCCCGACGGGCAAGACCTCGAGGTCCCTGCAGGCCGCGTTCAGGGCGCTCGAGGCCGGCGTCGAGTCGGCGAAAGTGAAGCACGTCGGCGGCGGCTGCTTCGCGTGGGCTGGGGAGGGGGAGGGGGAGGGGCTTCTCATGACCGCAGAGTACGACGCGAGCGGGGTCGGGAGGACGCCCGGGATCGTGAGCCAGGAGCGGAAGAAGTGAGGCGAGAGGCGGAGGGGCAGCGGAGTGTAAGGAGGACTCGAGTTTTTTTTTTCCGCTCTCGACGGGCTCAAATAACTTTTTTCACATTTCCATTCAGGGAGGACATGGACGGCTTTTTCCTGCTTTCCGTTCCCCGGCGTCGCAGCTCGCTCCCCTTTTCTCGATGGCTCAAACACGCCTCCTCGCTCAGGTGCGCTCCTCTTGTCTAGATGGAGAAATGAAGAAAATATGAAGAAGCAGAGAGGCAGAGAGAGAGAGAGGAGCAGGCAGCGGGCGAGGGCAAAGGTGCCTCGAACTCTGCTGCCGAGGACCATGCTTTGCAAGGCACGCTCATCTGGAGGGGCCTCCCTTCCCTCTTCTTGCCTCTCCCACCGCAGGCGAGCATCAGACACGGGACCATCTGAGCCATCTCAGTGCAAAGAATCTGCGGAAAACAGCGACGAGGCGGCCCTTTTCGCTCGCGGAGAAGCAGGAGAAGCAGGGCAGAGTGATGATGGGAAGAAGCCCCGTTGCTCTCCATCTTCCTCTTCCTTGCAGCGCCACTGCCTCTCGGACGGTGCCATCCTCCTCGTCGAGGAGGCTGAGCTCGATGATGGCCTCATGGTGAGTACGAGGGAGAGAGAGATGGAGAGATGGTGAGAGAGCGGGTGGGCAAGATGCCTGTCGAAGACAATGCTTCCGGAGGAAAAGCTCACGAGAAAAAAAAACCCTCACTATGTCAGCTCTCCTCGCCCTCTCCTCTCGTCTACGTCCCCGCCGGGGACTCCTGCGCCTCCGTCGTCGTGGGCTCCATCCACAACCTCGAGGAGGTCCTCGAGAGAGTGATAGCCGGTGCCGGGGCGGCCAGCGGAGACGAGGCAGGAGGAGGAAAAGCGTTCTCTTCGTCGGCCTCCCCTCGCTCGGCCTTTTCCTCCTCCTGCGCCTCCGACTCGTCGTCCCCGTCCTCCTCCTCCTCGCCCCCGCTGCCGCCCATCTCGTGGGCGGACTGGGCAGCGCAGGTCTCCTCCGGGCGCGGGGCGACCCTGGCCGCCGAGGCCGTCCTTCGCGCCGCCGTGGGGCGCGGGGGCCTCGGCCGCGAGGGAGGCGGAGGGGGCGGCGGCGACGGAGGAGGCGGGAGCAGGGACCTCCTCTGCGAGCTCTCCGGCTCCTTTGCCCTGGCCCTCTACGACGGCACGACGGGCGGCGTCCTCGCCGCGGTCGACCCCGCGGCGTCGAAGCAGCTCTGGTTCGCCCCGCTCGAGGGGAGCGGCGGCGGCGGGTTCGCGTTCACCAACGACCCGCGCCGCGCCGCGGAGCTCGCCGCCACGGAGGAAGCGGAGAGGGCAGCCGCCGCCTCCGCCGCCGCCGCCGCCTGTTCGTCGTCGCTCTCGCGCTCCTCCTCCGCGGACGGCTCGGAGAAAGCGCGGTCGCCCCGCGCGGCGTCCGCAGCCGCCGTCGTCGGTGGCCTCGCGGCGGCGCTCAGGGGGGCAGGAGGGGGCGGCGGGAGCTCTTTCTCTTCGTCGCCCGCCGCCGCTTCTTCGTCGCCTCCCGCCGCTGCTCTCGGCGGGATCTCCGCCTCCACCGCCTGGCGCCCCGTCCCCGCGGGGCACTTCGTCGCCGACAGGGCCTCCTCCTCGAGGAGCTCCTCGCTCCCGCGCCTGCGGCAGTACGCGCTGTCGCGCGAGCAGCTGGCGTCGCGCCGCAGGAGCGACGAGGGGAGCGCCTTCGCGACGATGACGGCGACGACCGGAACGACGGACGAGGACGGCGACGAGGAGGAAGAAGACCAAGACCCGGAGGAGGATGCCTTCGCGGCCAAGGCCGCGGCGGGGGCCTTTGGCGGCAGCCACTCCTGGGAGCGCGGCTCGAGCTTCGAGAGCGACGATTTGCTCCTCGGGCTCGGAGGAGGCGGTGCCCGCCAGCAGCAGCAGCAGCAAAATAAGCAGCTGCAGCAGCGGCAACGCTCTGCAGCGGTGGCATTCTTCTCCGCCTCGAAGCTTGCGTCGCTCCTTCAGGGCGGGAGGAGCGGGAGGAAGAGGGGGAGGAGGAGGGGGAGCAGCAGGAGCCCCTGCGGAGGGGAGGGCGAGGACGAGGGCGACGAAGAAAACCGCTCTGCGTCTCCCTCCAGGGCGATGACTGCCGCCGTTGTCGCCGCGGGGGCGAGCCAAGGGGGCCTGCGCATCTTCACGGGGAAGGAGCAGCAGCAGCAGCAGCAGGAGCAGCAGCGCGGCGGCGTCGGCGGAAGCGGAAGGGGTGGTCAGGCGACGAACAGCCTCTGATAATAACAACTTGGCCTTTCCTTTTTGAGCCCTTTTTTCCCATTATCCCTCATATTACCACGTTCGCTAGCGCTTCCAAGGTGTACAAGTGCGAGAACGCGCGCGCTCTTTTTACCCTTCTACCGAAAAAGCAGCACACACAACAGAGAGACCCCTCCTTTTTGACTTTTGACACTTTTTTAGACTAGATCAAACACCTCCAAAAAACAACACTGCCGTGAAATGAATGAGCCCCCCCTCGCCCCCTCTCCTCTGCACCCCTTTTTTTGTACCCCTTAGCTTGGAGAGAGAGAGAAAGAGAGGTATCAGAAAGCGAGCGCACACTCGATGAAGAAAACAAAGCAAACAGTCAAATAATGTTTTTTTTTTTGAAGACAAAAAAAGATCTCCCGCCTCCATCTAGCTCTCTCTCTTCACGAAAGAGCTCCCCTTCCTCCTCCTCTCTCTTTCCTCCCTCGCCAATCTCGCCGACCTCGCCGGATGATCGCTGAACGCTCCCTCGACCCGCGCCCCCGAGAACAGAGCCTCGGCCTCCCTCTCGGCTCCCTGCCCGATTCTCTTGAACCGGTCGAGGTTGACGAGGTCGTCGCGGAGCGTGTACGCGTGGACGGCGAGCTCGTGCTTCGCGGCCCTCGGCACGAGCGACGAAAACGCGGCAACGCTCTCGTCGTAGTCGCCGGCGGCGATTCCTCCTCCTCGTCCCTGCGGGAAGTCGAGCACCTGCGCCACCGAGGGCCGATGGCGTGCGCGTATCCCGCCACGCGCTCGAGCCCGGCGTCGGAGAGGAGGTCCGCGAAGGTCAGGGGCCCGGCGCCGCCGCCGCCTCGGCCGCCCCGGCCGTCGTCGGCGCTCGGGGGCCACCACGCCGCGCCGCCGGGCACGACGAGCCTCCCGTCGTCGACTAGCTGCACCAGCGGGACCCCCTCCGCCACTCCTCTGTCCCCGTTTCCTCGCCTCCTGTGCGCCTCGGCCAGGGCTCCCGGCTCGAAGCACTGCAGGAAGGTCGGCGCGCGCAGCCATCGCGGGTCGGTCTTGAAGTCGGAGGACGGTCTTTCCAGGCGGGACGCGAACCCGTGCCTCTGGAGGACGGTCGCGACCGCTTCCACCATCGCCGCTGGATCCGACGCGCAGTGAGGGAGCGTCTCCGAGTGCCACAGCGGGTGCTTGGCCTCGACGTGGACTCCCACGACGCGGCGCGGGAGAGGAGGAGAAGGGGACAGAGACGAAGAGGTGTCGTTCCACCTGCGCCCGCCGCCGTCGACGGGCACTCTCGCGGCGAATTTTGCGAATTCGTCGAGCGTCACGAGCGGGAAGAGGCCGTCAAACTCCCTGGTCCTGCCCAGGGTCTCGGCTTTCGCCTGCCTCGCCCGCAGCGTCCTGAACTCCGCAAGCGTTAAATCGGCGGCGAAGACGCCCCTTTCGAAAGTAACGCCGTCGATCTCTCGCGTTCTGCTTTTTGAGGCTCCGAACTTGGGGGCCGCGTCCGTGGAGCGCGAGAGGTCGGCGTCGTGCCGGCAGACGAGAGCGCAGTCTCTAGTGAAGACGGCGTCGCACTCGATGAAGTCGGCGCCCTGTTTTTTTTCCCACCGTTTTTGGTGAGGTCGAGGAAAAGGGGGAGAAAGGAGAGGTGAGCTGTCGTCCAAGAGCGGCTAGGTTGGCAAGGTCACGCGAAAAAAGGTTTGGCCATCGAAGCCCGAAGGCTTCGCTACCCTATAACTTTCAACGCGCCGCCGTTCAAAATGCTCGTGTGGAAACTCCCTCATCTTCCAGCGGATATCGTCAGCGTCTCGCATCCCTGACAATAAGGCAATCGCGAAGAAGGACGCAGCGTCGCGAGCGCCATCGAAGGCCCAGTGGGAAAATGGGCGCGGGGAGGGCGAGCGAGCGCTCTCTCATCCACTCGGAAAAAAAAAGATGCGACCTTTTTCAACTCTCGCAAGCACCGCTGGAAACCGGAAAAAAAGCAAGCACCTGCTCGACAGCGAGCTTGTAAGCCTGCATAGTATGCTCGGGCAGGAGGCCGCTGGCGCCGCGATGGGCGAAGGCATACGGAGGCTCCGGGAAGGCGAGCGTTTGCTGCTGCGGCAGCGATGATGGCTGCTTTTCCTTGGCTTCTTGTCCCCAGACAGCTGCGAGCAGGAGCGTGAAGAACGCCACGAGCCGTGGCCTGAACCACTTTCTCCCTCGCTTCCGCGAGGAAAGGGACAGCGGCGATACCCTCAGCATGACCTTGGAGAACGACGACGACGAGCCGCCGCGCTCGAGGGCAGTCGCGGAAGAGGAAGATGAGAGCATAGTTTTGTTTTTTTTGGTTTCTCCGGGTTCGAGAATCGAGAAAGGAGAAAAGCGCTTCGATCGGTTTCGCGTTTCTGGGCCCGAGCTGACAGCTCTATAAATAGTCGCTCATCGTGAACAGTAGTACAGCGGGCCTCATTAACAAGTAAGGGAGAGAGGGAAGAAAGCAAGCAAGAAGGAGGGCGGAATGGCGGGGACCGAAAAAGAAAAGTGGGAAAAAACCTTTTTTTTTCTTCAAAATTTGATTCTTTATTCGACCCTAATAGGTCCGAAACTCCACCGGCAGCTCCGGCGGCGGCGTCGCCACGGACCGCACGAACCGCCACGCCGCCCTCCTGCTCCTGCTGTCGCCTTGGGCGTCCGCTGCGGCCAGAAAGTCGGCGGGCGCGCGCGAGCCCACCGCGTGCGCCCTCGCGAGCCGAAGGGCGCGGAGAGGGTCGATGACCGCCTTCGTCGCCGCAATTCTTCCCGCTCCCCTTCCGCCTCCTCCGCTCTCCTCCTCCTCGCCGCCGTCGTCGTCCCCAAGCAGCGCGTCGACCCTCCTGGCCGCGTCGTTCCTCGCGGCCCGCAGCGAGTCCCTCGCCTCGGGGGGAACCAACGCGTCGATCCGCGGGGGGGCCGCGGCCGCGGCGGAGGCCGAGGCCGAGGCCGCCGCCGAGAGCAGGACGCCGCCGACGTTGCAGCCGCCTCCGAGGCCCGTCCTCGCCGCCGCGACGACCAGCTCCTCGGCGGGCTCGTGGCCCAGCGCGGCGGCGGCGGCAACGAGCGCCGAGGCCGCGGCCGCCCTCCTCCTGGGGCGGATCTCGCTCCCGCGGGAGGAGGCGGCGGCGGCGAGGAGCTCCGAGAGCTCGCTCTGGCTGAGGCCGGCCCCCTCCGCCTCCGCCTCCGCCTCCGCCGCCCCCGCCCCCGCCCCGGCTCGCCGCGCGCGCCACCTCCGGGCAAGGGCCGCGGAGGCGAACGCCAGGGCCTGCGCCGCGGGGCCTGGGGAGCGGAGCAGGCCGGCGAAGGCGGCCGCCGCGAGCCTGCTGTCGCTCCTGCGGCCGCGGCTCGAGAGGAACGCGACGCGCTGCGCCGCGCGGTCCGCGGAGGAGAGCGACGGCGGGGAGGGGGCCAGCAGGGCGTCCGCCGCGCCCGCCGCGTCGAGGGAGACGTGCCACGTCGCCCCCGAGGCGCGGTCGAGGAGGATCCCGCGGGGGGTCAGCAGCCAGCGCTCGCCGCCGCCGCCGCTCCTCTCCAGATCCGCAGGAGCGGAAGAAGGGCGGGCGCCGGCGGCGGCCGCGGCCTTTGCAGCTGCTGCGAGAGAGGAGGGCGCGCTGCTCGCCGGCAGCCCTTCTCCCGCTACTTCGACTCCCACCCCGGCGTCATCGCGGAGCCAGCCGGGAGGGAGAGAACGAGAGGAGATGGGGCGGCCGCCGCCGCCGCCGCCGCCGCCGCGACACGCGACGACCCCCGTGGCGGCCCTCCCCCCTCCGCCCCCGCCGCCGCCGGGGCGGCGCGCAGGGCTCGGGTCGAGCAGCACCGCCGCGGGGCTGCCCCCCCGCAGCCGCACGAGCAGCCCGTCGACCGAGGCCACCAGGAGGGGCCCGCCGCCGTCCTCGGGAGGGCGGTCGGCGGGGCGCCTTCGGCCCCCCGCCGCATCTGGCCTCTCGGGGGCGGGAGGGAGCGGGAGGTCAAAGGCGCGGGCGGCGCCGTCCCTCGTGATGCGATAGACCCCCGCCGTTCCCGCCGCCGCGCCCTCCCCTCCCGCTCCCGCTCCCGCGCTCGTCCCTCTCCCCGCGGCGGCGGCGCTGATGACGATAAACACCTCCTTTCCCGCGGAGAGGACGGCGCCCTGCGTCGGGACGGCCGAGGAAGGGGGTCCGAGGGAAGAGCGAGGAGGAGGGGAAGAGCCCCTCGCTGCCGCCGCCGCCGCCGCTGCCGCCGCCGCCGCTGCTCGCGTCGAGGCTGCTGCCGCCTCCCGCGGCAAAAAGGGCGGGAGCCGCGTGAAGCCCCTGGGCGCGAAGCGGTACGACTGGACCCAGCCCGAGGACAGGAGAGGAGCAGCGACAGCAGCAGCAGCAGCAGCAGCTTTCGAAGTCGAGGCTGCCGCTGCGGAGGCGGAAGAGTAGCTGCTCCTGTTGCCGTCGCCCGTTTCGCTCTCGCCTTCCTCCTCCTCCTCTTCCTCTTCTTCTTCTTCTTCTTCGCCGTCGTCGACCTCCCTCGCCTTCTCCGCTCTCGCCCTCCTCCTCGAAGCCACCCCTACGGCCAGCACCGCGGAAGCCTCGTCCCAGCTCCACCACCCGACGCGGACGGAGACCGCAGCGGCGGCAACCGCAGAAGCGGCGGAGGCGGCACCGGCGCCGCCGGCAGGAGAAGAAAGAGTGAAGCCAAAGACGCCCCTCCGGCAGACGAGGACGAGGTCGCCGCCGCCGCGCGCCCCGGCCCCGGGCCACAGCAGCGAGAGCACCTCCCCGGCCCCGCGAGGAGGCGAGAGCACGATCGTCGCGGTCGAGGAGGGGGCGGCGCCCGAGGAGGAGGCGCGGGACGCCGGGGGCGGGCGCCCCGCCGGGCTCGGTCGCGGGATGGCGAGCACCTGCACCCGCTGCGATGGCGCGCTGCCCCGCTCCCCGCGCAGCAGGGCGACCCTGGTGCCGTCCGGGGACGAGGCGGCTGCAAGAGCCGGGGGCCCTTCTCCCGCGTCGAGAATCGTCGGAGGGAGGGGAGCTGCGGCGGTGGCGGTGGCGGCGGCGGAGGGAGAGGAGCCGTTGGTCTCGCCGCCACCGCCGCCGCCGCCGTTGCCGCCGTCGTCGTCGTCGCGAGGCGGGGGCACGGCCTCGACGGCGACCAGCCCTCCTTCCCTGAACACGACGATCCTGCTGCTGCTGCTGCCGCCACCGCCGCCGCCGTTACCGCTGCTGCTCTTGCCTATTTCGCCGCAGGAGCAGCAGAGGGCGACGAAGGAGCCTCCGCCACCGCTTCCGTCGCCGTCGCCGGCTGTGAGCGGGGGCCGGGCGCCAGTCCGCCGCAGAGCGAGAACGGCAGGAAGGACGGGGGTTTCCATTTCCTCGCTCGCTCGCTTCACTTCAGGCAGAGAGAATGCTCGCGCGGAAGGCCGCCAGGAGCTCCGCCTTCACGCTGTCGGGCACAGCGGCCTGCGCCGCCGGGGTGAGCGCTGCGGCGAGCTGGGCCGACGACGTCGTTGGCGTCGTCGTCGAGGGAGCTGCTGGAGGAGCAGCGTCGTCCCTGCCCCGAGCTTCTTCTGCTGCTCCTTCGTGCTCTTCCGTGGAAGCCAGGTGCGCAGCTGCAGCCGCGGTCAGCTGATCCCGCCAGCCGCACTGCTCGAGCCTCTCGGCGAGGAGGCGCTTGAGCCTGTTTTTTTTTTTTTTTTTCTTCGAAAAGGTCAGAGGGAGAGAAAAAAAGACGAAGGAACGTTTCGACTCAACCTTCCTGCCGTCTCTCTCTCCCTCTCTCTCTCTCTCTCTCTCTCTCTCTCTCTCTCTCTCTCCCTCTCTTCCAGGTAACACTCCTTCACCTGTCGCGCTCGCCGTTGGCGATGAGCTAATTTGAGTTTTTGGATGTGTAGTTTTTTTTTGCCAAGAGGAAAAAGTTAGAGAAGAAAGCGGGACAAGTGATGCTTCGAGATCAATCGGCGATTTCGCAAAGAGAACAGCCTTTTTTCACGCGCTCTGCCGACGAGCTTACCCTGCTCTTGATCGTCGCGTCGAGCACGGGGACAGGGACCTGCTGCTGGCCTCCTTCGTCGCTCCCGGGGCTCGTCGAGGACCCGGGCGCGCCGCGGAAGCCGGACATGCAAAGAGCAAAGAGCGAGAGCTTGTTTTTTCAGAGCGAAGAAGTGAGCTACTCGACCCCCACTTTTTTTTCTTCGCTTCAAACGAGCGTCGGCTTTGACCGCCTTGTGCCAATTCGATCCTTCTCTTTCTCTTTGCCTCTCTAAACTATGATCTCCAGCACGCCTATGGCGCGCGCCAGTGCCTGCCGCGGCAGCGAATTCGCGAGCACATCATTCACTCGGCCAGCGGCGGCGGTGACAAGAGGAGCTCAGCGGCAGCGCAAGCAGCCTCTCGCCGTCGCCGCCACCGTCGCTGCCGCCGCAGGTGCATCGAGGTACGGCTCGCATCTCTTCTCTCCCCCCTTGCATTGCCCTTTTGCAATGCTCCGATGCGTATTCCGTCTTTACGCGACACGGAATTGAGGGCATACGGATTGAAAGGAGATTCAAAGAAGAACTTGCGCTCCATTAAACGATGTCAGCGTCCACGCACCTAGCCGCCAGACTCACTTTATCTTTTCTTCGGCCTCCTTTCTCAAACCACGCGCCCGCCGTCCTCCTCCTCCTCAGCAGCATCAGCAGTGTCGCCGTCGTCGTCGCCGCCGCCGCCTCCTCGCCTGCTGCTCGCCATATCGGTGCGCCGAGGATCAGCAGACGCAGCAGCAACAGCCGTGCCTCCTCTGCTGCCGCCGCCGCTTCTTCTGCTTCCTCTCCAGGAAACGTCGACGACGAGTTCCGCTTCGCCGACGACTACGACGCGCTCACCGACGCCATCCGCGTGACGGCGGAGAGCCTCAAGGAGAAGCTGAGCGGCACTCCCATTTACTTAGTGGGCATGATGGGCAGGTGAGTTTTCCCCCCCATTTTTTGACCTTGTTTTCTTCTTCTTGCTCTAAAAGCCCCACCTCAACACTCTTTCTCTTTCCCTCTTTCCCTCTTTCTCTCTTGCCCCCTCGAAAACCTCCCCCCCCCCCCCTCCTCCCCCCGCTGCTCCCCCCCTCCCCCCCTCTTCCCCGCGCCCCCCCAGAACCCCCCCCCCCCCCCCTTCGCGCAGCGGCAAATCCACCGTGGGCAAGCTCGTCGGAGCCGCCTTGCGGTATCAGTTCTTCGACACAGACCAGCTCATCGAGGCCGCGGCCTCGGCCGAAAACTCGGGAGGCTCGCCTCCCGTCACCGTCGCCGAGATCTTCGCCTCCGAGGGAGAAGAAGCGTTCCGCGAGGCCGAGACCGCCACCTTGCAGGCCTTGCTCCCGTACACCTCGGTGGTGGTCGCCACTGGGGGAGGCGCCGTGACCAGGAGGGCGAACTGGGGCCTGATGCAGCATGGCGTGGTCTGCTGGCTCGACGGCCCCGCGGGGCTGCTGGCCTCGCGGGCGGCGAAAGACGGGATCTCCAAGAGGCCCCTCTTGCGAGCGGCAGAGGCAGGGACGGGAGAGGGAGCGACGGCCGAAGCGAGCACCTCGGGCGGCGACGGCGACGGCGACGGCGACGAGCTCGAGGCGAGGCTCTCGGGCCTGCTGGAGAAGAGGAGGGAGCAGTACGCCAACGCCGACCTCCGCGTCCCTCTGGCGACCTCAACGCCGGCAGAAGCCTCCTCCCCTTCCTCCTCCTCTCCTACTTCTTCCGGGGCCTCTCCGGCCCTCGTCGCGCTCCGCCTGCTGAGGGCACTGGAGCGGAGGATCGACGGCGACGCCGCGGCCAGGGAAGAAGAGAGGAAGTTTGAGATCACCGGGGCCGGGGACAAGCCGAAGACGATGCGGGTCGTTCCGGCCAAGGGCGGAGGGAGCTCAGGCGAGGAGGAGGGCAGCAGCAGCATTAGCGACGGCGGCGGCGGCGGCGGCGGCGG
>Ga0114918_10002449_pt1 | contig 16644 bp, 15 predicted proteins | sample LantaG_FD_87015 | JGI IMG/M metagenome (GOLD analysis project Ga0114918, IMG submission 87015) | Deep subsurface microbial communities from Baltic Sea to uncover new lineages of life (NeLLi) - Landsort_02402 metaG | ecosystem: Environmental > Aquatic > Marine > Oceanic > Sediment | place... | reverse complement strand
TCTCAGCCTGCCCCACGTCCGGTGCCCACGATAAAGTGCGCCAGACAGTGGCAAGAGCGCGGCCCCTCGGACCGCCAGACATCCAGCCCTGCTGTCTGTGACAATCGCGCCGTGGATGCGCAAACCAGAGGCACAGACCGTCAAGCGCACCCGGCATCACGACAAGCACCATGGGCATGGAGCCGATCGTGCTTCGATCACGCAAGTCGGCCTTCTGGTCGATCTCGGTGATCGGGGCACCTGTCGCCACAAAATCATCCAGAATCGGCACAACACTGCAACACCACCAGAGGCCTCCTGTCAGAAAACCATCAATCTCGCTGAGCAAAGTAGTGCGCCCAGTGGCGGCGAGGCCCTCCGTAGCTCTCCTCAACTTCCAGCAAGTGCATCCCAGCAACCTCAATCAGTGCGCCGAACTCTGCCGGCGCATAGCGCGAGAAATAGCGCGCTACAGGCCGACCGTAGGACACAGCCTCCCAGGTCTCTCCTGCACCGACCTGAATCGACACGAATAGCACTCCACCGGGCTTCAGGATACGCCGGATCTCAGCGAGCGCGTTGGGCACCAGAGCCTTCGGCAGGTGCAGCATAGCAGCGTTGGACCAGACGCCATCAAAGACCGTGCCTCGAAACGCCGGCGCACGCATATCCACCTGCACCACGGGCCCGGTAACGCGGAGCCGCGTCTCGGCCAGCATGCCGGCTGAGAGATCGGCAGCGACAACATCAGCCCCGTGGGCCTCGAACCAGGCCGCGTCTCGGCCATGCCCACAGCCCAGCTCCAGGATGCGAGCCGGTGTGCCAACGATCTCCAGCAGCTGCCTGGCGGAATTCAGAACAGCCGGTGGCATCTGTACATTGACGACAGCGAACCGCGCAGCGACATCATCGTAGGTCGCGCGATGCGTGGCATTTGGATCTTCAGGGTCACCCATCGACATAGGCCTCCGCCCTCAATAGCCCAGATCCATCAGATCTGCAGAATGACGACAGCTCACTGAACACCTGAGCCCACGCGCCGACGGCTGCGCTGGCGTTCTCCCACCCACAGCAGAATCAGCGCGATCAAGGACGTCAGTACCGTGACACGAAATACCAGCGCGCCGCCTTGGCGCCCGTAGAGCAGCCCGCCGCCTAAGGCCCCGATGGCAGCTGAGAGACCCAACGTCGCACCCAACATGCCCTGTGCCGTAGCCTCGGTTCCCTCCGGGGCCATATCTGCCGCATAGGATACGCCCGCTGCCCACATAGCGGAGAAGGATAAACCATGCATCAACTGCAGAGGCAGTGCCCCCCACGCAGAGGACAGCAACGAATAGGCCAGACTCTGGATGGCCCCGGCGAACAGGGCGATGGTGAGGAGGCCTCTCGATCTCCATCGCTTCAGGAAATACGGGGGTAGCGCCCAGACAGGCACCTCGCTGACCGTGCCCACCATCAACGCGATGCCCATCAGCGTCTTGCTGCCACCCAGCGCATCCATATACAGCATCAGATAGCTCATCTCCGTCGAATGAAAGAGACCGCCGATCAGCATCACCAGCAAGAAGATGCTCCAACGCCTATTCTGGAGAAGTCGCCGCACATCAGAGACGAAGTTTGGTTGGGCTGACGGCAGGTCAGTACCCTGATCCAAGACACGTCCGGCATCAGAATGACCCCTGTCCACGGAGGGAATTGCCAGGGCCATCAGACCGGTGCACGCCATCAGCACAAGATATCCTACGAACACCACGGATAGGCCATACCGCTCGATGAGGACACCCGCAGCCAGGCCGGCGACACCCCAACCAACCGCTCCCCAGAGCCGCTGCTGCCCATAGCGTGACCTCTCCTTACCCAGAAGTGCTACGACGGCGTTGTCCACCAGAGGGATAATCGGCGCGCTAAAGATCGCGTAAGCGGCCACGACAGCAATCAACGCGCCGTACATCCGCGTCGCCGATAGGATCAACACCGCCAGCCATGATCCCACGATGGCACCCATGCGTACAAGCTTGTGCCGTCGACTCGCGTCAGCCAGCGCGCTCCAAAGGGGGGCGGCCACAACCGCGATCAGGGGCGCGATGCCTCGCAGCACGCCAATCCGGCGCCCGTCCAGTCCAAGTTCACTGAAGTAGAGCACCAGAAAAGGAGAGAAGAATGCCCCGGATGCGAAGTAGAACGTATAGAACGCCTTGGCAAATCCCAGCGCCGTGCGCTGCACCCGACCGCCGGAGGCCAAGTCATATCTACTGGGTCCGTCAGCAGATGTAGCCCCCAGATCATCCACAGACACACCCCCTCAACGTGATCAGGCGAGACAACTTCCTCAGAGACTGGTCAGTCCCCAGATACCCACAACAATCAGAAAGAGACCGTATACCAGCCGCAGGCGGCCTAGAACTTGCACCACCTGAGTCTCCTTCTTCAGCGCCAGGGCGTCGATCAGCGGCCGCTCGATGAAGGTTACGTGAGCACGACGCTTCCCCCGCATCGTCAACAGTCCCTGAAGAGCGGTGATGACACCGGCCGAGACCAATGCAATGAGAATCACTTCTACCATAGGATGAATTCCTTTCCGTCCGAACAGAGATGAGAGATCGGGAGTCAAAAGTCTTGACTATCTGCTGACGATTCACCATTCACGATTCAACCCATCTCTTGCGCGTAGGTTACGGGTCAGTCAACAATCTTCTTGAGCAGACCTGAATCGTGAATCGTGAATGGTGACGTCCCGGACCATGACTTTTGACTTTTGACTTTCGACTTCTGCCGAGCGCAGTCAGATCTGCGTATTGGACATCCGTCCTTCACGCCGCCACCGGCTCCGTCACCTGCTCCAGTCGCCGCGTCTCCGGCAGCAACACGCCAAACGTCAGCGCAGCAAGCAGGCCCGACACAGCCAGTGCCAGGGCAGCAGACGGCAGTGCCAGAGTTTGTGCCACCACACCAACGACCGCAGGGCCGGCGGTGCCGCCGACATCGCCGATGAGGCGCCAGACTCCGAGGAACTCACCTCGCGCGCTATCCGGCGCCAGATCGCTGCCCAACGTCAGCATGCCGCCGGAGCTTAGACCATTGCCCAGGCCAATCAGCGAAGCACAGGCCAACAGGCCGGCAAAGCCTCCGACCAGCGGCATGCACGCCATGCCGATGGCCTGCAGCCCGAAGCTGGGTACAAACGAGTACTTCCTGCCCAGGTTATCCATCAACCACCCCGCCGGCCAGAACATTGTCATCTCAACAGCGGCCGAGATCGTCAGCAACAGGCCCACCTGCTTCACGTCCAGGCCCAGGACGTTGGCTGCATAGAGCGGGATAATGATGCCTCGCCCTGAACGCACTATCTGGACAAAGACGTGGCCCACGCCGGCCGGTACCAGGTGTCGCGCCTGGCCACGCAGCATCTCCAGTAGGGCGAGAGGTTCCGCCATCCTCGGCTGTGATGTGCGTCCCACCAACGAGGGAGTAGCCTTGGCAGAGCCATCGGGCATGAAGAGAGCAACTGACAGCAGAGCCGGCACACTCACCAGGCCGGCCACGACGAAGGGAACCCGAAGCCCCATCCACGCTGCGACGAAACCACCGATCGACGGCCCGATGAAACCAGCAATCCGTACCAAGCCGCCAAAGAGCGCCATGGAGCGGCCTCGATTCGACTTCGGTGCGTGCTCCGTAATGTAGGCGTGACGCGCGATGCTGTAGAGAGCCATACCGAAGCCGGATACCAACTGGTAGCCAAAAGCCTCCTGAATGGACCCTGCCCAGCTCATCGCCGCACGAAAACCGACGGTCACAGCCATGCCCAGAAGGATCGCCCGCTTATGTCCCAGTCGCCGCAACAGCAAGCCGCTGGGGACATCCATGAGCAGCATACCCAAAGCCCGCGCAGACGCGACTGCGCCAATCCAGGCATAGGAGACTTCGAAATTGGCTGCATACAGAGGTAGAACCGGGCTCAGAAGTGCCGAACCCAGAAAGAGCATGAACGCCGGCACGTAGAACGGCAGAATCAGAGGATCACGAAGTAGTCTGCGAAGATAGGGGTTCCGCCGGTCAATCATTGTCACTCTTCCTTGGGCTCGAAGCAGGTTGCGTCATTGTACCACAGCCGCCCACTTGGCCGGAAGGAAAAGCAGAGATCGGTAGAGCTATCGCATTTGCCCGTAGCTTCAGACGTGTCTGTCATCCCGAACGGATCAAGCGCCCAACTGCTGAACAGGTCTCGGTAGTGAGGGATCTGAGGCCCCGGAAGCGTACGTTCTTGGGCACAAGATCCCTCGCTTTGGCACATGGCAGAGCTGGTGGCTGAGTTAGCGAGCTCGGGATGACCGGCAATGTGTCATCTCACGCCAAATGCGATAGTCCTGCAAAGATCGGACTGATAGGGACGTCACTGTGTCTATAGTCCCTGTCAGTCCTCAGGCACGCGCGAACACGGAAGGTGGATCTAGCTGAACAGATCCGGCACGATTGGCCTGAGCAGCCGTTCCGCGTTGCGGTGACAGATATTGTGCCGATCGTCATCCGTGATGTCGGCGTTCATCAGCACGCCGATCGCCTGATGAGGATCAAACCAGGGCAAATCTGTGCCGAACAGCATCCTATCAGATCCGGCCTCATGGACAAACTTGTCGATCACGCCACGATCATCGAAGACAGCGGTCAGCTCCAAGTAGATGTTGGGGAAATCCAGTGCCAGTTGCACGGCAGCATCCCAAGCGCCGTGGCACGAGTGTCCCAGTAGGAATCTCACATTGGGATACTCCTCAGCGACAGTGCGGACCACCGACTCCCCATCATACGGGCTGCCGCCCCACGTATGAGCCAGGATCGGCAGGCCGCGAGCATCGGCATATTCCCACGCCGGACGGTAACCCTCGTCGGTGAGCGGCCGGTTGTGGTAATCGGACAGGAATTTGAACCCCACGTAGACCTCCCCGAAGAGCTCGTCGAAGGTCTCCAGGTCCCGGGCGACGACCTCCGGGTAATTGGGATTGACCATGCAGTAAGCCCTGAGGCGATGGGGGAACTGGCGTACGGCAGCGATGCTGGGCTGATTGCCCAGATCTGCCGAGTTCAGTGCCGCGTGGTGCGAGAAGACCAACAGCCGCACGCCAGCCTCGTCCATTGTGCGCACCATGTCGGGCGCCTCAGCTCGCGGGAAGTAGATCGCGGCATAGGGTCCCATATGGCCGTGCATATCGTAGATAGGGCAGGTGGCCGACTTGCCATGTTCCCAAAACTCGCGAGCCAGTGGTGAATCGCCGATCATAGCTGCACCTCCTCAATCATTCGCGCCAGGTTGCCATGTGCGATGGCCTCCTTGGCCGTCAGTGGGATCTGTGCGTGCTTGATCGCCATCATCATTCCGCCGAAGTAGGACTCGGGGAACCCACTGCCATACAACATGCGGCGGGCACTGTAGTCCGTCACAAAGGCCTCGATGCCGCCATCCAGCAAATACTGGGATGTGTCGACGACCACGTTGGGATACTGCTCGATCAATGGGCGGAAGAGCCGATCCTCACCCCAACAGCCGTGGTCGCAGATAACGCACGTGAGCTCTGGGAATTCGGCCAGCACATCGTATACCCCACGCCACGATATCCCCCGCTTCACAGAGAGGAACAGCGGCACCCGGCGCAGCGACATCGCGTCCAACAGCTCGCCCATCGAGACCTTGTTCAGCAGAAACTTGTGGGACTCGGGGAAGACGCGGATGGCCGCCACTCTCGCCTCCCGCATCTGACGGAACAGCTCGTCAGGCTCGGGGAACTCACGGGCCTGGTTGGGCAACATCGTCCAACAGCCCCACAGGCGCTGGTGAGGCGCGATCGCCTCCGCAAGCATCGCGTTGCCCGTCTGAGGGGCAACATCGTGTTGGGCAATGTGCCACACCAGAGCCCGATCGACGCCTGCGCGATCCATCTCCGCCAGCAGCAGGCTTGCGCTGCTGACCGGCGCCAGTGGCCGTTGGGCCGGCAGCCCGAAGTACGCGTTGCAGTCAAAGAAATCCACAAGGACCTCCTACTAATTCAACTGGAAGCGGCTCAACTCAATCAAACATCAAAACGTCACCCTGGGCGGAGCAAAGCGCAGTCGAAGGGTCTATGGAGCGAGATTTCTCGATTTCCTTCGACCACGCTTAGGACAGGCTGCTGACGCTCACTCGAAATGCCGATTTGGTTTTCCACGTCCAGATCAGTGGCCATTCTCCAGATTCCAGACATCAGCACGGATCAAGTGTGGCGCGAAACCGGCGCCATAGACGTTCAGTTGCTCATAGGAATGCCCATACGGCAGATAGGTCGTGACCGCAGACGTGTCCCCTGCAAAGGCTTCCACGATATCCTGATCGAACAGCACCCGCAAGACCGCCGTGCCGTTCTCGACAACGCATCCGGTGACAACGCGCCGGCCGTCCCCCTGGGTCACAAAGAGCTCGCGCGTCGCAGTACTGATGCCAATCGTGGCGATGTGTCCGCCGGCCAGATGCAGCCGCACACCGCCCTCCACGGCATCTCGCAAATCCAACACAACCTGTACATCGAGGGCCCGAGACGAGAGATCAGGATCACCAAGATGCAGTTCCTCGGCCAACGGCTGATCGCGCACCACCCAACGTTGCCCGCGGAGCGTATCGAGTTCTGACACAGGACGCTGGCACAATGCAAAACCTCTGTCCGCTGAGCGCAACGTCAGGACACGCGGCACGCTCTGGGCGCCGGTCCAGGCACGCCCCTCGTTCGGCTGCTGCCGTAGCCAACCGACCAATACCCTCCTATCATCCGGGACATCGTTGTAGGTGACCTCTGCATAGATGGTGCCATCGTCAGATGTCAACGTCTCCCCGAGCGGACCTGCGTTGGTGAAGGTTGTGCCATCAAAGTCTCCCACGAAATAGCGCGTACCGGAAGGGCCGCCGCCAAAGGTCACGCAGTTGGTCTTCAGAACCCAGCGGATCTGTGACGGATCCCCATCCAGCGGAAGCGGGAAAAGATCCGGGCACTCCCACACGCCCGGTGCCACATCGGGGGCATCGAAATCGCTCAGGTAAGCCCACGTCTTCAGATCCAGCGAACCATAGAAGACAACGTGACCCTGCCCCAACCCGGAGATGCTAACCATGATCCACTGTCGTGTGGTCGCGTGCCAGAAGACCTTGGGATCACCGAACTTGCGCTCTCCCACATCAATGACCGGATTGCCGGCGTATTCGGTGAAGGTGCGCCCGCCGTCCAAGCTGTAGGCGATATGGATGTTCTGAATAGGAGGATCACAAGCGCGGTGGTCCGCCGTAAAGACAGCAACCACAGGTGCAACACCATCCTGACCGAAACCACTGGTGTTGGCCCGATCGATCACGGCACTCCCCGAGAAGATCGTGTATCCCACCTCCGGCTGCTCGTACATAGCAATAGGGAGGTGCTCCCAGTGCGCGAGGTCACTGCTCACCGCGTGTCCCCAGCTCATGTGCCCCCAAGCTGTGCCGTAGGGATTGTGCTGATAGAACAGATGGTACTCCCCATCGAGATAGATCAGCCCGTTTGGATCGTTCATCCAGTTCTGTGGCGGCGTGAAGTGGTACCGCGGACGATAGTCATCTGTTGACATTGCAGCCTCCATTCATAGCCGGACAGCTGATCGCCATCCGGCGTCTACGCATACAGCCTGAACCAGGCTGCAGCCAGTGTCGGGAACTCCTTCGTGTAGCCGTGCCCCTCAGCGTGGAGATGGATCATCGCTTTGGTTCCGGGCAACATATCGTACAGAGACCGAATTGTCGGCTCTGGGCAGGTGTTATCGGCGCCTCCTGCCGTGAGCAGCACGGGCATATCAAGCCGGTGGAGATGGGACAATGCATCAATGATCCCTATCCTTCGCCAGAGCACGCCGGGATCGTCAGCCGCTGCGATGCGATCAAACAATCCCGGGCTGCCGGCATCTCCGGCGCCCTGGGCCCAGTCGGGCACCAGCTCTCGGTAGGCCGGGAAATTGACCAGCCACGGCTCGTCAGCCGCCAGGCAGCGCACGCCTTTGTTATGAAATATGGACCCCAGCAGCAGTGTTGCGCCGCCACCTTGGCTCGTACCAAAGAACGATAGGCGGTCCGCAAGCACGTCGGGCTGTGCTTGTGCCCACGCCACGGCCTGCATCGCATTGAGCAGCCACGGTCTGTACCCGGCCTCGAAGCCACCGAAGATCGTGTCTTTGTAGACCGGCCAATCGTCCTGCCCTCGCTTCTTGGTCTCATCCGCGCCTGTGGGCGTGCCATATCCCAGCGGATTCACGTGCAGCACGTTGTAGCCACGGGTCACAAGATCAGGATGCACCGTGATCCGTCCACCGTAGCCGGGCGTGTGCACCAGGAGCGGTGCCGGCTGCGACGGTGCTGGCTGCCAATAGGCATAGAAGGGAGCCATCCCCTCCGGCTCAAACCGGATATAGCTATATCCGCGCATATGGAACATGCTCAACCCGTAGCTGAAACCCGGATCATTGAGATTCGTGGCGATAACGGGAACTCTGTCTGCGTCGGTCCACATATCGCCGATGATCTGGTCAATCTCATCAGCGTCTGGATAGGTACTGAACTCAGGATACTTCGCAGCCAAGGCTTCGATGTTTGTGAGCATTGAGTTATGCCTCCCTGTAACTGATGGTCCGAGCGGTTCTTCTCGGCCATGGTAAGACCGAACGTGGGAGCGTCAAATGGTGGAACGGAATGCGAGATCTGGGGCCCCCAAGACACACAAGAGCTCAAAGCCCTGCTGAGGACCTTGAGCTCTTGGCTTCTGGTGACGGGTGGAGCAACTTACTCGGGATGCTCGCGGCGTCCCCATATCGAGGACCACGAAGACCCTCGCCGGGACGCTAGTCGCCGGCGAATGGCAGACCTGCATCTCCCTCGTCCGCTCCCATAGTCATCTCTTCCATCGCCTTGCTCGCGGCAGCAAACTGCCGCTCGTACAGCTGATGATAGAGCCCGCCCTCGGTCAGCAGCTGCTCGTGAGTGCCCCGCTGCACGATCTGCCCGTTCTCCACGACGAGGATCACGTCCGCCGACAGAACTGTGCTCAGCCGGTGCGCGATGACCAGACTGGTCCGGCCCGCCATGATGCGCTCCAGCGCTTCCTGAATCAGCGCCTCGCTCTCGGAGTCAAGGCTGCTGGTCGCCTCATCGAGGATCAGCACACGCGGATCCTTGAGGATCACGCGCGCCAGCGCGACACGCTGCTTCTCACCGCCACTAAGCCGGTAGCCGCGCTCACCGACCACGGTGTCATAGCCGTCTGCCAGCCCGGCGATGAAGTCGTGGATGTTCGCTGCACGGCACGCCTCGACCAGTTCCGCCTCGGTCGCGTCCGGTTTCGCATACAGCAGGTTGGCGCGGATCGTATCGTGGAAAAGATACACTTCCTGGGTCACCATCCCAATTGCTGATGAGAGTGAGGTCAACCGGATGTTCCGGAGGTCGTGCCCATCCAGCCGAATCGTGCCCTGATCGGGATCGTAGAGGCGCGGCAACAGATATGTAATCGTCGTCTTGCCGGCGCCGCTGGGCCCCACCAGAGCCACCAACTGGCCGGGCTCTATCTGGAAATTGATATCCTGCAACGCCCACCGGATCTCGGCGTCTCCCTCTGGCAAGCCCTCCTCGCCCGGAGCGCCGTTCGGCTTGATAACACGACCACTCATGGTGACGTCATCCCGCGCCCCACCGCCGCCGCGCCATCCGAACCGCCTCACACTCTCAAGGCCGGGCAGCCCCTCCTCGCCCCCGTGCTCATAGCGGAACCATACATTCTCGAAGACAACGTGGCCGCTGGGCTTGACCAAGCTCACGGCCCTAGGTCGATCGTCAATCTCCACCGGTAGATCCAACACCTCAAAGACGCGCTCAAAGCTGACCATACTGGTAGCAAAATCCACCTGCGCGTTAGCCAATGCCGACAGCGGGCGGTACAGCTGACCGAGATAGGCACTGAAAGCAATGATCGTGCCGATGGTAAGCGCACCGTCCAGTACCAGGTGCCCACCGACCCAGAACGTCAGACCCGTACCCAGAACACCTACCAGCCCAAGACCCACAAAGAACCAACGTGCGACCATCGACCGCCGGATAGACATATCCCGTACATCGGTCGCACGTTGCGAGAAACGTCGGCTCTCGTCAGCGCCCCGCCCGAAGATCTTCACCAGCAGCGCGCCGCTTACGTTGAGCGTCTCATTCATCAGCGCGTTCATCTGCGCAGTGATATCCATGGACTTGCGTGTGATCTTGCGCAAGATCTTGCCGACCTTGCGCGACGGGATGAGGAGCAGAGGGAAGATGGCCACGCCAATGAGGGTCAGCCGCCAATCGAGCGAGATCATCACGATCAGGGTCGATACCAGCGTGATCACATTGGTGACCAGACTGACCAGCGTCCCCGTGACCGCCCGCTGTGCGCCCGACACATCGTTGTTGAGGCGAGACATCAACTCACCCGTCTTGGTGTGCGTGAAGAAGCGCAAGCTCATCTGCTGCAAGTGATTGTAGAGGGACTGGCGCAGGTCACGGATGAGACCCTCGCCGGCTTGGGCGGCGAAGTACGCCTGAAGCACGTCGAGAAGACGCGAAGCCAGAGGAATGCTGATCAGCCCAAGAGCCAGGAGGTTCAGGTATCCGGCATCCCGTTCGGGAAGCGCCACATCAACCAACTCACGCGTCAACATCGGGGGCACCAGGTTCAATAGCGAGGTGAGTGTTATCAGCAGGATGAGCGGCAGAATCACACCCCAATAGGGTCGTGCATAACCCGCGACGCGGGTTATCAAGCTACGACTGATCTTGGGGCGGTCCTGATCCTCATCGTACCGGAGATAGGAACCCCAACCACCACCATGAAATCCCATAGCACCTCCGAAGGCATAGAATGAAAGAATGGGGAATCAGCGAATGAGCGAGACGGCGAGAAAGCGATAAGGCGACTGAGTCGTGATGCAGCTAATACCGCCGACATACTTAGTCAGCTAAATATCAGCATGCTGACTATCTGAGTACTCGCGTCACCTGTCAAGCCCCCCCTACAACAAGGCTGGAGGCTCAGAACGCAATCTGCTTCCGTGATATGCGATTTGCCTTTGCGATCTGTGACTTGCCATTTGTGATTTGCCCTTTGTGATTTGTGATTTGTGATTTCCTAGTCACTTCCGAGCCCCACCGGCAGCCTGCAGCGGAACACCGATCCGCACCCAAGCGCGCTCTCCACCTCGATGGCACCCCCGTGCAACAAGACCAACTCGCGAGCAATGGCCAGCCCGAGACCGCTGCCGCCGCTCTCCCGGGATCGCGATCTCTCGCCACGCCAGAAGCGCCCAAAGACATGATCGAGGTCCTCAGCAGCAATACCCGCGCCTGTGTCCATGACCTCGATCACCACGTGGCCATCGGAGGCAGAACCGGCGAGGGTGACGGTGCCACCGGACGGCGTATGACGCAGTGCATTGGTGATGAGGTTAGCCAAGACCTGAGAGAGACGCTGGCGATCCGCAGACACGGAGGGCAGGTTCGCAGGCACGTCAAGGACCATGAAGACACCCCGGTCCTCCGCCAGAGGTCCGAAGTTCACCTGTGCATCCCGTAGCAGATGTCCGATATCCGTGGGCCGCAGATCCAGCGAGAGCTGCCGTGCCTCGGCCAGCGCCAGCACACGCAAGTCCTCGACCAAGTGGGTCAGGATCTCCGTCTCCTCAAGGATGGGCACAATATGGTCCTCGGTGGCCGGATACACGCCGTCAAGGATGCCCTCCAGCTTGCCGCGTATCACGCTCAGCGGCGTGCGCAGCTCGTGCGCGACATCCGCAGTCATATTGCGGCGCAACTCATCCGAACGCTGCAGCTCCGAGGCCATCGCATTGAACGAGATCGCCAGGTCTCCCAGTTCTCCGGGGTATTCATGCTCGACGCGTGCACTCAGGTGTCCGTCGGCAATCTGTGTCGTCGCGTCCGCGAAATCCTGCAGTGGGCGCGTGATACGGCGCGACAGCGTAGCCCCTACCAGTAGCCCAGCCACGACGACAAGCCCCAGCGTGGTGAGGAACTGCTTCAGGGCGGCCCAGAGGAAGTCATAGCGTCTGGCCCCGGTCGGCAATGGCCCCTCAACAACGAGGCCGGATGCCTCAGCAGGCACAAGCCAGGGCATAAAGACGTAACCGACCACGTCGCCGTCGCTCTCGATAGGCACCGCCATGGGATTGTCATGGATCGCCGCAGCAATGTCCAGCCGTGGCCCCAGCGAAAGCGTGCTGTAAAGCAGTTCTCCATCGGCGGCACTTACTGCAACCGCAGGAACCCACGATGCATCCCACGGTGCCCAGGCATCCCCGGTCGGATAGCTCGCAATCATATCGGCGACGCCGCCCCAATCGCCCGTCGATTCATAGTAGGCACCGAGGCGGTCCGCCCACAGCTGAGAATCATCCGGCAGGTTGGCCTCCAATCCCTCCGCCACCATACGGAACGTGTGCAGCCCAGACATGGAGACACCGCCGGCGATGATCGCCGAGGTGACCATAAAGGCAGACAGCATCTGCCAGAACAGCTTGAAGCGTCGTGTCAGGTCACCTAGCTTCGGCATCAGACCTCTCTCCCGTCCACCTTCCTATGAACAGGGCGCCAGCTTATAGCCGACACCGTACACGGTCTGTACATAGATCGGCCTTCGTGGATCGGGCTCAATCTTCTGCCGGAGATTGCTGATGTGCGAATCAATGGCACGATCGTACCCCTCATAGGCGACATCGTAGAGCTCCTCAACCAACTGCGTGCGCGTGAAGACCCGCCCCGGCTCCCGCATCATAGCCGCCAGCAGATCAAACTCTGTCGGCGTTAGGTCCACGACGTGCTCGGCCGCGGTCACGAGACGACCGCGCACGTCCATGGACAGATCGCCCACCTGCAGCGATGCGGTCCCCGCGCGGTGGCCCTCCATACGTCGCAGGACGGCCTTGATCCGCACAACCACCTCGCGCGGGCTGAATGGCTTGGTGATGTAGTCATCCGCGCCCAGCTCCAGACCGACGAGCCGGTCGGTCAGCTCCACGCGAGCTGTGAGCATGATTATCGGCGTCTCCACCAGCACCGGATCGCGCCGGATCTGTCTGCACACATCGAGACCGTCCATTCCGCCCGGCAGCATCAGGTCCAACACGACCAGATCGGGGTGTTCGCGGCGGGTCAAGGAGAGCGCGGTCTGCCCATCACGCGCTTCCAACACGCGGAAGCCGGCCTGTTCCAGGTAATCGCGCACAACCTCGATGATCTGAGGCTCATCCTCAACCACCAGTATTGTTCGGGTAGGCATAGCTCCCTCACTCAAAGCGGTTGGGTTCTTCAGTACGGATTCTATCATACCCACACTCCCACGGTTGCGCCACTCTCCTGTGCCCAGGCCTACGCATCTGGACGGCACACCGTCACTGCAGCTCAGCTTCCGCAGTGACGGTGTAACAAGCATAGATGTCGGCTGGGACTCGCAGGCTGAACGCCACCTCGGCGCCCGGCGCCAACTTCCCGGCCACGATCACGGTACCCACCCCCGTCACCGCGCCATCGCCGTCAAGCAACGCTGCGGAAACCCGAACTGCCGTGACCGCAGAGCCGGTTTGGTTCTGGACAACGCCGGTCAGCTGCACATAGCCGGCCACGTTGCCGGCCACAACGGCATCCCTGACCGTCAACGCCGTCGAGCTGCCTGTCCAGGCTTTCAAGGGACTTCCCTCGGGATGCAGCCGATACCCTGTATAGTCGCGGGCGTACGCGTCAACCGAGAAGGCACAGCTCTGCCCGGGCTCCAGCGTATAGCATGCGCAAGTCGCGTTGAATGGCCCGAAGTGCCACTCACTGCCATCGTAGAACGTCGCCCCCAGTCCAATGCCTTCATAGGTCTCATCCCCGTCGTTCCTGATCCAACCCGTCACCTTGTAGGTTGCTCCGCCATCCACCAGCCGCACGCCGTCAACCATCACGGCAAACGGTGGCGCAGGATCGACATCCTCCACACGAGCCGGGGCGACTGCCCCATCGGTAGTCGCGACAGCCGGTTCGTAACTCACAGGTACCGATGCATCGCTGACTGGCTGCGCAGCCCCCGCCACATCCGACGTGCCCAACTCAGCGGGTGTGCCCTCAGGCTCGGTATGCGCCAGGGTCGGTGTAGGCAGCACGGGGTCGGCCGGCACCGCCAGCGACATCGGCGTCCGCGTTGCGTGCGGCACTCGGTCTACGATCACACCCGTGTCCGATGGGCCGCTCTTGGCACCTATGACCTCGCTTCGACCAATGACACCGGCATCAGCGCCACCCATATTGACAACTGCACCTCGGGGTACGCACGACGTCACGAGCGTCACCGCCGCTATGGCAGGCAGAATCACAAGATAGGCTCTCTTTGTCTTCATCATTCACTCTCCAGGCCATTAGTTCGGCGACCAGGGCTGAAACCCGGTCGCCCACATGGCGCGTTTGGCACGAGCCGGCTGTCGCCGGGTCACTCGTATCGCAACGCCTCAATTGGGCTAAGCTTGGCCGCCTGATTGGCGGGGTAGATCCCGAAGAAAAGCCCAATCGCCACTGAAAACCCTACTGCCAGAGCGATAGAGCTCGCGGTGACGACCGATGTGACCATCCCGGTCAGGTTCACCAATCGCCCCATACCAACACCGACCAGGATGCCGATGAAGCCGCCCAGCAGACTCAGAATGATCGCCTCCATAAGGAACTGGAAGAGGATATCCGAACGCTGTGCGCCGATGGCCTTCCGCAGCCCAATCTCGCGCGTGCGCTCCGTGACCGAAACCAACATAATGTTCATGATCCCGATGCCGCCGACGAGCAGCGAAATGCCGGCGATCGCCCCCAAGAAGATCGTCATGGTAGTGGTGATGGTCGTAACCGCGTCGAGCATCTCTGCCTGATTGATAACCATGAAGTCATCATCATCTTCCGCGCCAAGGTCATGATTGACACGCAGCACGCTTTGGATCAGGTCATTGACGGAATCCACCGTGTTCTCAGATGTCGCCACCACGCTGATACGGTTCAGCGTCAGGTCTCCAAACGTGTTGCGCGCATTCGCGAGCCTTGTCTGAGCGGTATCCAGAGGCACGATGATACTGTCATCCGTGCTGGCAAACAATGAACCACCCTCCGCAGCCAGCACGCCCACAACCTTCAGAGAGGTCGTCTGTCCGGAAATGGAGCTGTTGAACTTGACCTTCAGCCCAACAGGATCGAAGTTCCCGAATAGGTCCTCAGCCACGCTGGCGCCGAGCACGGCGACTTTGTCTCCATCATCCTGCTCGGTGATGAACTCACCGGACGCCAGGGCCAGCTCATACAGCTCCTGGTAGTTCGGCGTCGTGCCGACGGCGGAGACACTGAAGTTGTCGTCTCCATAGATGATCTGCCCATTGACGCTGTACTCGGGAACCACCAAGCTCGCATCCGGTACATTCGCCGGGTCGGACAGCGCCTCCACATCGTCCACAGTGATCCAGGCGGCCCCACCACCACCGCCGTGCCCGACACTCGCCCGTTCGCTGGGCATCACAATCAGGATGTTGGTCCCCAAGCTGCTGATCTGTCCGGTGATCTCATCCTGCACACCGGCTCCGATCGACATCAGCGCGATCACCGCAGCCACGCCGATGATGACGCCCAACATCGTCAAGGCCGAGCGCAGCTTGTTGACCAGCAATCCATCGAGGGCAACACGCACGTTTTCCCACAGATCACCCAGCTGCGTCAGCATCGTGTCCTCCTCCGCGGTCCGAGGTCCCGAGCCCCAAGTCCGAAGTCAGCCGCGTGGAGATCCCGCTGCTTGACTCTTGACTTCTCACTTTTGTCCGCTCTCCATTGCGATCCACCTGCTCTATCCTCCCGTCAAACAGCCGAATGGTCCTCTGCGCATTCGCACCGATAGCCTCATCGTGCGTGACCATCACCACCGTGATCCCGCGCTCCTCGTGGAGGCGATGGAAGACCTCCATCACCTCGATACCCGACTTCGAGTCGAGGTTTCCTGTCGGCTCATCCGCCATCAGAATGCCCGGATCTGTCACGAGCGCACGTGCAATCGCTACACGCTGCCGCTCCCCGCCGGAAAGCTCCGACGGTCTGTGGTCCATTCTGTCGGCCAGCTCCACCATCTCAAGCGCCGCCTCGGCGCGCTCACGCCTCTCCGCCCGTGGAATGCGGAAGCCATCACGGCTGTACTGCATCGGCAGCATCACCTGCTTAATCGCCGATGTGCGCGCCAGCAGGTTGTAAGCCTGGAAGACAAATCCGATCTTGTGATTTCGCACCGCAGCCAGCTGACTCTCCACCATCTGACTCACGTCCACACCGTCCAGAACATAGCTTCCTGAGGTAGGAATGTCCAGACATCCGACGATGTGCATCATCGTGGATTTTCCGGAGCCTGACGGGCCCATGATCGCCACCCACTCTCCCCGGTCGATGTCGAGGGAGACGCCGTTCAGCGCGTGGACCTCCACCTCGCCCATTCGGTAGACCTTGGTCAGGTCTCTGATCTCTATCAGGCTCATCTAGGGCCTCCCTCCGCCCATCATCCCGAAGGGACCTGACGGCACATTGTCCGGCGCCGCAGAGGT